>SAMEA104404097__coassemble_1957_pt1 | contig 15322 bp, 9 predicted proteins | sample SAMEA104404097__metabat2_low_PE_059 | metagenome-assembled genome bin SAMEA104404097 (sample SAMEA104404097) | Balaenoptera acutorostrata | reverse complement strand
AGGCCAATGAGATGACCTATGAGGAGTTTGAAAAGCTCATCGACCACAAATCCTCAGAAATCCTGTCGAAGGACGGGGAGATATTTTGCAAATACAACTAATTTGAGCAGGAAGAGGAAAAATTATGGAACAAAATATTAATGCAATGGACTTTGAACAGTATTTGGAAAAAGTAGATCCTTTACTTCTTATGAAAAAAATTAGAAAATTCAGAGAAACAAATATCCGTAATATGAACGATGGGCAATTAATGCAAGCAATCAATGAGGTGCTCTGTTTTCAAGGAATATTTCAGTACGCTGTAAATATTCGAGCGCTTCCTAAAGAATCTTTATTTTACCGTGTAAGAAAAATGAAAGATTTTAAGACAATCATGGATCAAATGACCACGATCGGCGCATTTTGGGAGCCTCCTGCAAAATTTGTCCATGAATGGGGACGATTAAATAAGCCTAATGAGCCATTACTATATACTGCGCTGGATATTCAAGGTGCAATAGATGAATTACATATTGCAGATGAAGATTGGTTTGTCTTAATAAAATATAAGTCTCTTGAGGAAGTAAAAATCAATTGGATTGGTGGCCAATATAACGATGACCAGCTCAGAATTCAGAGCCCTAAAGCAAGATTGATTCATGAAATATATAATAATTTTTTGAAAGATGAATTTAGTCGGGACGTAGGTGTAGGCACGGAATATCTGTACCGAATTTCAGAGAATATTGCAAAAGCATATTTTGATCTTCCGCCGAGAGCAGTTCAGGATGCATGGTGTTATGCTTCAATCCAGGATAAATCCAAGTGCAATGTGTGCTTTAGGCCGGAGATTGCGCACGATCTTCTTCACTTGGAGGGAGCTATGATTTGTCGTAAGATACACGATAATCTTGCATGTTATCGAATGCTGACTATTGGAGAGAATGGGAAAATCTACGGCTGTAATGTAGGGGAGACTGGTGCAGTGGGGCAGAATCAGATATTTCCAGAATTGATGAGATTGTAACCATCGATCATTGAATTTACTTTGAAATCCATGTATAATCAGTACATATAAGACCAAACAATTTATAAAATTGTAAAATACAAAGAGGTATCAATATGAATAAGCAGCAGCTTGCGGCTAAAATCTGGCAGTCCGCTAATAAAATGCGGTCTAAAATTGAAGCCAATGAATATAAAGACTATATTCTGGGCTTTATTTTTTACAGATTTCTGTCGGAACAAGAAGAAAAATATTTGCTGAACAATGATTTGGAACAGGATGATTTTGCAGAATACCTGATCGAAGGCAATGAAGATGTAATGAAATTTTGCCAGGAGAATTTGGGCTATTTTATTGCGTACGATAATCTGTTTTCGACGTGGCTTGCCATGGGAAAGGATTTCAGTGTAGACAATGTAAAAGTAGCACTGTCTGCCTTTGATCGTTTGATTAGTGAAACCCACAGAAAATTGTTCAATAAGATTTTTACAACGCTTGATACTGGCCTTAGCAAGTTGGGTGAAAGCTCTGGCAAGCAGACCAAAGCAATCAACGATCTGATTCAGCTCATCAAGGATATCCCGATGGATGGTAAGCAGGACTATGATGTTCTGGGCTTTATTTATGAGTATCTGATCAGTAATTTTGCAGCAAATGCCGGCAAGAAGGCGGGCGAGTTCTATACTCCGCATGAAGTATCACAGTTGATGTCTGAAATTGTGGCACATAACCTTAAGGGCAGAAACAAGATTGAGATTTATGACCCGACAAGCGGTTCCGGATCGTTGCTGATTACGATTGGTAAGAGTGTTGCGAAGTATATGTCTGATCAGAGCAGTATCAAATATTACGCGCAGGAGCTGAAGGAGAATACGTATAATCTGACTCGTATGAATCTGATTATGCGAGGGATTGATCCGGCTAATATTGAAGTGCGCTGCGGTGATACATTGGAAAAAGACTGGCCTTGGTTTGACGAATCCAATCCGGATACGACCTACCAGATGCTTCCTGTGGATGCCGTGGTTTCAAACCCGCCGTATTCTCAGCACTGGGATCCGAAAAATAAGGAACATGAGCCTCGATATCAATATGGTTTGGCACCCAAGGGAAAAGCGGACTACGCTTTCCTGCTGCATGATCTTTACCATATCAAACCGGATGGCATTATGACGATTGTACTGCCTCATGGCGTGCTGTTCCGTGGAAATGGTGTCGGAGGACCGGATGGACAGGGAGACGGAGAAGGAAGGATCCGGCATAATCTAATCGAAAACAATCATATTGAAGCGATTATCGGCATGCCTGCGAATATTTTCTTTGGAACACCTATTGCTACAATTGTTATGGTACTGCGTCAGAAACGCATGGACTCAGATGTGCTGATTGTGGATGCTTCCAAGTGCTATACAAAGGAAGGAAAGAATAATAAACTTCGTGCGTCCGATATTAAACGAATTGTAGATGTTGTTTCGGAACGCAAGAGCATTCCTAAATTTTCCCGGTTGGTTTCCAAGCGGGAAATTCGTGAGAACGGGTATAACCTGAATATCCCCCGCTATGTGGACTCCTCGGAAGACGGAGAAACCTGGGACATCTATGCGACGATGTTTGGTGGTATCCCCAATCATGAAATTGATAGACTAAAAAAATATTGGGACGAGTTCCCCCATCTGCGCGAAACGCTGTTCCGCGCAGAAAATGCGGAATATTCCGCTCTTGCCATGGAGAATGTTGAGCAAGCCATTCGGGAACATGCGGAAGTCAAAGCATTTGTAACGGCTCATGAAACGGCATTTTCTGAATTCCATGCCTACTTGGAAACAAAACTGATTGACCAGATGGAATATCTTTCAATTGCTAAAGAAGAGGATTCTATCAGTGACTATATCTTTGAACATATCGCCGAAACTTCCTTAATGGATCGTTATTGGGCCTATCAGCATCTGGATGACCACTGGAGTGTGATTGCACCGGATTTGGAAATGATCCAGACAGAAGGCTTTGAAACCGTCACCAAGGTGGACCCCAATATGGTCATCAAGAAGAAGGATGACAAGGAAGAGGAAGTTCAGGATGGCTGGAAGGGACATATTATTCCCTTTGAGCTGGTGCAGCAGACCCTGCTGAGAGAGCAAGCAGACGAGGTCAAAGCACTGGAAGACCGGCTGGCAGCGATTGATGCGGAATATACGGAAATCATTGAGTCCATGTCGGAGGAGGAAAAGGACGGAGAGTTTCTGAATGAAGAAAAGACTTCCTTTGTCGCCGCGGAATTCAAAAAGAAGCTCAACGAAATTTATGATGATATCGAGTCAGAGGAATTGACTGGGCTGTATGGTTATCTGGATCTGTTGGATGAAAAGGCCGGAAAAGCACAAAAGATGGATTATATTGCCCATCATCCAGAAGTGAACTGGAGCGCCATGGAAGGCAAGGATGTCTATGCCAAGGGCAAGGTGACTGCGCGAATCAAGGAACTGCAGGCAGAATATCAGTTCCTGGAAGATTCTTTTGAGGAACAGATGGTCCGTGTTTCACAGCTGATGGACGAAGAGAAGGAGACCAAGAAAACCGCAAAGGAAAAGAAGGCGGCGCTGCATCTGCTGACTAAGAAAACCATTGAGGAGCTGAACCGGGAACAGGCACTGGAACTGCTGAAGCTAAAATGGATCACTCCTCTTTGTGAAGAAATCGCAGATATGCCGATGCAGGTAATCGAGAAGTTTGCGCAGGAAGTGCAAGCAATGAGACAGAAGTATGCCCAGACCTATCTGGATGTAGAAGCCCAAATTGGTGAAACGGAGAAAGAGCTGGCTGCAATGCTAGATGAATTGACCGGAAATGATTTTGATCTGAAAGGTATCAGTGCGTTCAAATCACTGCTGATGGGTGAGTAAGATGGAGAATGAGAAAAGACCTGTTATTCGATTCAAGTCATTTACAGACGATTGGGAAAAAAAGAGGGCAAAAGAGCTTTTTAGATCTACTGCCGATAAAGGTTACCCCGAATTACCGGTTTTATCTGCAACACAGGACCGTGGTATGATTCGCCGGGATGAAAATAGAATCAATGTTTTCCATGATACGAGAAATGAAACGGGTTATAAAAGAGTGTTGCCCGGACAATTTGTAATTCATCTACGATCTTTTCAAGGCGGTTTTGCCCATTCTACTATCGAGGGAATTACCTCCCCTGCTTACACAGTATTTGGATTTACTGAGCCAGAAAAGCATAATTCTGAATATTGGAAATATATTTTTACCTCTAAAGCTTTTATTAAGAGACTAGAAACTGTTACTTATGGCATTCGCGATGGGCGCAGTATTAGCTATAATGAATTCCTGAATTTGTATTTTACTTTTCCTCATCAGAAAGAGCAAAGTAAAATTGCACGATATTTAGACGAGCTTAGTGCGCTTATCGTCATGCATCAGAGCAAGTACAACAATCTGCAAAATATGAAGAAGGCTTGTCTTGAAAAAATGTTTCCTCGGAACGGAAGTAATGCGCCTGAAATCCGTTTTCAGGGTTTTACGGATGAGTTATCGTGTTGTAAGGCGGCGAAAATCTTTAGTTCAACGGTGGACAAAGGGCACCCCGAACTCCCGGTGCTTTCTGCAACACAAGATCGTGGAATGATACGGCGAGATGAGAATAGCATTAGTATTTTCCATGATAAGAAAAATGAAACGGGATATAAGAGGGTTATGCCGGGGCAGTTTGTAATTCATTTACGTTCATTTCAGGGCGGTTTTGCTCATTCTGCAATAGAAGGCATTACTTCGCCAGCTTATACGGTGTTTGGGTTTATGGAACCAGAAAAACATGATTCAGAATACTGGAAATACATTTTTACTTCCAGTGTGTTTATTAAGCGCTTAGAAACGGTAACTTATGGAATCCGTGATGGGCGTAGCATTAGTTACGAAGAATTTTTAACATTGGATTTTTCATTCCCAGGAAAAGAAGAACAAACTCAAATCGCACAATATATGAATAAGCTAAATGATTTGATCATACTTCATAAAAATGAAATCGAAAAACTAAAAAATATCAAAAAATCGTTACTTGAAAAAATGTTTGTCTAAGATTGGAGGTGCCGTAAATGGCATTTGATAATGAAGCTGCCTTTGAAGCGGCGCTGATTGATTTGTTGTCCCAGAAATACGGATGGGAAGCAGAAATCCTCAAGTACAAAACAGAAGAAGATCTGATCCAGAATTGGGCCAATATTCTGTTTGAGAATAACAGAGAGATTGACAGACTAAATGATGTGCCGCTCAGCAAGGGGGAAATGGGCCAGCTGATGGATCAGCTTACCCTGCTTCGGACGCCTCTGAAACTCAACGGTTTTATAAACGGAAAAACAGTCTCCATCAAACGAGATAATCCAGCGGATACACTCCATTTTGGTAGGGAAGTTAGTCTGAAGATTTATGACCGACAGGAGATTGCTGCCGGTCAAAGCCGCTATCAGATTGCGGAACAGCCTGTATTCAAGGCTAAGAAATCGGTATTTCCAGACCGTAGAGGCGACTTTATTCTGTTGATCAATGGTATGCCTGTTATCCATGTAGAGCTGAAGAAAAGCGGTGTAGATGTCAGCCAGGCCTGCCATCAGATTGAAAAATATGCCCATGAGGGCGTGTTCACAGGACTGTTTTCCTTGGTCCAGATCTTCGTTGCAATGAATCCGGAGGAGGGTGTCTACTTTGCCAATCCCGGCCCGGATGGAAAATTCAACAAAGATTTTTACTTCCATTGGGCAGATGTAAATAACCAGCCGTTAAATGAATGGACGGATGTTGCAGAGCGCCTGCTATCCATTCCGATGGCCCATCAGTTAATCGGATTTTATACGGTTGCGGATGATACTGATGGAATTCTGAAGGTGATGCGCAGCTATCAGTATTATGCAGCCAGCAAGATTTCCAGCAGCGTTTCCATGCACCACTGGGATGAACCGGATCAGCGCGGTGGCTATATCTGGCATACGACTGGATCAGGTAAAACGTTGACCAGCTTCAAGGCGGCACAGTTGATTTCTACCTCCAAGGATGCCGACAAGGTTGTATTTTTGATGGATCGTGTGGAACTGGGAACGCAGTCTTTACAGGATTATCGTGGATTTGCAGAAGATACGGATTCTGTGCAGGCCACGGAAAATACAGACATTCTGGTGGCAAAACTGAAAAGCGATAACACTGCAGACACCCTAATTGTTACATCAATTCAGAAGATGAGCCGGATTGCAGCAGATAAGGGGTATAAGCAGGACGATATTGATAAGATCAATAAGAAACGCCTTGTTTTTATCATCGATGAGGCGCATCGGGACGTATTCGGAGAGATGCTGCAGAGCATCAAGGAAACGTTCCCCTTGGCGGTGATGTTTGGTTTCACGGGTACCCCGATTCATAATGAGAATCAGAAAAAGATGAACACAACATCGGATATTTTCGGCAATGAACTGCATCGGTACAGCATTGCAGACGGTATCCGGGATAAAAATGTTCTGGGTTTTGATCCGACTCAGGTGGCTACTTATCGGGATATGGATCTACGGAAAGTTGTGGCGCTTGAAAAAGCCAAGGCGGCAGATGAAGCAGAAGCGATTTCTGACCCGAAAAAGAGTAAGATCTACTATGCTTATATGGATCGGACAGTAGTTCCCATGGCCGGACAGCGCCAAGAAGATGGTACCTATCAAAAGGGAATCGAAGATTTTATTCCTTCCTCTCAATATGAACGGGACGAACATCAGGACGCTGTGGTAGATGATATTCTGGATCAGTGGACGATGCTCAGCCATAACGGGAAATTCCATGCAATTTTTGCTACCAGCAGTATCCCGGAAGCGATCAGCTATTACCGTCGGTTTAAGACGAGAGATCACGACCTGAAAATCACCGCTCTGTTCGATCCCAGTATTGACAACAATGGAAACGGAATCTTCAAAGAAGATGGCATCGCGGAAATTGTTGAAGACTATAACGACCGATATGGAACAAAGTTCAGAATGGCAACTTATCCGAGCTTTAAGAAAGATATTGCGTTACGACTGGCACATAAAGAGCCTTATCTTGGAATGGAGCACAAGCCAGATGAACGGGTTGATTTGCTCATTGTTGTAGATCAAATGCTGACAGGCTTTGATTCCAAATGGATCAATACGCTGTATGTTGACAAAATGCTGGAGCAGGAACGTTTGATTCAGGCATTTTCCAGAACCAACCGCCTGTATGGTCCGGAGAAACCTTTTGGCATTATTCGGTATTACAGAAAAGTCCATTCGATGCACCGCAATATTGAAATAGCTTTCAAAAACTATTCCGGAGATAAACCGCAGGGGCTTTTTGTGGAAAAATTGGAGCGTAATTTGGAAACGCTGAATTTCTTGTTTAACGAGATTCAGATGCTTTTCAAAAATGCGGGAATCCCAAACTTTGAAAAATTGCCGGATGAACAAGCGGTGAGAGCAAGATTTGCACACCTTTTCAAAGAATTTAATATGTATTTGGAGGCTGCCCAAATTCAAGGATTTACTTGGAACCACTCGTCTTATCAGTTCTCCGACGATAGTGGAACCAGACAAGTGGATCTTGAATTTGATCAAACGCAGTACCTAATTTTAGCACTTCGATATAAAGAGTTATTCAAGAAGAATAATTCCGGAATTGGCGGAGATGTCCCCTACGAAATCGATACACATTTGACGGAGATCAATACGGGCGTGATTGATGCAAACTACATGAATTCTCGGTTTAAGAAGTATCTGAAAGCTTTGCAGGATGGCATCGAGACCAAGGAGATTTTGGAGGAACTCCACAAATCTTTTGCAACGCTGACGCAGGAAGAACAGAAGTACGCAACGTTATTCCTAAGAGATGTCCATAGTGGTGATGTTACGGTAGATGAAAATAAGAGCCTGAGAGATTATATTACAGAATACATGGTGAGGGCTAAAAATGATCAGCTCCATCGCTTCGCAGTAGCTCTAGGCGTCGACGAAACAGAACTGCGAGAGTTTATGAAGTTTGATGTTTCGGAATCTACTATTAATGAGTTTGGACGGTTTGATAAGTTGAAAGCAACTGTCAATAAAGATACAGCGCAGACTTTTCTGGAACATCTCGAAGGAACAAAGGTTAAAAAGTTCCAAGTTTCTATAAAAGTAGATAAGATTCTACGTCAGTTCATCCTTTCGGGCGGATTCGATCTGGATTAAAGGAGAAAATTATGTCTTATGGAAAGACGATTGAACTATTTCTAGTAAACGGCACAGCGGATAGCATTGTTACGGCGGAGCTGTCCAACTGGAACGGAAAAGCGATCAAGATTCCTCGTATTGAGGTTGCTGCCTGCAAACGAGAGGATATTGCGCAGGTCGGAGTTTATTTTCTGTTTTGCAAAGAGGATGATGGCCAGGATTCGGTGTATATTGGAGAAGCTGAAAATGTGAAAGAACGACTGGTCCAACATCTTCGGGATTATCAGTGTGATAAAGAAAAGTATTACTGGACAACAGCAGTTATTTTTACAGGACGAGATCTCAATAAAGCGCTGATTCGATATCTTGAAAATAGATTTGTTGAGCTGGCGAGACAGTGCAATCGATATATAGTTCTGACGAAGAATACTTATCGTAATACGGTTATGAAGGAATCTCAGATAGCGGTGATGGAAGAATTTATCGATAATGTCAAGATCTTGATCAACGCACTGGGCTATAAGGTTTTGGACCCTGTATTGCGGAAAAATGAGAATGTTGTCCCAGAGACAGAGCGAAAACTGTTTATTACAACTGGAAATGCGTCAGCAATAGGATTTGTGACTGCTGAAGGTTTTGTTGTGCAGCAAGGTGCTGTGATCAATGCGAAAACTTCTTGTAAATCGTTAGGTACTGGCATGACGAAGCTTCGCGAGAAAATCATTGCAGATGGAAAAGTGGAAAACCAAACAACAACAGAAGATTTGCTGTTTTCTAGTTCTTCTGCTGCAGCGGACTTTGTGTTGGGGTATAGTGTAAGTGGTCCAGCAACATGGAAAACCAAGGATGGACGGTCCCTCAAAGAGATAGAAAATATCTCATAAGGGAAATTTCTGCTGAAAGATGATGAGAAAAGTAAATGCTCTGATAACATATTAGAGGTGACTGATAGATTAATATTATCTCATCGAGATTGTTTATATATAAAATGCAAAAGACTTGAATTCAAACCAACTATGGGATAAAATGAATTAAAAGCAATTATGCAAATGAGTGGAGTGAACAAGTATGGATCATCGTTTAACGATTAAACATCTAGGTCCAATTAAGGAATGCAAGTTAGAGTTAACGCAATTTACTATCCTAACCGGCCCACAGTCGAATGGTAAAAGCACGGTGGCTAAGGCGGTTTATTTTTTCAGAACGATAAAACAAGATATATTAGAGATTATCATGCAGGGAGGACCTCAGGTGGTAATGGGGATGCCCAGAGCCAAATGGGAAAAATGTCTAACCCAAAGGCTGAAAGATAAATTCATGCAATTATTTGGAACATCCTGGGTTATGCCTCAAGACATGTATATGGAGTATGAATATGCGCCGAATGTAAGTATTCGAGTATTCTTGAGCCCGGATTGGGAGAGCGGAGAGCTTAATTATATAAATATTGAGTATAGCGATACTATCAAAGATTATTTCGTGGAGTTGGAGAATCATGGGGCATTCTCTAATATAGATTTATCTCAAAAAAATCACGAAAAGAAGGCCCTTGAAACTCTTTTCAATGATCCTTATGAAACAATATTTATTCCTGCTGGAAGAAATTTGATAACGTTGTTAAGTACACAGCTTAATTATATTTTCACCTCCCTGGAAGGATCTCAACTTAGAAGTATTGATTATGTAACCAAGCGATATACAGAACTAATTTTAAAATTGAAACCTATTTTCTCTAATGGTATGGATGGGGTTTGGCAAGAAGCACGAGAGACTCGAAGAATACCGAGGGAGATGAAATCCGCAATTAATTTGCTTGTAAAAAAAGCAAATGAAGTTTTAAAATGCACATATAAGTATGTGGATGGAGAGGAAAGACTCTATCTTGATAGAAACCGATATATTAAAATTAATTTGGCATCATCAGGTCAGCAGGAAATTGTTTGGGTATTTAATTTGCTCTTCTATTTTATGCTCGAACAAAAAAAGGTTTTTCTGATTTTGGAGGAACCCGAATCCCATCTCTATCCTGAATCTCAGAGAATTATAGGTGAAACTCTTAGTTTGTTTGCAAAGGTTGGAAATAGCGAGTTAATAACGACACATAGTCCGTATTTGCTCGGAACTTTTAATTATTTGCTTATGGCTGGGCAATGTCCAGAAGATAAACAAGAAAGTATTAAATCTAGAATTCATAAATTGACTTGGCTATCTCCAGAAACCACCTCCGCTCGATTCATACAAGGTGGTAAAATGTTGTCGGCCATGACAAAAGATGAAGAATGCAGCCTTATTCAAAACGAACGAATTGATGGCGCATCTATAAATATTAATAAGCTCACTGATCTTGTTTTGGAACAGATTGGAAGTGAAGAAGATGAAAGTGAATATTAACGATTTCACTCCTTATCGAGAGGGACGGCATAAAGAATTCACATCATCCGAAAATCACTGTACACATGTAGGGCAGAATAAAGATTTAAGCTGTGTTAGGCAATTCAAAATTGATGGGAAAGTAATTTCATCGACTTCTTCGGAATGGCGATGCGATTATTTATTGCTTAATGACGACAAACAAGTCGCGTACTATATAGAACTAAAAGGTTCAGATATTGACCATGCAATTGACCAAATTGAACATGCGATTGAAATGATTCATCCATCTATTAAAAAGTATACGGTGCAAAGAAGAATCGTATATCGTACCGGGTCACACGCAATACATAATAGTAAGGTTATCGCCTGGAAATGTAAGCATAAAAGTAGCGCAAAAATCGAATCACGACAGTTGATAGAAAAAATTTGATGGTTAAACTGGCAATCTGCGAAAATATTTCCATATGCAGGTGAGCAAAGTTTAGAAGTTACATATTAGTAGGCGGTATATTGTCAAAAGAGTCCGAGCACTACGGTGCCCGGACTCTTTTTATATAGAAGATTAATTTTGCTTTTGGCGGCTATAATAATTTTTCGACAAATTGCGACGGACGTTGCCGTTTAGTATCACCCCACGGCATTACTCTATACTTTGTAGAAGACAGATAACAAAGCCTTTTTGCGCGAGTTACGGCAACGTACATATTATTTTTTTCCTGTTCCAGATCTTTGCCACCAGATCGTACTGCCCGATAATCCGGGAAAACACCCTCACAAAGGCCGATAATGAAGACAACTTCATATTGGAGACCTTTGGACATGTGTGCACTGAGAAGCGAAACACCCGTATTTCCCTTGGAACTTTGTGTTTTACCAAGGGCAACGTAATTTCGAAAAGATATAAGCGTCCGCTGTTCAGACGGAACCTGTGAAGCATATTTTAGCCAATGACTCTTCCATAGTTTTAGATCATTATAGGCTAAGAATTTGTTTTCATCATCTGTTTGAAGACTATCTAAATACTTTGAAATATGTCTAAATACAGGATCTAAATCGAGTTCTTCGGGATCTATAGTTGAAACTTGATTATGAAGATAGTTGAAATTACATTCATTCCCATATGTGGATTTAATACCAACAAGTTCGTTATGATGAAGGACATCTTTGGGGTTTGCCAGCAATCTTAATTCCAAATCAAAAGCTTTAAAAAATATAGAGGCTGATTCAATGCCGGTTATTGTTTTCTTAAAAGTATACGGAATCGAAGCTTTTTCAAATTCCGTTTCTAAGGCATTAAATACATACTTATTTCGCCCTATTACAGCAAAATTTTCATAAGACAATAGACCTTCTATATCAGGATGGCCTTCAGCCATCAAATAATTTATTTTTTCAACTACGGCTCGTGCCTCATCTTGTTCGGAGTCGTATTCGCGGTAGAGTATTTCACCCTTATAGTAGCAATTCGGTATTCCCTCTGATTTTTCAAGACTGTTAGCGTAGTCAACGATGGCTTTAGCGGATCTGAAATTTTCGTTTAGAGAAAAAATTGTAGGTTTAAAATCATTTAAAAAGTTTACGGACATTAGGTCGCTGTTAGAACCGTTAAACGCATAAATAGACTGCTTGATATCACCTACAAGCATGATATTTTTGAAATTTTCTCCACACATTGCGCGAATAACAGCGTATTGAGCGTAGTTTAGATCCTGTGCTTCGTCAATGCAGATATACTCATACTGAGAAGTATAAAGACGCGCTACTTTTGGAACCTCAGTAAGAATCCTATAGGCAAAGAAAAGTATGTCATCAAAATCAATTGCATTTTGCAATAACAATTGCTCATTATAAGCCGAATAGAGCATAGCCGTATCAGCTGGCATGGTAGAGGATAGCGGAGAAATAAACTTTTTCTTATAGTTTGATATAATATCGAGGCAAGCAGTTAAGCACTTATCATGATTGGTATTTTCACAATAGCGCATATATAAAGCAGAACTGTTTCGAATTGCATCTTCAAGAATATGCTTTCGGTCGTCCAGACTTTCGAATAGGACAAGATTGTCAGGTAGACCAATTAAATAGCCTCGTGACTGCACCATATCTAAGCAGAAAGAATGGATTGTTCCAATAGATACGTTATCACACAAATCTTCGAGATCAGAATCCTCTTGGATTCTAGTGCGCATTTCCTCAGCTGCATTATTACTAAAGGTTAGAGCTAAAATTTTGGTCATCGGTTTCTTGCGAAGGAGGTGCTTGATGCGTTCGATAACCACACGAGTTTTGCCGGTGCCAGGACCGGCTTTAACCAGGAGCGGACCATTATCGAAATTAACAATCTGCTGCTGTTTATCTGTTAAATGGAGTTTCATAACTTAATCACCTGTGTGTAAATGAATAATGGAGTCTACGTTCTGAAACAACTCAAGGACTTTGGGCGGGATGACTTTATCGGAGGCTGCATGTTCAATAATATAATCTGCAATAACACTGGCATATTTTGCTTTATTTTTAGATTTTTGACAACAGTCGAGTAGAGCGCGATCTCGTCCTTCATCACCATTATAATCGTAGTAGAACTCCTCGGACAGAGCCTTACCGCAAGTGGGACAGACTTCTCCGGATTTCCTTTGTCCAGCTTTTGTACCATTTGTTTCTTCAATGTATCGTTCAAAGAAGTCGCGAGGATCTCTTTCGGCTCCTTCTGGGTCAATTTCAAGACGGAGTATACGTTCATATTGGTTGATGGCATCAATCATAAGTTGAGAATAGCCTGAATGAATTAAATGATCCTCGTAGTCATCGCCGTTATCGATTATTACGACATTGGACAAATCGTCCAAGTCTTTTCCGGTAGCGGCTGTTACCGCTTTAGAAACAGTTCGAATGGTAGCCTGCTCACCATCACTGAATATATACCATTTTATAGAAAAATCATTTAAGAGTTTAATAAAAGTCAAATAATTTTGACCGCCTATACCGATGATATTAACACCAACGAAACTGGGATCAATTCCAAAATACCGTTCAAAATAAATTGGAAGAGCTTGTTCTTCTGTCGTTCCTTCTGCAAGAATAACAACCGTGGAGAAAAGCAAATCTCCTTTGCTTTTTATAAATTCTCGTTGTATTTTTGCTAATTCTTCGACTTTATATTCGCTGATATCCAGTCGCTTGGAAGTAGTTTTTCCGTCATACTTATGTAAATGCACGAAATCTTCTATATTGGCCTGAGAAACGATATAGGGAGAGTGTGTACTTACAATTTTTTGTCCCTGAAATGTATTGATTTGAGAATATAATTTTTTCTGTGCAGCAGCGTGCAAATGAGCTTCGGGTTCTTCTAGCGATAAAACCGCAAATATTTCAGCTTCGGGATTTTGTTCTTGGATACAGGTTATTAAATATTTGATGTAGGCACCAAGTGTCAAGAATGACACCCAACTGCGCGTACCCATGCCGTGATCCTCTAAAGACAATGACGCCGCGTTACCATCTGTAAATTTAATGTCAAATCCTTTGTGAAGATCGCTTATTTTTCTACTGATTGGTTCGATTTGAAGTGAAGATCCTTGATTTCCAACGACATTACCAATCTGAGAAATTGCTGATTCTGTATTTTTTAAGGTGGGAGTATTAGATACGATTTGCTGATTTAGGCGATCTAATTGGGCCTCAATGTCTTTAACAAGTTCAGGAGCAAGATCTTTGCTAGAGGTGGCACGACCAAAATATGATTTCTGGTTTTTTATGTCGGCCACGATATCGCGTTGTGCATCCATGTAGAAGCTGAATATGTAGGCTTGCATGTCCGCGTTAAAATATGCGTTTTTACCGACTCGAGCAGTATCAATACTACTATTCCATTCTTTAATCTGTTTTCTGGAAATACGATAGCTATCAAATTCTGGCGAATAGCTGATGAAAGTGCGAATACCGACGAAATCACCTTCATCAACACCTGTGCTAATCCAAGCGGTTGTAAAAACTTTAGACCAGAATGCAGAAAAGGATTCACAAATTTCACCGTTTTCATCAATGGGACGAATTAAGATATCAATGATTGCAGCTTTATCACGGGCAAGTTCTTCGGACGGGCCCACATAAATATCTTCTTTGGTGACGGTTGGGTTAGCAGATAGAGCTATGTTGATGGCTTTTAATAAATTGGATTTGCCACAGTTATTTTGTCCGAGTACTAGATTGGTATAGGTTAGTGCTTCGTCTAGGTATTCGATAGATCTGAAATTTTGAATACGAATATTCGTTATTTGCAATCCCATAGTTCGGCCTCCCTATCTAGAAGTGTAAATATCTCTTATTTATTTTTGCCTTAGTAATAATAGTATACTCTATTTGCACGCAAATACAATGAGAAAATTAGATATTATGTTGCATCACAAGCAGCAATAGACTAAATGATAGCTATATTATTCTAGTTTTACTTCATAGATTCTCTCCAGCAGCTTGCTAGTAGCCGCAGAAGAAGTTGCCAAATTTGACACCGTTTTTACTGAAAGTCCTACACCGGTCATCCGAAACGGGCACACCAGTGAAGCAAAATGAGCCTTGCAACCATCTTAAATATTTGCTATCATATAGACACGCTGTAACCCCAAAATAAAAGGGCAGCACTGAATGATACCAACGAAAGCCCTGCCAAACTGGCAGGGCTTTTCTGCATATTAGAAAGATCGAAACGAGGATTCACACGATGTTACATCCCGGTTTATATGAGCAAGTCATC
>SAMEA104404097__coassemble_1945_pt1 | contig 15440 bp, 9 predicted proteins | sample SAMEA104404097__metabat2_low_PE_059 | metagenome-assembled genome bin SAMEA104404097 (sample SAMEA104404097) | Balaenoptera acutorostrata | reverse complement strand
TGCGCATATTTGCGGTCAAAGAAAACAGTGGTCGCGCCAGCCATTGCCGACTTCGACAACTCCAATTCTTCTAAATTCTTCCAAATCTGCGTGCAAAGAAATCTGTGGTCGCGCCAGCCAGTAGTCTTTGGACCATATCAATCAATTCCTGTTATATCCATCGGACGTTTATTTACAAATAAAGATGTACTCCGGGGAAATGGCACCTGAGAAAGCCAAAGAAATGGAAGAGAGTAGCTTAATTAGAGATTATTTTGTTTAAGAAATAGAAAGTTTCGGAGTCTATTTAATTAGGGACGAACAGTTTGGAGAGAGAATAGATTTTTACCGTAATGAAATTACGGCATACCGATTGTATCAGCTAGCTAATGATTCCAAGATCAGGACATCAAACCCAACCGTCTATTTTTAGTCCAACGGAAGTTCTGCTACCCAGAAAAACGGAATAAACGAACGTCTTTAACAAATGTGCCGGTTTTATTTGCTTTATCAATCTTTTTTACCGAATTTTGCTAGAGTAAGAACTGTCCAGTTTTTTTCTTCCCACACCTCGACATAGACTGTGAAAAGACAACCTCTAATGGATTTTCCATCTTCCCTTGCCTCCTCACGACCAGAAGAAAACCACCAGGATAAGGAGGAGAATCCAGCAGTTCCAGGAAACAAAAGTCTAAATCCTTAAGTTGTTATGACTCATGAAACGATTCAAGAACTCGACAATGTCGTAGTTCGATTTTCCGGTGACTCGGGAGACGGTATGCAGCTGGCGGGCAATCTGTTCTCTGAGATTTCAGCCATTACAGGAAATTATATCAGCACTTTCCCAGACTATCCAGCAGAAATCCGTGCCCCGCAAGGCTCGCTGACCGGTGTCTCCGGGTTCCAGGTACACATCGGCACCCAAAAGGTATATACTCCGGGCGACCAATGTGATGTGCTGGTGGCTATGAATCCTGCCGCTCTCAAAACCCAATATAAATTCTGTACTCCTCAGTCCGTCATTGTGATCGACACCGATGCCTTCACCTCGCACGACCTGGAAAAGGCACATTTTACGACCGATGACCCGTTCACCGAACTGGGACTGAGAAACGAGGTCGTAGGTGCCGCCATCACCACGATGTGCAAGGAATGTCTGAAAGATAGCGGACTGGACAACAAGAGCATCCTCCGTACGAAAAATATGTTTGCCCTGGGGCTGGTCTGCTGGCTCTTCCACCGCGACATTACCATCGGAGAAAAAATCCTACGGAAGAAATTCAAGAAAATCCCACAGATTGCTGATGCGAATATCCAGGTGATGTGCGAAGGCTACCATTTCGGAGCCAATACCCATGCCTCCATCGCCAACAGCTACAACGTACCCAGCCAGGGACACAACGGCAAGGGCCGCTATATGAACATCAACGGCAACAAGGCGGCTTCGTATGGCCTCATCGCCGCTGCTGAAAGAGCCGGTCTCCAACTTTATCTGGGTTCCTACCCCATCACACCGGCCACGGACATTCTTCACGAACTGGCCAAACATAAATCACTCGGCATCAAAACCGTACAATGCGAAGATGAGATCGCAGCCTGCGCCTCAGCCATCGGCGCTTCCTTCGCCGGTGCTTTGGCCGTCACCACGACCTCCGGTCCTGGTCTCTGCCTGAAGAGCGAGGCCATCAACCTGGCAGTCATCACAGAACTTCCTCTGGTGATAGTCGACGTGCAGCGTGGCGGACCTTCAACGGGTCTGCCTACGAAGACAGAACAGGGGGACCTGCTCCAGGCGCTCTACGGGAGAAGTGGCGAGAGTCCGATGCCGGTCGTTGCCGCAAAATCACCGAACGATTGTTTCTATTCGGCCTATATGGCTTGCAAAATCGCTCTAGAACACATGACTCCGGTCATTCTCCTCTCCGACGCCTATATCGCCAACGGCTGTTCGGTATGGCAGATTCCAAAATATGAGGAATATCCCGACATCCGTCCTCCTTTTGTCACACCCGACATGGCGGACAACTGGACGCCCTACCAACGAAACCCGGAAACCGGAGTACGCTACTGGGCCGTCCCGGGAACGCCAGGTTTCACCCACCGTGTGGGGGGACTGGAAAAGAACAATGCCACCGGTGAAATCTGTACCTTACCCGAAAACCATAATCTGATGACGCATCTGAGAGAAGAAAAAGTGCAGAAAATCGCAAAGGACCTCCCGCTACAGGAAATCGAAGGTGATGCTGACGCCGACTTGCTGATAGTGGGATTCGGCGGTACCTACGGACATCTCCATGCCGCGATGGACGAACTGCGCAAAGGTGGAAAGAAGGTGGCACAGGCCCATTTCCGTTTCATCAACCCACTTCCCCGCAATACGGAGGAGGTGCTACGCAAATTTAAGAAAGTGGTGGTAGCAGAACAGAATCTGGGACAGTTTGCCGGCTATCTGCGGATGAAAATCAGTGGCATACAGCTTTACCAATACAACGATGTCAAAGGTCAACCTTTCGTGGTACGCGAACTGGTGGAAGCTTTTTCTAAAATAATGGAGGAATAGACAATGAACGAGAATCATTTTACAGCAGCAGATTATAAGATCGGTCAACCCCGCTGGTGCCCGGGTTGTGGCGACCATGCTTTTCTGAACTCTTTTCACCGCGCTTTGGCTGAACTGGGTGTTCCTCCTCATCAGATCGCAGTCATCTCGGGTATCGGTTGTTCTTCCCGTCTGCCTTATTATATGAATACCTACGGCATGCACACCATTCATGGACGGGCCGCAGCCATTGCCACCGGTGCCAAGGTGACTAATCCCGACCTGATGATCTGGCAAATCTCCGGCGACGGTGACGGACTAGCAATTGGCGGTAACCATTTTATCCATGCTCAACGGCGTAACATCGACCTCAATATGGTGTTACTGAACAACCGGATCTACGGTCTGACCAAAGGACAGTATTCTCCAACTTCCGCCCGTGGTTTTGTCAGCAAGTCCTCGCCGTATGGTACGGTGGAAGATCCTTTCCGTCCTGCCGAACTCTGTTTCGGTGCCCGTGGCCATTTCTTTGCCCGTACCGCTGCAGTGGACGGACCGACCACCGTGGAAGTACTCAAAGCAGCCGCACACCACAAAGGTGCTTCGGTGGTAGAGGTGCTACAGAACTGTATGATCTTCAATAACGGTGCCTACGACAGCCTCAGCAAGAAGGTGGACCGAGACCGCAACGCCATCTATCTGGAACATGGTAAAAGGATGCTCTTCGGTGAACACCGGGAATACGGACTGATGCAGGAAGGCTTTGGACTCAAAGTCGTCAAACTCGGAGAGAACGGGGTGACAGAAGAGGATATCCTCATCCACGATGCCCACTGCGAGGACAATACCCTCCAGATGAAACTCGCCTTGATGGAAGGACCCGACTTCCCCGTTGCCCTTGGCGTCATCCGTGACGTTGAGGCGCCCACCTATAACGAGGCACTGGTAGAACAGTTGGAGGAAGTTTCCGCCAAGAAATCCTACCACAACTTCGCAGAACTCTTGGAAACCAACGATATCTGGGAAGTGGAATAAAAGATAACCACACGATAAAACATGACCACAGCTGCGTCTTCTTTGCGAGGAGACGCAGCTGTGGCTTTATATAATAGGTAACGCGACAATCCTGTCACCTCGAACATACTTATGAAACAGTCGGGAAAAAGAGCAGATTCATTCAGATTCCCCGAAAGTGAAACACGATTGAACGCCACCCTTTCTGGGGAAAAACCTGCAAAACCAACAGATGCGTTCCCCCCTCAGTAGGCATCGGGAAAGGCCATTCCATGTCCCACCAACCACGCCCCCTTCAACCACAGTTATTTCTCAACAGCCATGCAGCCAACGCTAGATTTAAATCGAACTAAATACATAAAAAACGTTCTTTTTGATATATTATACCAAAAAACATTGTAAAATTTGTTTGTTTTGTAATATTTTTACTATATTCGCCATCGCAAACTAAGATATTAACATAATATTACGGTTCACAATACAAGAAAAGCTAGTAAAACACACCATATAGAAACGGAACTAAGACACCCCAAAGTTTGGTGCCCCGAACATCTTACGGGAAATCAGCATTTCCAGTTCGAGGACATCCATCCTAAGGATTTAACTCTGCAAAATAGATTCAAAATATTTTGATAGCAAACACAAAACAAGAAGCGGAAGGCTCCAATGAAAGAATCTGTATGATGAACTATTAAAAGCACATAAAACAAAAAGAAGAATCATTTATTAATTAACTAGAAGAAGACAGCACCCAGTGTTGTCTACCTCAAATCTTAACACTAATCAACATGAAAAAATTTTCGTATTACTTCATGCTTGTCGTCACAATGCTATCCTGCGGTTTTCTGATGACCGCTTGTGATGATGACGATGACGAATCGGTAGTGCCTACACTTACCGTCTCTTTCGTCGAAGCCACTGCAACTAGTGCACAATTCGCAGTAGATGCAAAAAACATTTCGGAATGCGCTTACTTGGTCAAAGAAAGCAACGAGACCAATGTTCCGGCGAATGATATCATCTTTGCCAAAGGTACCCACTTCAAGGTATCTGGTCTGCAGGCTGATACCATCGTTGTACCTGAATTGAAACCAAATACCAGTTTAGTGCTCTACGTAGCAGCCAAGATTGCTGACGAGAATCTGCTCCCCAATGTGGAATCAGTAGCTTTCAGCACAACAGACTTTACAGAACCCGTTACTGTCGTAGAAAGAAAATACGATGGTTTCACCGTACATGTCAAGGCTCCAGAATCTGTCGTTGCCAACAAGAACGCTGTACGTTTCACCCGTGGTATCCTTCCTTTCTACAACATGTTGAAGATGCAGGGTACTACCGATGCTGAAATGTTGCTTTCTAACGGTGGTGACGAACGTTCTACTACTGACAACGTAACTTATACCTTCGACGAGGCTCATAGCATCATCGTTGACCCAGATACCGGTGAAGAATACGAAATCGACTCTCCTATCGTACCTGGTGAACCTTCAGTATTCCTTGCTGGTGAATTCACTTACGGTGAATCTCCTTACGGTTGGGGTGAAGGTTATTACACTCCACTCTTCGACGAAGACAAGTGGTTCGAAGAAATGGGCGGTGGCGGCATGCTCATGAGCTACGAAAACGATCCTATGTATGAAAAGGAACTTTCTTTCTGGACAGGTTATCACCATCGCGAAATCATCGTGGCTAAGGAACCTGCTGTATTGAACGGCAGCATCAAAGTGGACACTTTGGAACTTACTGCCAACAACGCCAGCTTACGATTCACTCCTGACGAGAACGTATCTACCTATTGTGTATTGGTACTCGACGACGCTTTGTACAACGACATGATCATGCCGATGTTCGACAACAACGAGAAGTATCTCCAGTGGTTCACCACTTCCTATATGGCTTTCAGCCAGCTCGGCGCAATGTCCTTCAGCGGGGTTACTGAATTCAACCTTGACGAATTCTTTGAAGAAGGTTTCGTTCAGCCAGAATTCAAGTTCCATGTCTTGATTACCAGTCTGGGTAACGCAAGCGGTACGGCTCAGAGCTTCCAGCACTTGGAAATCGTCACTCCTCAGCGTACTTTACCAGCTCCTACTGTAGCGGTTACTGAAATCAAGAATCCTGACGGCAACCAGACTCCTTATGAAGTATGGTTCAACGTAAAGACAACCAGCGATGTCAAGTTGACTAAGTGTAAGTATGTCGCTAACTACGAACGCGACTGCGAAGCTATGTTCGGTAAGGGTTATGACGCAGCTTCTCTGGTAGAAAGCAACGGTAATCCATTCACAGAAGAAGAAGTGGCTTTGATCAACTCTCCTGAAGGTTTCAACCTCCGTTTCGACTCACGTGCTAACGCTACTACTTATTTGATCGTTACTGGTTACAATGACGAAGGTTTGAATTCTGAAACGATCATCGGTAAGAGCCGCAGTGAAGCAGTTCCTGCAGCTGAGAAGTTCGACTCTCCTTATTTCAAGGGTTTGGTAGGCGACTGGACTGCATCAACTACTATCGCTCGCTACGATTATGAAACCCAGACTTGGGTTGCTGACGAAGCTCCTACACACTTCAAGGTAACTATCGGTAACGACTTGGCTTGTCCTGAAACGCTTCCTGAAGATATTTACGCACTCTACGAAGGTATGAGCAAGGAAGCTGTTGACCAACTTTATGCTGACTTCAAGAACGAAACTAAGGATTATGCACAACGTCTGGAAGACCAGAACTGTCTGCTCTGCTCTGGTTTCAACATGACTGGTGATCCTAAGGCTGAATTAGAATTCAAGACTCCATACGACCTCTTCGTATCTAAGGACTACAGCGGTTACAACAACGAGGCACTCTTCTTCGACTTCGGTCCAAAATGGTTCTTGCACGTCACTAAGGACGGTAAGGTCAGCGCTCCTATCAACACAGACTACCTCGCTCCAATGTCTAACTGGAAGACCAAGTACGGTCAGCGCCAGAGCTGCTTCCTCGTTGGTTTGAGCGAAAGCGGTTTCGTAGGTACTCCAAATCCTGATGAAGTTGACAAGTCTAAGTGGGCTTCCTTCCCAGTTGAAGTATCTGAAGATATGAATACCATCACCATCAATCCTATCGTGATTGACAATGGTGTCGGCGAAGCTAAGAGCTACTATCCTAGCACCGTATCATTGAGCTACGGTCAGGCTCGTCCTGTTGGCGGTTGCATGAATGTATCTGCCATCACCTTGACCAAGGGTTGGGACGAAGCTGCTGCAACTAAGTTGAGCCGCAGCATGAATACTGCTAACTGCGAACCAGTGGTTGCTGCTAACGGTAAGAACATCGTTCCTATGGTTCGTCCAATGGGCCGCACTTCTTTCGCACCAGCACAGAAGATCAACCGCGCTAAACTGACTCACCGCGTTACTTCTGAAGAATTCCAGAAGGGTATGCTCAAATTGGCTAACCAGTGGTTGAATGGTCAGAACAACAAGTAATTGGAAACTCATCTGATATACTAACTTTAATTATCCGAAGGCTTTACCTACGTAGGGCCTTCGGTTAATTTTCATCACCTCAATAACATGATTTTAAAATATTTCCGCTATTTTGCCTTGTTACTGGCAAGTGTATGTCTGGTCGCATGCGACGATGACAATAACGATGAAATAGACCTCAATACTCCTCCCTCACCCGGAGAAGGTCTCACCTTTACCCTCTCTAAACAGGTCATCCAGGCCAATGGTACTGACCAAAGCGAATTCATCGTGAAATTCGACGGACTGAAACTCACCGAAGGATTTAGTATTTACGATGAAAATGATCAGAAAATAGAAAACATCAAGAGCTTCAGTACCACAGAGACCGGTGAATACCAGTTCTGGGCTACTTATAAGAGTTTCTCAACAGACCTCGTCAAGGTAAAGGCCATCGGTATTCCGGTGCCTAACCTGCCAGCTGACCCTGCTCCTGAAGCTACCAGCTTCACCAAACGCATGCTCATGACGCAGTTCACAGGTAGCGGTTGCCAGTTCTGCCCGAAAATGACCAAGAATGTCACGGAGGCTTTGAGCGATCCGACCTATGCGGAGAAGGCAATTCTGTGCGTGGCACATACTTTCAATCAGAGTGACCCGGCATTCCTGGTACAATGCCCACAGTTAGCTCAGGCCTTCGGCGTATCCAGCTATCCTACCCTCAATTTTGACTTCGTCTATAAATCCAACGATTATATCGCTTTGGACTCAACTGCTATCCGTTCTATCCTAGACGAGCTCGACGCTCAACCAGCCAACGCGGGTATTGCTGCCAAGGCAGAACTTATCGAAGATACGGATGGTAAGAAAATTGCTTTACATGTCGCTGTCAAGGCTGCAGAAGAAGGTCAGTACAGCGTAGGTGCCTGGTTGATGGAAGACAGTATAAAAGGTCGCCAGGCAGGTCTGAACAAGGTGATTGACCACAACAACGCCTTACGCGTAGTGGACAGCAGAGCCGGTTCCCGCAATTATACCGGTATCGATCTGGGAAAGATCGCCAAAGGTAAGACTGCCGAACATGTGTTCATCATTAATTTGGAAGACAAGTGGGTATTGAACCACTGCCACATGGCGATTTTCGTGACCCAGAACAAGGATCACAAGATCTCCGTCACCAATGCGGTGCGTTGCCCTATCGAAGGAGAACTTCCTTTCGACTATAAACCATAGGAATCCGGTCTACGCAATCAGCAGTAGATTCCCCAAAAGAAAAAGATCCACGGTCAACATGAATGTCGACCGTGGATCTTTTTTATTTTTATGCTGTAAGGCAACAGTGCCACCCGTCAGGGCTGCAGCTGACCAGAAGCCTTGAGATAGCTGACATATTTCAGGTACATTTGGAAACGGGCGTCAACCTGGGTCGCATAAGCGTTCTGCCAGATTGCCTGACTTTCCAGATGATCGGAAAGGGTCTCCAATCCGGCATCGTACTCACTCTTGCTGACCTTACGGTTTTCCTCAGCCTGCGCAAGCAGACGGTCAGCCAGTTCTGATTCCAGACGCGCCTCATCCAGATTGTTCTCTGCCTGTGTGAGTTCCAGCTGCATCTTCTCGTTGAGGTCAGCCTGTTCCAGCCGGGCCTGTTCCAGTTTGGCCTTCGCAGCCTTCACCTTATTCTGACGCTCTCCAAAATGATAGATGGGAACAGTCACATTCAGCATCACGGCGAAACCGCCTTTGTTGAACAGTTTCTGATCGTTGACCTTCAGTCCATCAGTGTAATCGAAAGAACCTCTCACGCCGACTTTCGGCAATAAGGCACTTCGCTGCAGTTTCACTTCCTGTTCGGCCAGGTCTACTTTCTTATCCAACATACTGAACTCTGGACGGTCAGTGATGGTCGCTACCTGAGAGGGCTGGGGAACATGGGGATAAACGGGTTCAATCTGCAACTCAAAATCCAAAGGTTTCCCGATGAGGTGACAGAGATTCATCGCAGCCAGACGACAGGCATTGTCCGCCTTACGGATGGACAACTCGCTCTCATTGAGTTTCACCTGTACCTTGAGTACGTCGTTCTTTGGCTTCAGACCATGCTTGTGGGCGCTCTCCACGACCTTCATCACTTCTTGCAACACAGTTTGGTAACTGACGGCGACTTTCTTCATTTCCTGAGCCTTCACCAACAAGGCATAGGCATTCTCCGTCTGTAAGATGACTTCGGAGGCGGTGAGACGCTCGTTCAGACGGGCGACTTCCGTACCGAGCTTTGACATCTGATAGGCCGCCCGGATCTTTCCGCCCATATAGAGCGGCTGTTCCAACTGCAATCCGGCCATCAGGAGATTGTTGACCTTCATATTCAGATCGATTCCCGGGAAATAGGCAAAACCGGAGGGAGTGGTAGGATTCGTAGGCAGGAAGACCGGCAGGTTTCCTCCAGGAATATTCAGCGTGCCGTCGATGGTTGCATACATATCATTACCATAGGCTTTGAGATCGGGGAAGAAATTGCCCTTGACGCTTTTCTGCAGATACAGAGCCCCTTCTGTACGCTTGACGGCCACCGCCATCTGTTTGTTATTTTCTAAGGCCAGGTCCCTGCATTGCTGCAGGTTCAGCACTTCCTGTCCTGATGCTCCCAAAGAGAGCATGAGGAACAGGTGCAATAGGATATTCTTTTTCATGTACATCTTAAATTACTTCACTTTAATATGGAAGAACAAAGCGTAGAGTACCGGGATAAACAACAGCGTAATCACCGTACTGAAGAGCAAGCCACCCATGATGGAAGCGGCGAGGGAGCCGAACATGGCGTCGGGAAGCAGAGGGATCATACCTAGGATGGTCGTCAGGGAAGCCATCATAACCGGACGGAGACGACTCTGCGCACTGTCCACAAGGGCGGTGACCGGTTCTACACCGGAGGTAATCTGAGTATTGATCTCGTCCATCAGCACTATACCGTTCTTGATCAGCATACCGATCAGTCCCAAGGTTCCGACAATCGCGACAAAGTTGAACACCTTACCGGTCAGCAGCATGACAATCACCACACCGACGATAATGAACGGCAGACAGCAAAGGATGATCATCGGTTTGCGGTAGTCCTTGAAGAGCATGATCAAGATGGAAATCATCAGGATAATACCCAAAGGCAGATTCGCGAACAGGTATTTCATCGATTCCTCACTGGCGCTCTTCTCTCCTTCCCAGGTCAAGGTGTAGCCATCAGGAAGGTGCAGTTGCTCGATCTTCGCAGAGACAGCCCGGAAAGCCTGGTCGGTCTCTATGCCGAATACCGGTGAGCATTGTACACGCTGGCTGCGCTGACCATTGAAACGCGGAATAACCGGCGGTTCCCAGTCAAGAGTGATGTTCTTGGAGATCTGCTGCAAAGGAGTATTGCCCAGCAGGGATTCCACGAGGTCTTCCTTATCGAGGGCACCGGTCTTCAACTTCAATAGATTCTCCTTGCTCAACAGCGCATTGAACGGAGGAAGCTGGGAATAGACCTGCGTATTGTTCAGATTCTCTATCGGATTTCCTTTCTCATCCAGGCACTTGATATAGATATTGTCACGGTGGATACCTTGATAGAAAGAACCGATCGGAATGCCGCCCGTAGCCGTAAGCAAGGACATACTGACATCATTACGGCTCAGTCCCAAAGCACGGGCAGCGGGTTGGTCGTATTCCACCGTAAGCACGGGTACATCAGGTTCCCAGTCGGTCGTGATACATTCCACCTCTGGAGTCTGCTCCATCAGGACACGGGCACTGTCGGCCAGGCGATGTAGCACAGCTGGGTCCGGACCGAGGAACTGGGCCTCTATCGGATACTTCTTGTACATCAGATTATACCGTTTCATCTTGACATAGGCCTCCGGATAACGCGCGGTAAGTTCCTGCTGTATCTCGTCGAGATTGTTCACCAGTTCCTCCGGAGAGGTGAAATCGATGATGAGCTCACCATAAGCCAAAGACGGATTCGCGATACTACGCACCAGATTGTAACGTCCCGGAGTACCGCCGATAGAGGTCGTCACGTTGGTGATCTCAGGACGAGTTTTCAGATAGTCCTCAATCTCATTCAGGTCGGCCAGTACACGGTCGGAATTATTACCTTCCGGCAACTTATATTCCATATACAGCTGATCATACACCATGTCGGGGAAGAAACCCTGCTTCATATACTTGAAACTAATCCCCGAGAGCACCAGCAAGACCAACATGGCTACCACGCTGAGCCAACGATGGCGGAGTCCGACTCTGAGAATGGAACGCAACGTCGCATAGATCTTTCCTGGATACTCCCGCTTCTGACCCGCCGAACTGTCGGCCTGCACTTTCAACTGACTATTGGCCATCAACGGAACATGTACCAAGGCCAGGACCCAACTCAGCAGAAGGGATACGGCCAAAACGATAAAGAGGTCGCGTACGTAGACACCGGCCGTATCGGGAGACATGAAAATCGGCAGGAATGCGATAATGGCAATCAGCGTAGCCCCCAAGAGCGGCATGGCGGTTTTCTTACCGATGGCGGTCATCGCTTCCATACGAGGCTTCCCGGCCTTCAAATCCACCAGAATACCGTCGATGATCACAATGGCGTTATCGACCAGCATCCCCATGGCCAGGATAAAGGCACCGAGGGAAACGCGCTGCATCGTTCCGTCCATAAAATAGAGGAAAAGGAAGGATCCCAGAACCGTTATGATCAGACTGTTACCAATAATCAATCCACTGCGGAATCCCATGGTCAGCATCAGAATCAGAATCACAATCAGCACGGATTCCACCAGATTCAGAGCAAAAGTACCCAGAGAGTCACCGACACGTTCCGCCTGGTTGAAGACCTTATGACATTCTACCCCGGCAGGCAGACGGTCGTTCTCGATTTCATCGATTTTCTGCTTGACCTGAGCTCCGACCTTGACTATATCCGAAGAACTGGAAGCAGCGATCAACAATCCGATGGCACGTTCCTTATTATAGAACAGTTCGTTGCGGGTAGGATCTTCGTAGGATTTCTCCAGCGTAGCAATATCCCGCAACCGCAACTGGTCCTCATTATGTCCCTGTATCAACATATTTCCGATGTCCTCGATGGTCTTGAACTTGTCGTCCACCGTCACACGGATCCGATGGTCCCCATTCTGGAAATAACCGGAATAACTGGTCTGGTTCTGTCCTCGCAAGGTCATCAGCACCTCTACAGGCAGTACACCAAGATTGGCCATACGGTCCTGAAGCAAAGAGATGTTGATACATTCCGGACGTTTGCCGTAGAGTTCCACACGTTCCACGCCATCAATCTCAATGACTTCCCGTTTGATCAGTTCGGCGTAATCGGACAATTCCCGGTCAGTCATACCATCACCGGTCAAGGCATAGAACATACCATACACATATCCGAAATCATCTTTGACCTCGGGAGCCATGACTCCTGAAGGAAAAGCCGCCTCGGCCTGGGACACCCGTCGACGAAGAACGTCCCAACATTGCTCCACATCCTCGTCCATCACGGTGGTGAGCAAGTCGACCTGTACGAGAGAATAGTCATTGTAGGAATAACTATGGATTTCCCCCACACCGGCAACGGTGCGGATGGCCTTCTCCAAAACATCAGTCACCTCCAGTTCCACCTGATGGGCGGAAGCACCTGGATACTTCGTGACCACCATCGCAGTCTTGACCTTGACTTCAGGGTCTTCCAGCTTACTCATATAGTAAGCGCCCATGATTCCTCCCGCAATGAGCACCGCGATGAGGAAGTAGACCAAGTTACGATTACCAAAAGCCCATTTACTGATATTCATTATAATAATCCTCCTATATTAGTTTTTGAGACGGGTTGAAGGAGATTTACCTTTTCACCATCCCGAATGGCATGTACACCTGCGGTCACAATGACGTCACCAGCCTGCAGAGTCTGGGAAGTAACCACTGTATATCCGTTGCTCAACGGCCGTAGACATTCAACGGCACAACTTTTCACGGTCTGAGTGGCTGGATGATAAACAAACACGCATGCCTTTCCACCTTGATTCAATAAGGCGCTGGAAGGTACCAGCAAGGAATGATCGGCATTGTCGTTATAAAAGATGCTGACCATCGTGTTCATCCCGGCAGACGGCATCGGCAGCTTCCCTACTTCCAGTTTGAGTCGCATGGTGTAGAGCTGGTTCGGATTGGCCTTGTGGTTGACACTGATGATCTTCAAAGGATAGAGATTCCCCGGATAGATATCAAAGGAACAGTGACACTGGGTAAACAGGTCGCGACGGATATATTCCGCTGCAGGCAGATGGATTTCCACCTCAGGAGTGGAGTTGCTCAACAAAGAAAGCACCGGCATACCGGCACCCACCGTCTCGTGGGTCTCAAAGAAACGTTTCTGGATGAAGCCGTCGAAAGGAGCATACAGACGGGTATAAGACAACTCGTCCTGATGGTGCTGATATAAGGCCTCAATCTGCTGAAGGCCATACACGGCTTTGTCATAGTCGTTGGGCGTTGTGCCACCATCTTTGTAGAGTGCGATGACACGCTCGGCTTCAGCTTTGATCTGTTTGTATTTCGCCTCGGTGGCCGACAGCTGTACCTGGTAATCTTTCGGGTCCAACTCGGCAAGGAGCTGACCTTTTTTTACCATTTCACCTTCCTTGACCCAGATACGGTCAATTTTACCGCTGACACGAAAAGCCATATCAATATCCTGAGCCGCTTTCACCCGTCCGGGATACTGCAAGAAACTTTTCTCACCATTGGCAATCACCGTGGCTGTTTTTACCGAAGCTACACGCTCACGCTGCACGGACGGATGACCACAAGAAGCCATCAGACATAAAAGACTGAAACTAGTTAGGATTGAATAAATGATTCTCATTATACACTATATTTAATATTCTGGAAATAAGACCCTCTAAAAGGGATGGGTGGATAGAAAATTCTGTTACAAATACAAAATTGGATATTTTATCGGACATAACACCCCCATAAAGTTTGCACAATTCGTCGAAAGGTTCGATTTTTGAACTTTTTGAGGAATGGAGCCTTACAAAATAGCTATATTTGGGTCATAAATGGACAAAGTTTATGCAAAATAATGAAATTGGTAGTTTTTCGGTATCAAAATTAATCGAGGTCTGTGGACTCCGTGCGGAGGACATGTATTTCGAAGGGTGTCTGATCGCTTCGCGTCTGGATATGGATATTGCCAACAATCTGTTCCGCTATCCGGTACGCATGAACGCTTATGCCATTGCTTTTTGTTCCAAAGGATCGATTACTTTGACCTCGAATCTGAATCAATATACACTGAAAGAGCACGACCTCTACGTCAATTTGCCCGGCTCAATTCTCCAGGTTGAAGCGGTCGACGATGCTGAGGTATATGTGGTCACCTGCGAGGAGGCGTTTATCCGCCGCATCAACGTGGACCTGAAACTGCTCACCCGCCTCTTCTTCCAGGTTGAAAAGCATCCACTGGTCCCCTTACAAGACAAGGACTGGAAAAGCATCATCCACTCTTTTGAGGAGATAGAGATGGAAAACACGAAACAAATCAACGATCTGTATACCGCAGAGGTCATCCGCACCGCCCTCCGTCTCATTATCTATAAGGTATGCCGCATCATTTCCTTGCATTTGGAACATCAGCACCAGCTGCCCTTCAAACTGGACCGGAAGGAAGAGTATTTTCACCGATTCATGTATCTGCTGGAGAAACATTACCTCGAGGAACGTACCGTGGGATTTTATGCGTCCCAACTCAACTTGACCCCGAAATATCTCACGACACTGATACGACAGACCAGTGGAAAAACTGTAATCAGCTGGATTGACGCCTACGTGATTTTGGAAGCTAAAAACCTACTCAAATATTCCACGCTGAATATCCAGGAAATAGCCTATTATCTGAAATTCGCGAACCAGTCTTTCTTTGGAAGATACTTCAAAAACCATACGGGAATGACACCGAGCGAGTATCGTACACAATTATGACTCAATCTGACGAATCCACCAAATGAGCAGCGATTAGTACCAATTGTACAGCTTTTCGGAAATCGGACAGTTGTCGTTATTGGTCTGATTTTGCCCTAAAATCCGCAACCACAGCCGCTGAAAAATATTTTTTTCTCAGAACACCTTAAATCAGTAGAATAAAACAATAGAATCAGCTTGTTTTTTCTATTTTATTTTTATATTTGCAACCATAATCTTTAGTTAAAATGAAGGCCACAATAGTCTATCAAAGCCAACGAGGGAAGACAGCGGGTTACGCTAGGGAAATGGCCATGTATTTATGGCAAAAGGGAATGAATGTCAGTCTTTGTGCTACCAGTGATTTCAAAGCGGAAAAACTTGAACACTGCGACTGCCTCATTTTAGGATGCTCACGGCTCTTTCATTTAAGTTCAAAGTAAAGACATAGTTTCCCTTACCCGATT
>SAMEA104404097__coassemble_1860_pt1 | contig 16080 bp, 10 predicted proteins | sample SAMEA104404097__metabat2_low_PE_059 | metagenome-assembled genome bin SAMEA104404097 (sample SAMEA104404097) | Balaenoptera acutorostrata | reverse complement strand
TTCTGACAGAAATCATTTGTGACATGAATTTTGTATAACCTTGCGGAAATTAGGAAATATAGCAAATAGTTCTCATTGCGTACTGTTTTCCGTATAAAATCAGTACGCATTGAGAACTATTTATCAAAAAACAGCGGAAGGGAACTTATGATTCTCTTCCGCTGTACTGTATGTTTTAAGAAAAAAAGTTAGATACTTCTCTCGACAAACATATCGCCGAGGATATAGCCCTTGCCGTTGTCATTCAGGAACTGGTAACCGTCGCCATTGGAAGTTTCCACTCGGTTCAAAGTGACATACACAAAGTCGGGTTCCAATTCATGCAATCTCTTCAAAAGGTTTTCTGGAACTTCTGTATCCAATGGCAAAGGATAGACCGTAGACTCCCATTTTTCGTCTCTGAACTTGACTTGCTTCAAGATGTTGTGGTCCATAACATAATAACTGTTGGTGCCACCCAGATTATCATACGAACGGATATCCACACCGTAGTGACCGGCTATGTACTCTATTTCACTCCGATCAACGACTGGATTAGACCAAGCCGTATTGGTGAAACCGTGGTTCACCGGTAGCAGATAGCCATCGGCATTGAAAGTCAACTGCGTGAACAATTCACCGGAACCAGGCACATAGTAGGTAAACTCCATCCGGTACATCTTGTTAGGGAGCTGGGCATAGTCGTCACACTCTATCTTATCGATACGTTCCTTCTTCATATTACCGAATGGAGAGGCATAAAACGCGGCCCTCACCGAAGCAGGCAGATTCTCAAAACGGGCAAATTTGGTAACGGTCAACGACAAAACCTTGGAGTCGCGGTAAAAGAGAGAAACCTCATTGCCATCCTTATCAACAAGATTGACTTCTGTACCAGGCACCCAACCATTCGGCCAATTCTGGAATGACTTAATTTCCGCATCGGCATAGCATTCCTGCAAATGCTTTTCAACCGCGATACTCAACTTCTCCTGTGAAGTTTCCATTTCATCATCGTTATCGCAGGCGGTAGTGAAAAAGGGCAAGATACCCAATAACAAAACATATAACTTTTTCATGATGCTAGTGATTATGATGATACAAAAATAGGAAAAAAAGAACAATCCGAGCACCGCATTCCTGTTAAAAGGAAGCTGATTTTAACAACATTTACACCTTGTCCCTGAGACTTTGTCACGAATGTCGGATTTATTCCGCATTAGGTTTACAGCTCCTGCATCCAGCACTGAAGGAAGTAAAAAATCCCCTACCGCTCAGTTTGCTGTAGGGGACTCTCGTATTTTTATTTCTGCATGCCGCTCTGACCACTCTGACCTTGTTCACCGCCTTCACCGCCGCCGGCCTTGAGGTCGTCATTGTTGATCGTACGAACCGTTTCTTTGACCTTGGTCTTCAGATCACCTAAACGCCAGCTGACATTGATACCAAATCGTAAAGAATGGTACTTACTGCTTTGCCAGGAATGGAAGGTATCCGTAGTCACCGAACTCTTATACGTCTGGTATTTATTGAAAAGGTTACTACCGCTGATCGCCACATTCAAACGGTCCTCCTTCAGGAAAGAACGGTTCAAACTGAGACCATAGTAATAATAGGAATTCCCTTTTCCCTGCAAGGATACCGAAGGTGTACTGCCACCCCCATAAGCGCTGAGTCGCAATCCCCAAGGCAAAGTCTGCTGAACGTTCGCATTGAAACGTCCGGAAAAACCGCTATTGTGCGTATCCAGCAGATGGCTCTTGAAATCAGAATAAGATCCGCTAAGTGTCAAAGAAATACGCGTCAGACTACCTGGATTCCAGTTCATCCAGCTGGAAAGCTGCGTAGTCTGCTTCTTCCCCGCATTGGCATAAGTGGTCTCCAGGATGCCATCGTTCATGAAAGAATACTGCTCGATACCATTATCTGTAAACATATAGGTAACCCCGATATTCGCACTGAATTTGGCGGAGAACGTACTATAGGTCAAACCGAGATTATGAGATTTCTCCGTGTCCAGATCCGGATTACCGTAAGAGACGCTTGTCGGGTTACTATTGTCCCGGAAAGGATTCAGATACCAGATACTCGGACGATTAATACGTAGATTATAATTAGCACGCAGGCTCGTGGTCGGAGTAAACATATAAGCCACATTCGCGGTCGGTACAATATCGTTGAAATGGGCCTCGAAATTCTGTTCGGGACGCAGTTTATATGCTACATCCATACAGGAATGCTCATAGCGTGCACCGGCCTTGATACCCAGTTTTCTCCACTTCAGCTGGTAATCCGCATAAGCGGCCCAGATATTCTGACTTTGATTGAAATGGGTAGACTGGTCCAGATCCTCTTGCATCGTACCATCCGACTGCTGGAGGAGGTAAAGCGCGTCACTTTTATTGTCACGGTAGATATATTTCATACCCGCATCGATATAATGATACTTATTGATCGGATTCACATAATCCACCTGTGCCGTATGCTCAGAAGTGTGTGAATCGTTATCAAAATACTGATTACGGAGAAAGAAAGGAACGCTATCCATATTCAGATAGTCGGTTGAGGTCTCGTTTCCATTCGGATTATGATCAAAACGGTAGGAAAGTGTCAGATATTCACCGGGAGTTTTAAAGGAATGCTGGTAGTCGAAAGACGCATTGACATTGTAATAACTGGTTTTTGAATGGTTATGGCTCTCATAACTATAGACCGGCAAATACTCGGCATCTGCCATCTGTGTCAGCGAGTGGCGATTCGTACGTCGTGCTCCTCCGTAAAGACTGGCAGAAAGCGTCAGCAGATTAGCCTGGTCAATCTCATAGCTGGCATTCAGATTACCGTACTGATAACTGCCTTTATTCTTGGACCAACCGTCAGTGGTCAGATATTTATTGGATACTGAGGTAAAGTCCTCACGTCCACTATTATTGTATCCTTTCGGAGAGTCATTATAGTTGTACGAATAGTTGCCCGATACGGTAAACTTACCGACCTGAACGGTTCCATAACCATTGGCACCGATACCCTTGTTATGCACCTTGGTACCTAAGGTGACATTGTAGCCTTCCACCTGTGTACCGACCGTGATGATGTTCAGGATACCTCCGACACCTTCGGCATCGTATTTGGCTCCCGGTTCGGTAATCACCTCTATCGACTTGATGGCCGATGCCGGAAGGCTTTTCAAGACCTCACTGGGATTATTACTCATCAAAGAGTTAGGTTTACCATCCACATGCACCTTAAAACTGGTGGAACCGTTAACTTCGATTTTATCCTCTCCATCCACCGACACCATCGGCACCTTACGCAACATCTCCAAAACGGTATTCGTCTTGGCGTCAGGATCTTCCTCCACATTGTAAGCCAATTTGTCGATGTCCGCCTTTACCAAAGTGCGCTGGGCCACAATATTCACACCGCCCAACATTTTAGCGTTCTCCTGAATCAGCACCTTCCCGAGAAGGATTTCCTGATGCTGAGCGTCCAAAGTGACTTTACGGAACACATTCTGCTTTCCGATAGATGAAAACGAGATCTGATATTGTCCTGGGCGGTTCAGTTTCACCTCAAATTGTCCATTGACTTCGGTAGCCACAGCTTTCACCACTTTTTCGGGATGTTCCGTAAGCACACGCACCGTAGCATAAGGTTCCCCTTCCTGAGTCAAAGAATCAACCAGCACTCCCTTGATCGCATATTGTGCATAAGCCATGGGAACGTTCAGGGCCATCGAAAGCAACAGCCCCCCTCTCAACAAAAATTTTCTCATAAATTGCTTCATGTTATGTCCCAAAGTTTCTGCTGCATACCAGAAACTTCTATTTCTAAAAAAGTTCGGCAAAGTTAAGAAAAAACCTCCATGGAACACACGTCCATGGAGGTTTTTCTATCCTTAAAGTATTGATTATTACCAAATATTCACACGATTCTCAGGAGCGACATACATCGGGCTCTCTTCTGTGATATGAAAGGCGTCATACCAAGCCTGGATGTGTGGAAGCGCACCGTTGACACGCCAGCGGCCCAAAGCATGCGGGTCGGACTTGGTACGGCTACGGATTTCCTCGTCACGGATATTGCCTGCCCACAAAGTAGCATAAGCCAGGAAGAAACGCTGGTCGGCGGTGAAACCATCGGCTGGAGCCAATGGAGCGTCCTTTGTCGCATTCTTATAAGCAGCAAAAGATACATTCAAACCACCATGGTCGGCGATGTTCTCACCCAAAGTCAACTGACCGTTACCGAACAAACCTGGAAGTACTTCAATCTTGCTGAAGAAATCCACCATAACCTGAGTACGCTCTGCAAAACGCTGGGCGTCTTCTGCCTGCCACCAGTCTACCATATTTCCCTTCTTGTCGAAACGACGGCCCTGGTCATCAAAACCGTGAGTCATCTCGTGACCGATCACCACACCGATAGCACCATAGTTGAAGGCATCGTCCGCATTCATATCGAAGAACGGATACTGGAGGATGGCTGCTGGGAAACAGATTTCGTTGGTCGTTGGATTATAATAGGCATTGACCGTCTGCGGACTCATCAACCATTCATCACGGTCAACAGGCTTACCGAGACGGCTATTCATGTCTTCCGTCTTCCATTCTGCAGCACGGCAGATGTTGGCCCAGTATGAATCGTTCTCGATATTCAAGGCTGAATAATCCTTCCATTGGTCAGGATAACCCACCTTTACATGGAAGTTGGACAACTTGTCCTGAGCCATGGCCTTGGTGCTGTCGCTCATCCATTCCTGGGCGTCGATACGTTCACTCAAAGCGGTCTGCAGGTTCTTGACCAAAGCAACCATACGTTCCTTGGCTGCTGCAGGGAAGTATTTCTCTACATACATCTGACCGACCATTTCACCGAGAACGCCATTCGCGGTCTCAACGGCACGCTTCCAACGTGGATAGTTGGCCTGGCGACCAGACAATACCTTACCGTAGAAATCGAAACGGGCATTCACAAAGTCATCGCTCAAGAAACTGGAAGCAGCGTCAATCACATTGAACTGCAAATAAGAGATGTGCTTAGAGAGTGGTAATTTCTTAATTAAGGTAGCCACTTCCTGAATCGGTGCCACCTGACCAACAATCAGCTCGTCGACAACCGGTAAGTTCAAAGCCTTCATATAACCGTCCCAGTCGATACCCTTGACGGTCTGCTTCAACTCGGCAAAAGTCATCTTGTTGTAGTTGGCCTCCGGATCACGCAACTCAACGGCGCTCTTGGAAGCCTTGGCGATGGCCGTCTCTACTTCCATCACGTCCTTCATCTTCTGAGTTGCTTCCTTTTCTGAATCTCCAGCCAAGGTAAACAACTTGACAATGTAATTTTTGTAGGCCTCACGTACAGCCACGGTAGCCTCATCGTTTTCGAGATAATATTCCTTCTGACCCAGGTTGATACCACCTTGTGCCAACTGGAAGATATTCATATCGCTGTTTTTCGCATCGGTATAGATATAGCTGGAGAAATAAGTGCCGATACCGATATTGGAAAGTTCCGCTTTCATCGGGATAATCTGGTCCTTGCTGGTCAATGCGGCCACCTTATCCAACAAAGGTTTCACCGGAGCGATACCGTCCTGATTCAACTTCACGCTATCCATAGCCAAGTTGTAGAGTGTACCGACCTTCTTACCGGCCTCGCTCTGGTTTTCCTGGTTGGCTGCCAGATTCTCGATCAGACCTTTGATCTTGTTCTGGTTTTCCTCAATCAGCATTTCGAAAGCGCCATAACGGGAATACTCTGCCGTCAACGGATGTTTCTGGTTAAAACCACCACAGGCATATTGGAAGAAATCCTGACCAGGTACCGCCGTGGTATCCAGATTGGTCAGGTCGATGCCTGTGCTCAACTCAGCTTCCTGCTGTCCGGCACACCCCGCAAGTGTGGCTACAGCCAAAGCCGCGGAAGCAATACAATGTTTTGTCTTCATAACGAATTATTTTATATTGATACTTTTATTTTTTGCTAGATAGGCTTGATACAATTGGGCGATTTCATCGGTAGAAACCTCCAACAGTTCCATTTGGCGGAAGACTTCCGGCATGGATTCTGTCAGGAAGGACTTTCTTCGCGAGGAGCGTATGGCAGCTCTGGCCCCCTCATGGGTGAAATATCCCAGACCGCGTTTATTGTAGATAATGTCTAAATTCTGCAGATAGTCGTAGGAACGAACAACGGTATTCGCATTTACTTCAACGAGAGCCGCATACTCACGGACAGAAGGGATGCGCTCTCCTGCAGGATATTTACCCAGGAGGATTTCATCCATGATACGGTCAGCAATCTGCAAATATATCGGTTTACTTTCTTTAAATACCATAATCAGAAGAATTTTTTACGAATTATCTGTGCCCGGGAGAACAAATAGTAACTCAACCACCAGTTAAATACAAAGATAATAAAAAATATCACGGTCATGATATTCGTAAAAAGCACTCCATCATCCATCGACCACGATTCGATTTGTTCCAGGAGACTTTTACTCAACACCAGGTTAGACAGGAAAAAGAACAGGATGAAAAGACAACCGAAAGTCTTGACCACGGGATGCTTCACAAAAACGGTGCCTCCCAAGATGAAAAGTGAATGTACCCAAAGGACCAAAGCCAAGGAGATCCACTCAAAACTTTCCAGCACAGCGGGCTTGTCCACCTGTTCGGAATCGAGGATACTGAAAGGAGAACGGAACATATCACTTAATATTGTCGGAAAATGCAATTGCGTCATTGATTCTGGCAGAAAGAACAGGGGATGAAATACGAAACGGAGCAAATCTGCCGCAATGACGCCAAGCACAACCAGGACAAATACGCCCAAGGTGGAAAGAATCGCACGACTGACGAATTTCTCCAACCGTGTGGCGGGCAACATCAGATAAGATTCGCGGCCTTCTTTTGTACGCATCACCTTCAGCATACGTCCCGCTCCTATATAGAATAGGAACGGAGTGACGACCCCCATGCTACCGCTGACAAACAAGAGGATGGAATGCGTGCTGTGCGCATCCACGTTGAGATGAATCTTACCCCCCAAAAAGACAAAGGCCAAAAGGTAACATAATAGGAAAATTCCGGTAACCGTCAGGAATGAATAAAAATAGTTTCTCCAGTTACTACCGATATCGTATTTCATCACGTTTACGAAACGTGAAAAGCTGAATGTTGTATTTCCTTTCATGATTTTACGGGTTTAAATGATTCTGAATTTTGTCTTTTGCTTCGAGTACCGCACTGAACAAAAGTTCCAGATCTACGGCACTATCCTTATGTTCGGTGTTCGGATAGATTGCGCTACAACCGGAAATGTTGGGTTGCATATAGAGAGCGGCACTAGTGAGTTCATCGAGGCTCTGCTCAGTAAAATACAGTTGGTCTGCAATCTCTGACATCGTCTTGTCCAAGACGACATCTGCGCCATCGAGCATCGTGACACGGTCGAGGATCTTGTCTACATCCTTGATTTGATGGGTGGAGATCACTATGGCCCTCTCGTCCGTCATACCGGAAGCGACCACCTTGCGAAAACGGCTCTTGGAAGGCACATCAAGTCCATTGGTCGGTTCGTCCATTAGAAGCAAGGGCGTATTGGTGGCCAGAGCAAAGCTCACCAAAGCTTTCTTTTTCTGTCCCATGGAGAGCGCACCTAGACGGATGTTCATGTCCAACTCAAAATCGTTGAGACTAGAACGGAGAATTTCCTCACTAAAATGAGGATAGAAAACTCCGTTGAGTTTCACATATTGACGAATACTGATGTCGGGCAAAGTGAACTCTTCCGGAATGAGGAAGATGTCTGAAAGTCCCTCGGCCGAGTGGCGGTTAATAGGTTCTCCCATAAACTGGATGGTACCACGCTGTGCACGCAACAGCCCACACATCAGATATAACAAGGTGGACTTTCCCGTACCGTTCTTCCCCAAAAGACCGGTAATCTGACCGGCGTGGATGTCGAGATTCAAATCCTCAAAGATCTTGCTCCCCTTACGATACGCGAAAGCCACTTGCTGAATGTTTAAAATAGTTTTCTCCATCATAGAAAATAGGTTTATATAGTGTATTAGTTGATTAGTACACTGCAAATATAGATATGTTTTCGCTTTCTACAAAGAAAAACAGAAAAAAATCAGAAAATATTCAAGAAAGACGGGTTTGAATAAGGACTAAAACAAAGCAAAACGCAGCCGAAGACTTGGATGAGATATTTTTCACGATGGTGAAAACACTTTATCTCAAGGGAGAAAATAAATTATCTCAAGGGAGAAAAAAAATTATCTCAAGGGAGAAAATAATTTTTCTCTTACGAGGAGATACTTTTTCGCCTAGGAGAAAAATCAGAAAGGAAGCATTTCTTTTCCTAAAAACGATAAAGGATTACATTTCTACTGGATATTTATCCCTTCAGGAGCGGACCAACTAAAAGTGAACAATAGTTATATATATGCCAGAAACGACCTTAGATTTGCCCAGGTCATTTTTTTTTGCTATATTGACGGAAATGGCAAAAGACTCCCTCTTTTGCGTTATTGTATCATCTTAAAAATAGGTATGCCCATGAGTAACCAAGGAAATTTTATTGAAACCAGAGGAAAAGTAATTGAAACCTTACCCAACACCACATTCCGGGTAGAAATTGACAACGGAGCCGTTTTACTTTGCTACGTTGCCGGAAGAATGAGAAAACACCGCATCAGAATCCTACCAGGTGACATGGTGGATCTGGAAATTTCTCCGTACGACCTGACGCAAGGCAGAATTGTGTACCGGAGTAAGGTGAGGAACTGACCGCCGCACCGGCAGTAGCTCGTCAGTTCCAGTACTGATTCGTCAAAACAAGGCATGGAATCTACATGGTTCGTTAACTGATATGAAAACAAAATCATGATTCACTATCCTTTCAGGTCCTCAAGTTCCAGCAGACCGTTGAACGTAGGACACGACCGCATTTTACATCGTGAACCTTTCTGGTTGATGAAGCGATTTCTGCTTAGAAAATTCTAAAAGAGTTTGTTATTTCATTGGAATAATAAACTCTTTTTTTTAGGGTTCTTCCCTACTGAACCTGACTGGTAAAAACTCTCAAAAGACATCGCAAATAGTTAAAAACACATTATTATTTTGGTACTACTTATTTTTTGTATAAGTTTGCCAATGAACACATTACAATCAGTATTTATGAAAAACTTCAGAATAGAATCCGCGATTATTGCCTTGGGCTTTTTCCTCATGGGACTCTGTGTCTACTGGGGACTGGACAATATGGCACAGCGTGGACGCGTGGTGGCGGTCAGAGGACTGGCGGAGAAAGAGGTGAAGGCCGACCACGTGATCTGGCCATTGGCTTACCGCATCACCGGGAACAACTTAAAGACCCTATACGATGAAATCGGAACCAAGAACCAGAAAATCGTGGATTTCCTAGTCAACAACGGGATTGCCCGGGAGGAAATCACAACGACAGCCCCCAACATCATTGACAAGGAAACCAACGCTTATAATTCTGACTATAGAGGAGACCGATATAATGTCTGCTCCATCCTCACGGTATCCACCCGTCAGGTAGACAAGGTCATCGACTTGATTCCAAGAATCGGCGAACTACTCAAAAGCGGTATTGCGGTGGCCACCAACGATTATGAGACCAATATTCAGTATGAATTTACCAGCCTCAACGAAATCAAGCCTCAAATGATTGAAGAGGCGACTCGCAATGCTCGCGAGGCTGCAGAGAAATTCGCCACAGATTCCGATAGTAAACTGGGAAAGATACAGTCTGCCTCACAAGGACTTTTCAGTATCAACGACCGTGACCGGTATACGCCTTATATTAAAAACGTAAGAGTGGTCACCTCCGTAAAATATTTCCTAGAATCCTAAAATCAACTCCGTTCTGTAGAAAGAGTTGAATATTCTACAAAAATTAAACCAGGACTAGATAGCGAACAGCAAGGGAAGAAGAACGCTTCTTCTACTTGCTGTTCCATTTTTTATACCCTCACCCGTCCTTTCTCGAGCAGTAGGTACAGACGGTCTGAAGCCGCAAATACCCTAACTCCATCCAGAGAGAAGAAAGGAACCATCAGAACGAGCGTCTTTATCAGAGAAAAAAAGAAATCACGAACCTTTTATCGGCTTATTTCTGACAAAAAGCTAATAAAAGCCTTTAAAATTACAATAGTATCAGGTAAATAGGTATTTTAGACTAACAGAAACGCGTTAACAATATATTTTATTGTATTTTTGCACACAAATTAAACTACATACAACAAAATCAACATTTTATGAGAAAATTTTTACTTAATTTTCTCGCATGTATTGTGTTGGGGCTTACCGCTCTAACATCAAATGCTGCGACAGAACCCATCGTACAGACGTTTAAGTTTGACGATAACGCGACCATCCACAAGATGTCAGACAATGGTCTCTGGGCCGTCACTCATGCCTACAACCCAGCGGACATGCTCTTCGGTCTGAATCCTCGCCTGCTCAACCTCAGCGACAACTCCGCGATTTTACTGACTGAAGGTATCGATGCATCGGAGATTATCTCTGCCTATGCCAATGATGTGACCAACGACGGTAACCTGGTGGTCGGTGAACTTAACTTCAAACCCGGTTACTGGAATCTGACCACCAAGAAATTTGTGGAGCTCCCCTTGGTAAAAGGAGCCTCCGGTGGTGCGGCGTTAGCGGTTACGCCTGACGGTAAGTATGCCGTCGGCAACTTCACCTACGAAGAAAACCCCGATGAAAACTATCCTTATCAGGAAAGCGAAGCACTCTGGGACCTCCAATCCAACCAGCTCATCAAGGTGACCGGTCTTCCGAAGTTGGACATGGCCAACGAAAACAAGAAACAGAACCGTTTCATCGCCATTTCTGCTGATGGTAACACCATCTTGGGCTGTATGTCCATCAGCTACCTGCCTACAGGTAACTACGCAGGTGGTAGAAGCTACTACGTCTATAATGTGAAGGAAAGGAGCCACAAATTCATCGGTTTCACTCCTAAGTCCAAAGGTCCTTGGACACCTGCGCAAAAGGATATGATTTACATCAGTTCCGCCGAAATGAACCATAACGGCCAGTGGGTGATCGGTTCCGCACAGATGTTCAAGGAAATTCCCGGTGAGGAATTCAACCCGGAATACAGTACTCCTTTCACTTACAACACCACCACCCAGGAGTTCGTACTGCTCAACGAGAACAGCGACAACGGTGTTCTTGCCTCTGCCCAGACCAATGACGGAATGATTCTGGGAGCAACTCCCGACAACAACCCTTACCGTGAATGGAGCATCCGCAACGGTCAATACTGGATTTCTATCACACAGATCCTGAAACAGAAATACAATATAGACTTCGTTGCCAAAACCGGCTTCGACAATACGGGCACTCCTATTGATATCAGCGATGACAACCAGAGAATCGCAGTCATGGTGGGTCCTGAATCCAGCTATATCATGACATTGCCTGAAAGTATCCACACCCTCTGCAACGACATTGACCTGCTCGGCGTCTACCAGGTAGCTCCTATGGCCGGCAGCGAGATTTCCAAGTTACAGAAGTTCAACATCACGTTCGAACGTGACGTCGAAGTTCTGGCAGAAAAGAATGCTGTAGAAATCCGTGATGCCGCAGGCAAAAAGGTTTATTCCTCTGTCTCTGTCAAGACCGACGACAACGGAAAGACCGTTCATGTCACCTTCCGTAAGGGCGGTCTGGAAGCCGGTCAGGCTTACACCGTCAATATTCCAGCAGGCAGCATCTGTCTAAAAGGAGACCACAGCAAAAAGAATAAGGAAATCAACATTACCTATAACGGCCGTGCTGCCCTTCCTGTCACAATGGTTAAAGCTGTACCTGAAAACAACACTACCATCGCTAAACTGGATGCTGCCAGCAACCCGATTATCCTGACTTTCGACGCCAATGTCGCTATCACGGAAAAAGCTGTGGCCCAGCTTTACCGTGCCGACGAAGAGGCACCTTACTGTGAACTGATAATGGGTTTCATCGGAAAGGAAGTGGCCCTTTATCCAGCCAACCCTCAGGTGCTCTACAAGGGAGCCAGCTATAAGGTGGTGGTTCCGGCAGGAAGTGTGACCGACGTGACCGGCAACAATGCCAACGAGGAAATCGTATTGAACTACACCGGTGCTTTCGAACGTGAAATCTCCAGTGACGACAAGATTCTGTTCCGCGACAACTTCGACAATGGCCTGACCAATTTCCTGCTTTTCGACGGTGACAAGAACATCCCTAACGAGATGATGCAGGGCTGGGGATTCGCGGACAATGTCAACTATCCTTGGTCACTCGTTCGTGATGACGAGAACAGTACGGATATGGCGGCTGCTTCCCACTCCATGTATAAACCGACGGGCCAGTCGAATGACTGGATGGTCATCCCTCAGATTTATCTTCCGGACAACTTGTGCGTGCTGAAGTTCCAGTCGCAGAGCTACCTCAACAACAAGCAGGACAAACTGAAAGTCATTGTCTGGGCATCCGACAATATCTATAATGTACTGAACGAGACCATCGTTGAGAAAATCTATAAGGAAGGTACCGTGGTGTATAACGAGCTCCAGAAGCCGGGTAACACAGAGGACTTCATGAAGGAGGAATGGACAGACAACTCTATCGATCTCCGTGAGTTTGCCGGAAAGAATGTCTATATCGCCTTCCTGAACGAGAACAAGGGACAGAGTGCCATCTTCCTCAACAATGTGGAGGTGCTCCATAATATTCCGTTCCTGGTGACCTTCGACAACGAGGCGTCAGTGACCAGTCAGACCGGCATCCAGATCAAGGGACGTATCACTTCTGACTCAGAAGCAGAGATCTATACCTCAGCTACTTTGACCTTGAAGGATGCAGAAGGTAAGGTCATCGACGTGTTGAACGAGAATGGTCTGAACCTCAAGAAGGGAGAGACGTTCTACTTCGCTTTCCAGCAACCTTTACCTTTGGTCAGCGGTAAGGTCAACCATTTCAGCCTCGATGTCAAGATGAACGAGACGGAGAACACCGTAAAGAGCAGTGTGAAGAATCTTTCCTTCGCTCCAGTCAAGCGCGTTGTCCTGGAAGAATACACCGGTATGAGCTGTCCTAACTGCCCACTCGGTATTTTGGCCATCGAAAAAATCAAGAATATCTATGGCGACCGCTTCCTTCCGATTGCACTCCACTGCTACCCCGGTGACCAGCTGGGTACCGGTCTGGAAAATTATTCCAACTTCTTCAGTTTCACCGGTGCTCCTTCAGGGATGATCCAGCGTAGCGGTGCAATCAGCAGTCCGATGGTCAGTGTAGAACAGGATTATCGTTTCAACGGCGTTGGTGGTGAAAAACTTTGGCTGGACCTCGTCCAGGAAGAAATGGCAGTGCTAGCCGATGCAGAGATCAGCGCTACCGCTCAACTGAGCGCCGACCAGAGCAGCGTAGAGATTCCTTGCCAGATCCGCTATGCCATGGATACCGAGAAACTGAATGTCAACCTCTTCGCCGCCTTCGTAGAAAATGACGTGAAAGGTTTCCAGCAGAACAACCTCGCCGGTATCAGTGACCCGGACCTAGGAGATTTCGGTAAGGATGGTAAATACGCCAAGTCTATGATTTACCCGTTCAACCATGGTCATGTGGCTCGCGGCTGGTATGGCAACACCATCGCAGGTACAGCCGGTCTGATTCCGACCTCTGTGGTTGCCGGTAAGGACTATGTGGCTACAATCAAGGCCAATCTTCCGGAAAACATCAAGGACATCAACCATACATTCGCCGTCATCATGATGATCGACGCCAATACCGGTCGCGTGATCAATGCGGTGGAAATTCCTTTGAAGGGTGAGGTCTCAGGGGTCGAAGATGCCCTGAATCCAGAAATGACAGTCACTGCACTCCGTCAGCAGGTGATCGTCAACACTCCAGAGCCGGCTACCGTGGAACTCTTCACCACAGCCGGCCATAAGATGGCACAGCAAAAGGGTCAAGGTATCCTTCAGTTGACTGTAAATGGTTTCCACGGGGTGGCTATCGTCAAAGTAACCACTGCACAGCAAACCATGGTGAAGAAAGTCATGCTTTAAAGCTGACCTCATGTACTCATAACGTCAAAGTCCAGATATTCCTCCGATGGGGTATCTGGACTTTGTAGTATAGGACGTTCTCCTTTTTAGCGCAAACACGTCATTATTGTCTATACAGATGGCAAAAAAGTGACAAGACTACTGTTTTTTTAGCTTTTTATACCTAAATTTGCAGATAAAGCTCGACTTAATACATAAAATAAAACCATATGAAAAATCATTACTCAAAACAGACTTCCGGCCTTTGGCTGAATTCCTTTTTATGCCTGTTGTTTACCTGTTTCTTTACCTTAAGCGCCTACGCCCAGGAGGAACCTACGGCGGTAGACTTTGGAGAGATGGCTTTGGATAAAGCATACACCATCCAGGCTGATTTCAAAGACTACAAGGGCTACTTTGTGGCAAAAGAGACCGGAACGCTCACAGCGACAGCTTCTTTCGGCTGTCTGATGCTTCCGTACAATGACGAAGCCGGTACCAGTCAACCCGAATACGACCAGATTTATCTGGACAACGGTGAAAGTTTCACACTTAACGTGGAAGCCGGTAAGACCTATTATCTGTTCTTGGGTTTCTCCATGAGCGACGGTACATTCAAGATGACCATGAGCCAGGATATGGGAATTAAATTTGTGAAATCCACGCCTGAGAACGGCACCATCTTCGACCTCAGCGAAGGCGGTCTGGTTTCTGTCCAGTTCAACAAGCCCGTTGCCCTCAGTAGTGCGATGATCAGCTGTAACCAGACCATGACAGAGGTAGAATATACCCTGCAGAGCGAGAATATTGTTTTTGATATCAAGAACAGAATCTATGACCTGATGAAAAACGGTAACCTCAAAGCTGGAGACCAGTTCGGCATCGTGATGGACGGTGTTCATGCCGAAGGAGACGACCAGGCGATTCTTGGCGAAGACGGTTCTCTGGTGCTGACCTACACTTTGGCTGAAATCCCAGTGTCTTTGGACAGCATGGTCAATGTGGAGAACAATCCTTTCCTTTCCTACTGGATGGAGGACAACCACAAGGGCATCATCACTTTGATCTTCGATGGAGCACTCCAAGAAACCAGTGAGCGTGCCAATGCAGGTGTTGCCGTCATCTCTTGCGGTGAACTGGAAGCTGGAGTCGGCGGTTACTACCAGGAGGAAGTGCCTTATACCGTCAAAGGGAAGGAACTGACACTGAATCTGACCGGTAAACTGCGCCGCCATGCTGACCTGCTGAACGCAGAAATGCCGCTTGAGGTCGTAACCATCAAGGTAAAGGACATCCGCGGAGCTAACGGAAAACCGGCTTATTTCCCTGGAAAGGGGGGCTTGGGCTCCTATACCTTCGACATGCCTTACCAAGAAGTGAAAGCTGAACCGATCGCTGAGTTTACTCCTGGAGAGGACGCGGATCTGAAAAACGTGGAAGACCTGGAGATCTGGGTCAGCGATTACAAGACCATCCAGCACGACGGTATCTTGTTTACTTTTGGAGAAGATTCTGTGGTCGTCACCCATTTTGAGGAAATGGCAGACCCGGATTTCGAAGGAGCCTATATTCTCAACGTCAAAGTCCCGGCTGAAGTAAAGGCTGCCCAACATGACGTTACCGTCTCTTTCCAGCATTTGAAGTGTATCGATGGACTGGACCATCAGAAAGAGCTTTCTATGACTTATGCTACCACCACCGGTATCGAAGCTCTCCCGACACAACAGGATGCAGCCGGTATCTATCTGATGAACGGCATGAAGGTGAACGAGAAAGACCTTCACCAACTTCCTAACGGACTCTATATTGTAAACGGCAAGAAAATCGTCATCTCCCAGAAATAACAGCGGTTCTCAATCGCTCAGGAATAGAGTTCAGCACGTGCTGAACTCTATTTTTCTTTTTAGAAAGGACGAAACAGACTTCCGCTCCGCTCTTTCGGAAAAAAATCATTATTTTTGCTAAGTAATGGTGAAAGAATAACTTCGGCTATTTTTTTGTTTGGATTTTGCTTC
>SAMEA104404097__coassemble_1765_pt1 | contig 16873 bp, 13 predicted proteins | sample SAMEA104404097__metabat2_low_PE_059 | metagenome-assembled genome bin SAMEA104404097 (sample SAMEA104404097) | Balaenoptera acutorostrata | reverse complement strand
CGGGTAAGGGAAACTATGTCTTTACTTTGAACTTAAATGAAAGAGCCGTGATCTAGCCAGCTGACGCGATGTATCGCGTCCCTACCCATCCGGCTGAACGTCCTGCGGCGGAATCTTTCAACGAATTTTGTCTGGAAGGGAACTGCACTACGACAAATGTCGATGCTATGACAAAAGTCGATGCTATGACAAACCTATGATGGTTGCCGAGATTTGCAATGCCGGTTCGTTTGCTGAGCGGGAGCCCCCGCTCACTATGTCCAACCAACCGTCATTGAACTTTCCACACCAATCTTTGCTATAGGTGAGCGTTCTCGCACCTGTAGGGACGCGATACATCGCGTCAGCTGGCTAAGTTCTTATTTGCCGTCATTAGCCTTACGGACGCCGCCGAGTTGCGTCCTTAATACAACCCCGAAGTATATCTTTATTTGTAAATAAACGTCCGAAGGATATAACAGACATCGCTTGATTTTCAAGTTATCATACGTTTGTTATGTAGAAGAAGGGAAAATGATGGCTAATGAGCATCTAGCCAGCTGACGCGATGTATCGCGTCCCTACCCATCCGGCTGAACGTCCTGCGGCGGAATCTTTCAACGAATTTTGTCTGGAAGGGAACTGCACTACGACAAATGTCGATGCTATGACAAAAGTCGATGCTATGACAAACCTATGATGGTTGCCGAGATTTGCAATGCCGGTTCGTTGCTGAGCGGGAGAACCCGCTCACTACGTCCAACCAACCGTCTTTGAACTTTCCACACCAATCCTTGCTATAGGTGAACGTTCTCGCACCTGTAGGGACGCGATACATCGCGTCAGCTGGCTAAGTTCTTATTTGCCACCATTAGCCGTACAAAACATAAAGATTCAAATATCGGATTATCAAACAGAACACCCTAATAACTAAATATTAGTATTTTACCTATAAATCAGAAAATTCTGTCAAAGTCTGCAGAGATGCCGGTATTCTTTTTAAGTTGGAAGTGGGTATTTTTTGTTCAGAGCAAGGCGAATTGTTTTTAGGGGTATATCGGGGGGGGAAAGCAGATGGGAAACTTAGCGAAAGGGGTGGAGATGAGGAGGCTTGTGTTTTGAAAAAACAAATTCGAACGATGAAAGAATGCGGGGAATCACAGGATGAGGTATGGTGACAGAATGTGACCGAAAAATAAGGATTACTTTCAGTTGTACGGAATCTCTGTATGTCTGATTGCAAAAGGTCGAATTCGTACTGGTGAGTTTCCTTATTTAGAGGGCAGCATGGTAGAGGTCGTGTGGTGGGAAGACTATTTTAAGTATAAAAAAAGAAGTCGTTTCGTTGAAAAATGTTACTTTTGCATAATATAATGACTGAAACGGCTTTTCTTTCACAGCCCTCTCCCTCGAGGCGACTGATTCTAAAGCCTTATTGTTTGATTTTGCTATGGGAAAAGTAGAATATAAGTATTTGCCACATATTGATTCTCCAGAGCAGTTGCGTAAACTGTCAGTGGAAGAACTCCCTCAAGTATGTAGCGAATTACGCCAATATATAATAGATGTCCTGGCGGATAATCCTGGACATTTTGCTTCCAGCCTAGGTGTCGTTGAACTGACCGTGGCGTTGCATTATGTCTTCGATACCCCTTACGACCGTTTGGTGTGGGATGTCGGACATCAAGCTTATGGGCATAAAATCCTGACTGGACGACGTGATAATTTTTATACGAACCGTAAGTTGGGAGGTATAAAACCATTCCCATCTCCCAAGGAAAGTAAATATGATACTTTCGCTTGCGGGCATGCTAGTAATTCCATTTCTGCTGCTTTGGGTATGTCGGTCGCTGCGGTGCACATGGGGGAACTGCATCGTAATGTGGTAGCCATCATTGGTGATGGAGCCATGAGTGGCGGTTTGGCTTTTGAAGGACTGAACAACGCATCGGATACACCGAACAATCTGCTCATCATTCTCAATGATAACAATATGAGTATCGACAAGAGTGTGGGCGGTATGCGTCAGTATCTGCTGAACATGCATACGAGCAGCTGGTACAACCGTTTCCGTTTTGCGGTTTCCCGTAAACTCTCCTCTTGGGGATGCCTGAACGACAGCAGACGCCGGTCGATTCTTCGTTTCAACAACTCTCTGAAGGCCTTGCTGGCCAACCAGCAGAATATCTTCGAAGGGATGAACATCCGTTATTTTGGTCCGACCGATGGTAACGACGTGATCAATATGGTGAGGGTGCTGCGTGAAATCAAAGACATGAAGGGCCCGAGACTCCTGCACATCCATACCACAAAAGGTAAAGGATTCTTACCCGCAGAGCGTTCTGCCACCGAATGGCATGCACCGGGTAAGTTTGATAAGGAAAGCGGCGTGCGTATTGTAGACAATAAAACGGAAAAACCACCTCGTTTCCAGGATGTGTTTGGCGAGACCCTGATAGAGTTGGCCAAGCAGAATGAACGTATTGTAGGGGTGACGCCGGCGATGCCAACCGGATGTTCCATGAACCTGATGATGAAGGAAATGCCCGACCGGGCCTTTGATGTGGGTATTGCTGAAGGACATGCGATGACCTTCTCTGCCGGAATGGCCAAAGAAGGAATGCAGCCTTTCTGCAACATCTATTCCTCCTTCTCCCAGCGCGCTTACGACAATATCATCCACGATGCCGCCTTGTTGCGGTTGCCTGTGGTCCTCTGTCTGGACCGCGCCGGCGTGGTGGGCGAGGATGGACCTACCCATCATGGCCTGTTTGATCTGGCCGCTTTGCGTCCGGTCCCTAATCTGACCATCTCTTCACCTTACGACGAGCATGAACTGCGCCGGCTGATGTATACGGCCCAGTTGCCGGATAAGGGAGTCTTTGTCATTCGTTATCCAAGAGGTGGCGGACGGCTGCTGGATTGGCGGTGCCCGTTGGAAGAGGTTCCCGTTGGAAAAGGCCGCTGTCTGAAAGAAGGTACAGATGTAGCAGTGCTCTCGTTTGGACCTATCGGTAATGTGGTGGAAGATGCCATCGCAGAACTGGAACAGGAAGGGAAAATCAGTGTGGCCCATTACGACCTGCGCTTCTTAAAGCCGCTCGATACCGAACTACTGGATGAGGTCGGAAAGAAATTCAAACGTATTATCACCGTGGAAGACGCCATGCGTAAGGGCGGTGTAGGTTCGGCCGTACTGGAGTATTATGCAGACCAAGGAGTACTGATCCAGGTGGACCGTATCGGATGGCCGGATGAATTCATACAGCATGGTAAACCACAAGAGCTGTATCATATGTACGGACTGGATAAAGAAGGTATTATCAAAACGATTAAGAAATAGATATTAAAATAGTGGAATAAGGGTGGCGAGTGTTTGTCGCCCTTGTTTCACTATTTGCATTTTATTTTTAAACAAAAACATGAAAATAATTATTGCAGGTGCAGGTGCGGTTGGCAAACATCTTGCCATGCTTTTATCCCGTGAACGTCACGATATCACGGTGATGGACGAGAATGAAGAACGAATGGCAGATCTGAGTTCTAATTTTGACTTGCTGACCATCAACGAATCGCCGATGTCCATTTCCGCTTTGAAGAGTGCGGACGTGGGACGGGCCGATCTTTTCATCGGGGTTACGCCAGATGAGGCACACAACATGACTTGCTGTATGCTGGCTTCCAAACTGGGGGCCAAGAAGACGGTTGCCCGTGTTGACAACTATGAATACACTTTGCCGGAAAACAGAGAATTTTTCAAGTCCGTGGGCATCAGTTCCGTGATTTATCCGGAAGTGCTGGCTGGCAAGGAAATTATCCATAACATCAAACACAGCTGGGTACGCCAATGGATGGAACTGAAAAACGGTGAGCTCATCCTGATCGGTGTGAAGCTGCGCGAGTCTGCCCAGATTCTGGGAAAACAGCTGAAAGATATCTTTGCCCCAGAGGCCCCTTGCCATGTGGTGGCGGTAAAGCGCAATGAGGAAACCTTGATACTCCATGGTAACGACACTTTGGTGAATGGGGATATCGTCTATTTCATGACTACTCCCGATTACGTTCCTTTTATCCGTGAACTCTCCGGTAAGGAGGATTACCCCGATGTGAAGAACGTCTATATCATGGGAGGCAGCGATACCGCCGTACATGCGGTGAAGAACATGCCCGACTATATGACCGCCAAGATATTCGAGTCGGACGTGAAACGCTGTAACGAACTCAATAATCTGATTGATAAGAAAAATGTGCTGATATTCAACAGTAGCGGTCCGGACCATGATCTGCTGACGGATGAAGGTCTAGAGCGTGCTGAGGCTTTTGCAGCCCTGTCAGAAAATTCAGAAGCCAATATCCTGGCCTGTCTGAGTGCCAAGCGTGCCGGGGTCTGCAAGACCGTGGCCATGATTGAGAATTCCGATTATGTGAAAATTGCGGAACATCTGGATATCGGCTATATTATCAACAAGAAGACTTTTGCCGCTGGACACATCTATCAGATGATGCTCAAGGCAGATGTCACGACTGTAAAAAAACTCTTGGTGGCCAATGCCGATGTGGCAGAATTCACCGTGAACGAAGGCGCCAAGGTGACTAAGCGAGATGTTATGGATCTGAATTTACCGAACAGTGTGACGTTGGGTGGTCTGATCCGTGACGGTAAGGGATGTCTGATTAATGGTCGTACCCGTATTCAGAAAGGCGATACCGTGGTGGCTTTCTGCCTGGAGAATGCAGTGGCCCGTTTAGAGAAGTTCTTTAACTAGTCTATGGTCAACAAGAAAATCATATTTAAGGTGATCGGCACCCTGTTGGTGCTGGAAGTCTTGCTGTTGCTCATCTGTCTGGGAGTAGGCATGATGTATGGTGAGACGGATTATCTGACGTTCGGACTTCCGGCGGCAGTGACATTTCTTGTAGCCCTGTTCCTGAAGTATCTGGGAAGGAATGCGGAGAACCGCATGGGGCGCAGGGATGGTTATCTGATCGTTTCCCTGACGTGGGTGGTCTTTTCCCTCGTGGGAATGACACCTTTTCTGATCGGAGGCTACGAACCCCGTGTAGCGGCCGCTTTCTTTGAGAGCATGTCCGGTTTCAGTACCACGGGAGCGACCATCTTTACCAATATCGACAGTCTGCCGCACTCCATCTTGTTCTGGCGCAGTCTGATGCACTGGTTTGGCGGTATGGGTATCGTCTTCTTCACCATCGCAGTGCTGCCGCAGATGGGCGCTGGTGATCTGAAACTCTTCTCTGCAGAAGCCACCGGACTGAAAACCGGTAAGATGCATCCGCGTATCAGTACCACGGCCCGTTGGCTCTGGAGTATCTACGTCTTTCTGACGCTGGCCTGTGCCGGATCATTGTATCTGGCGGGAATGAACGTCTTTGATGCGGTCAATCATGGACTCTCCACCATCTCAACCGGTGGTTTCTCCACCCATCAGGACAGTATCGCTTATTTCCATTCCCCACTGATCGAGTACATTGTCACGCTCTTTATGTTTATCGGGGGTATCAATTTCACCTTGCTCTACCTCTTCTTCATCAAACGGCGCTGGCACGATGTCTTCCACGACGGGGAATTCCGCTGTTATGTAGCGATCATGCTATCGGTGGCGCTTTATTCCACCGTGATGCTCTTCTTCAAACATGGATATCCATTGGAAGAATCTTTCCGTCTGTCGTTTTTCCATACGCTGGCCTTACAGACCACAACCGGATTTACGACCCACAATATGATGGAATGGCACCCGAGCATATGGATGCTCCTGATGTTCGTGACCTTCACCGGTTCCTGTGCCGGCTCCACCAGCGGCGGTGTGAAATGCGTACGTATCCTGACTGCCTGGAAACTGCTGGTGAACGAGTTCAAGCACATCCTGCATCCGAGAGCCGTGATTCCGGTACGTCTGAACCATACGGCTCTGAGCAGTACGGTGGGGAAGACCATCATTGCATTCTTTGTCGCCTTTTTCCTGCTGATGATGGGTAGCTCCATTATACTGGTGTGGATGGGCTTTCCGTTGCTCGATTCCGTGGGAATCAGTTTGACCGCCTTCAGCAATACCGGACCTTGTATGGGCTGGCAGCTGGGACCGCTCGATGCCTGGGCAGAACTGCCCGACGGCGCCTTGTGGTTGACCTCCTTCCTGATGTTGGCCGGCCGTTTGGAAATCTTCTCCTTGCTGCTGCCTTTTGTGCCCGCATTCTGGAAAGACCAGTAAACCGTCCTTTCCACTTCTATGGAAAAATTCTCAGAAGAGAGAACGGATTTGACAGAAAAAATCTATTTTTGCAGTCATGGAAAATCAAGATATGAACGAGGAAAAAACTGCCGCATACCATTATGCGACCGATCGTGACGAAGGACGCCTGTTGCAGTTCTTGGCGGATATCGCCGTCAACAACCGCAGAGACTGGTTCCAGGAGCACCGCGACCGCTACGAGGAAGTACGTCGTGCTTTCGAGAAAATCACCGAACGGACCATTGCCGCCATCGGCACTTTTGATCCGGAGATTGCGGAAGTTCCCGTGAAGTCCACCTTGTACCGGTTCTATCGGGATACCCGGTTCTCTTTGGACAAGTCGCCTTACAAACGCCATATGGGGACCTATATCAATCCCCGGGGGAAGAAATCCCAGCATGGTGGATATTATCTCCATTTCGAACCCGGCAACTGTATGATTGGTGGGGGCGCCTATTGTCTGGAGGCTCCGGTCTTGAAGGCGGTACGGCAAAGTATTGTGGAACGGCTCGAGGAATTCCGTGGAATCGTGGAAGCCCCCAAGTTCCATACGCTCTTTCCAGTGATTGGCGAGGAGCATCTGAAAACGATGCCGGTGGGTTTCCCGCGTGATTTTGCCTATCCTCAATATCTTCGACCCAAAAATTACGCTGTGCTCCATGCCGTGCCCGATGAGTTTTTCTTCCAGGAAGACTGGATGGCACAGGCCACGGAATATTTCCGCGTCATGAAACCTTTCCTGGATTTCGTCAACGAAACGATTGACGATTACATCTGATAAGATCCGATGGTGAAACCACCATCTTAACGCTATAGAAATTTGCCTTATGAAAAAGATTAAACTGTTCCATAACTTCGCGCAGCGTTGTACGCTAGGACTGCTGTTGTTAGGTTGTTGGTGTATTGCCTTTTCACTGGTGTCGTGCGACAACCGGAATATTCATCAGGTGGTGAAGGAGATGGCCAGCGCTCCCGTAGATACCGTGGGATGGCCGGCCCGTACTCTGCGTACAAATCCTTTCTTTGCCGTCGACGTGGACTGTTTTGCCGATGTGACCTATCACCAGACCACGATGGCCGATGACCATTACGTTGAGGTGAAAGCCCCAACGAATGTACTGGAGAATATCGGAGTTGTCGTGGAGGATGGCGAACTGCGAATCAATGTGGACCGAAGATACCGGATGGCGGAAAAAGATGTTGTAGTTGTCAATATCTATGCTCCTTTCGTGAATCGTTTTATGCTGATTGGCGGGAAATGCCTTCGGTTGGGACAGATTTCAATGACAAGTCCGTTAGAGATGTTGGTCGACGGTAACGTAGCCACCATGATGGCAGATTCGATTTCTGCCCACGAAATCAGTTTGATGTTGGACGGTAGTGGCTCGATAGACCTCAAAGGAATGCAGACCGGTGACGTCCGGGTGAAACTGAAAGGCAATGGCTCCATCCTTTTGGCGGGGCAGTGCGAAAGGAATAAGATGACCCTTCTCGGTGATGGTACCATCGACATCAGGTCCCTCCGTTGTGACTCAGTGGTGCAGGAGGAAGTCGTCGGAAAGGGAATGGTCCTGAGATAGAAGAAATACAACTTTATAATACGATGATAAAATATGGGTGGTTTTTTCCTACCCATATTTTATTTTGAAGAAAACGACGTGTCGCCGGAGAGAAATCAGGCGATGACGACAAGTATGAATCATTCAAAATATAATACAAAAATGTCAGAAATACCTCAAGATTTGGCAGGACAGTTGAGATACATAAAGACTGGTCTGCGTGGTGTGATGAACGGAACGGTCAGTCAGTCGATGCGTGAGAAGGGACTGACCTACAAGGTGAATTTCGGTGTGGAACTCCACCGTTTGGCCGAGATGGCGGAAGAACTGCCACATACCGCAGAACTGGCAGGTGCCTTGTGGAAAGAAAACATCCGTGAATGCCGCATATTGGCCGGTCTTCTTTATCCTGTAGAAGATTTTTTTGAAGATTTGGCCGACCTCTGGGTGGAGCAGATACAATTTATGGAGGAAGCGGAATGCTGCGTCATGAACCTCTTTCAGCACCTGCCCTATGCTTCGCAAAAGGCCTTCGAATGGATTGCCCGCGAGGAGGAGATGTTCCAGGTGTGTGGCTGGCTGCTCATGGGACGTCTGCTGATGAAGGGCATGGCCCCTTCTGACCGCGACCGGGAGGAACTGACCGACCAGATGAGCGCAGCGCTGCGTTCTTCTTCCCGTAACGTACAGCTCTCCGCGCATAAGACCTTGTTGAAATTCATGGATCTCGGAGAACAAGAAGAAAAACTGGGTAACCGGATTCTCGATGATTTTGAGAAGACGATGGCTACGGAAGAACAATAAAATTGTCAGAAATGAGTCAACAGTTGAAAGGTGTGATCTGCGGTATTGCTTCCGCAGTTTTCTATGGTATGAATCCGTTTGGTGCGTTGAGTCTGAAACAGGAAGGCATTGAGACCAACTCCGCACTCTTTTATCGAATCTCCATTGCCTGCTGCATTCTTGGACTTGTGATGCTGGTACGGAGAACCTCTTTCAAGGTAAAGGCGAAAGAACTTGGAGTGTTGGCACTGCTCGGTGTTGTCTTCGCCGCCTCCTCCCTGACCTTTTTCCTCAGTTTCAACTATCTGGATTCTGGTCTGGCGTGTAGTCTACTCTTTGTATATCCGGTGATGGTGGCCGTACTGATGGCCGTATTTTTCAAGGAACGGCTGAGCGGAGCCTCCTATTTCGCTTTGGGTCTGGCCTTGTGCGGTATCGGTCTGCTCTATGGCGGTGGCTCAGAAGGACAGTTGCATCCAATGGGCATCTTCCTCATCATGGTGTCGGCGCTGACCTATGCCATCTATATTGTGGTCGTGAACCGTGGCATCCAGATGTCGTCGGTGAAGATGACCTTCTATGTCCTCTTGTTCTGTGGTATCACCATCGGCCTCTACGACTGGTTCGCTAGTGGAGGAGTACAGCCGCTGACCACACCGGCCAGCTATTTCTATGCTTTCCTTCTGGCCCTGGTGCCTACCGTATTGTCCTTAGTCCTGATGACGATGGCCGTACATCATGTCGGTTCTACACCGACAGCGATTATGGGAGCTATGGACCCGATGACTGCTGTCATTGTGGGAGTCACCGTCTTTGGAGAAGTGCTGACTTTCCGTGCTGTCTGCGGTATGTTGCTCATTCTTGTGGCTGTATTCATCATTATCTTAGGGAAAAACTTCACCATCGGTAAACTGGTATCTGTGGTGGGACGTGCCCGCAATGTCGTGAAATACTGGCGTTGGCGTCCCTCCTGATTCGTGTGGGTGGGAGAACGCTCGTGAAACGAGAAGAGGTCCGGTAAAGGTTATTAGGAAAAGAACCTTTACCGAACCTTTTCCTTTTTGGGGATAGGGATTTATCGGCTCACTAGAAAAGTTTCGTCGATAATTAATCAGGATAACTTATACTGATGAAATCGGCAAGAGCTAGCGCATGAGAAGGTCGATGTTAGGCTGACGCGACCACTGGATTTCTATTTCACACCGTAAATCTTTATTGAAATAAACGTCTGATCACAAGAACAAAAGTAGCGAATATTCCCAAAACACTTCACTTGATGATCAGATAGTTTTCCTTTTGTTCTATAATGATTTTCTTTCTTGCTCCGCTCGAAAGTCGTGCCATGCGGTTGGCTGACGCGATTTATCGCGACCCCCTTCAGGTTCCCCCGTTATCGGGGGCAAGAAATCTACGGCAAATGAGAACCCATCCGGCTGAACGTCCGTGCGGCAGAATCTTTTAACGAAATTCCGCCGCAGGGGTTCTCATTGGAAATTTCCGCCGCATGGGTAGGGACGCGATACATCGCGTCAGCAAACCGCATGGTCGACTTCCACGCGGAGCGGGAAGGAAGGGGCTGGCACAACCACTGGATTTCTATTTTACATAGACCTGATGGACTTTGAATGACTTTCAACCGGATCCCTAACTTCTCTCTTCTAACTCCTAACTAAAACATAACTCCTAACTAAAACATAACTCCTAACGATTAGGAGCTCCTCATTATAATGAAGGACATTAGTTGCTCTTATCAACGGAACTTTTCTGGTGAGCCGTTTTTCTAGATGGGATTCAAGGGCATGTGTCCTCCATCCTTTTCGAATTTCTGTGTTGGCCTGTGGAATACGGGGATTTCCATTCACCATCCGCTTGATTCATATTTCCAATGGCGGTTCGTTGCTGAACGGCAGTAGCCGTTCTTTACAGGCAGACCTTCCGAAAACGTCTGTACTAGAAAACAACAAAAAACGGGAGTCCTTGGAGGATTCCCGTTTTTTGTGAAGATATTCCGATTTATTTAAAAATTGCAGTGAAGGATTTAGGCCATGGCGTCTCAAACTGTAAAGATTCACCCGTAATCGGATGATAGAAATGGAGACGGAAGGCATGCAGGCAAAGACGGCCAATCGGGTTGTCGCCGTTACCGTATTTGATATCGCCGCAAACCGGATGATTCAGGTCCTGCATATGTACGCGGATCTGGTTCTTACGGCCGGTTTCCAGTTTCAGTTCAACGAGTGTATGTTCACCGTTGCTTTTTAATTTGCGGTAGTGGGTCAAGGCATATTTACCACCATTATCCGTTGGAGAGGAATAGGTGAAAAAGGCCTTGTTATCTTTCAACCAGCTTTCAACGCTGCCCGATTCCTGTTCGAGTTCACCGGAGACCACAGCCAGATAACGGCGGTCGGTGACAATCTCACGCCAGTTGTGTTCGAGAATCTGTTCTGCCTCCATTGTCTTGGCGTACACCAGCAGACCGGAAGTATCGCGGTCGAGACGATGCACGACATGGGCGGTACATTTGAGATGGCATTTACGGAAATAGTCGTCGAGGACAGATTTAACGCTGAAAGCATGATGGGAAGAAGCCATGGAGAGAATACCGATGTTTTTCTCCACGACAATGATATAAGCATCTTCGTAGACAATCTTGACGAATTTGCTGACCAGCTGGTTGGAAGGTTTCTTCTTGCTGATTTCGATTTTGTCACCCACCGCAAGCTGATAGTCGTGCTGACGTTGAATCTTTTTGTTGACAGTAATACCACCATTGGTAAGGATCGCCTTCGCCTTGTTGCGGCTGATGCCATCCAACGCTTTCATAATGTAAGGAAGTAACTCCGAGCTTTCTTTCACCACAAAGGCTGTGGTACGTGAATTAGGGTTGCTATGCATATTTGTTTTAAAGATAATCTGCTAATTTAGCTAAAGTCCGATTATTTGTTCTTTTTCCGGAAAGAGAACCCGAAACTTCTAAGCAGTTTGAAGCCGGTTCTGAAACCATCGTAAATATTAAATCCCACCTTGGCATAATTCACAATCTGGTCGAACTGGTTCTCTACGGTAGGAGCCAGGAACAAATCGTCAATCTCCTGTTTGATGTCGGCCTCTTTCTGGCGGATTCTTTTTTTGAGCTGGACCTGTCGGCGCTCCAACTCCTCCAAGGTATAAGTGTCAGGCTTGTTCATGATTTTCCTCCTCCTTAGGATGTTTGGGGTCTAAGAAAAGTTCGCACAAGAATCGGGTCACCGGCTGGAAAATGAGTTTCTTTCTGAAAAGATAGAGGACGAGCGCCAGTACCAGATAAAAGGAGGCCACGATAAGGAATGCCAGCGATTCGTTGTCGATGGCAGCTGCAATCCCTTTGGCTGCACTGTAGGAGAGAAACAGCAAGGTTACTCCCAGAAGAAACAGCAAGAGGATGCAAAGGAAAAGGGTAGCGATAAGAATGGTAAATTTGCTGACCAGATCGAGTTTCACCAATTCATAGCGCATACCAAGATACTCTTTAATCTCAACGACGAGGTCTTTGAGTGAAGAAAGATTATGGTCTGTTGAAAACATAGGAATTGTCTTTGCTATGAGTGAATAAAGAAATGATAGGAGGTGAGGGTAACAAAACATTAAAGCCGTAGTTAAATGCATGACATTTAACCATGGCTTTAACTTTAATCACTGTAGGTTATTCCGTTAACCTTTTAATTCGCCAGAAATATCATCGACCAATTCGTCGATTTCCTGATTGTTTAATTTGACACCTTTTTTGCGAAGGGCTTCGACGATTTTACGGCGAGTATCTTCACCCTTTTCTGGAGCGAACAAGACACCGCATGCTGCACCAACGAGAGCACCGCCGACAAAAGCTGCTAAAACATTGATACCTTTCATAACGCTTAATTTTAATTTAAATATTGAACGTTTCAAATTTAGTGCTTTTATCTTAATAAACAAGGGATTTCTTGTTATTTTTTGTCTATTTTTGTAGCGGGGGAAGATTTGGTGGGAAAAAAGGTGGATTTTGTGGTGGAAGGGGCGCCCTTTCCGGTTTTGGATCCGCAACAGACCAGCGGAGGAAGAAAGTGCCGGACCGTGGTCAGGGGAAGCTCGTTTCCCTGAGGACCTGTCGGGACGAAAGGCATGCTGAGCAGCTATCCTCAGATGCTGTTAAAATAAGTAGAAAACATAGATGAGATACTTTCTTGCTTCCAAATAATTACATAATCTTACGTTGTTAATCTTGTTTAACATTCGAAAGTGGATACTCTGATGATAGAATTGTATTTTTGCACTTAATATAGGAATAAAGAGGTAGCGTAGTAGGGCTACCTGTCAAAAAACGAGATTAGATTAAAAATATAAAAACAAAAACCATGAAACATTCTTTATTTTTAGGTTTGTGCTTGTGCTCAGCTGTAGTGCTCACAGGTTGTAAATCTAAGGAAAGCGCTTATCGTCAAGCGTACGAGAAAGCAAAGGCTCAGGAAATGGAAGCTGAGTCCAACTCTTCAGTAGCTGTCACTCCGGTAGAAGAGGTGGAAAGAGAAGTGGTAGTCACTCCGGTTACTCCAGTCACTCCTCCTCCTGCACGTCAGCAGAACACCAATACTACTGTAGACCACAGCGACGTCCGCACCATTGCTGGTGGTGTGACCGTTGTCAACGGTTCTCCTTTGAAGGCTTACAGTGTGGTTGTGGGTAGTTTCTTGACTCAGGCGAATGCTGAGGGTTTGATGTCCACTCTTCAGGGCGAAGGTTACGACGCTCGCGTGGTCAAGACCAATGAAACCATCAACGGTCATACCGGTTGGTTCCGCGTAGTAGCTTGTTCTTTTGATGACAAACCATCTGCAGCTCAGTCACGTGACCGTTTGAAAGCACAGCCTAGCTATAAGGGTGCTTGGTTACTGTATAACAAATAATATACTGCGTCATGTGGCCTTGTGCTCATGATCGGAAATGCCAATCGTTGCTTGCTTGGATAGTAGGCAACGATTGGCATTTTGTGTTGTTTTTTAAATGCCTTCTGCTCATCATCGGGGGACTGATAGGAGGGGAACGGCTGTATGCACAGGCCGAAGTCAATGTGGACAGCGTTATGCAGCGGGTGTATACCTATGTGGAACGTACGGGGATCCAGGAGAGCGGATTCACCTCGGAGGTCTATGTGCAGCATTATTTACGAACTAAGCGTCGGGGAATCATCATGCGTTATCTACCTGGCGCCTTGCATTTGCAAAGAGGTGAAAACGAATATTTTGGAGAAAGTCTCTCCAGTTACCAGTTCCTGCCACCGGCTCAGGTCGATAAGAAAGACATCGCGGCTTTCAACACGATGCCTTATGTCACCCGTCCGCGTGATCGCTGGATTGGACGGTACAGCATGTCAATCTACGAACCGAATTTTTTTACGGACTGTGTGCTTTCTCCCTTTAATGTGCACAACCGGCTGTATTATAAATTCAGATTTAAATATACTTATCTCTCCCTCGGCCGTCGCATCGCCCATATAGAGATTGAGCCCCGTATCTGGAATTCCCAGTTGGTGCGGGGAGATGCGGATATCGACGTGTGGAGCGGAGAAGTGCGACTGTTTTCTCTCCAGTTCTTCTATGGCTGGTCCCGTCTCCACGTGACGGGCGAGATGGGGGAACAAGGTCGGGCCTCGCTGTTGCCTAAGAAGGTCTCGCTGGTGTCCCGTCTGAAGATGTTCGGGAATAGTCTGGAGGAGCGTTTCGATGCTACGGCCAAATACGATTTTACAAAATCCCTGGAAGTTGTTGCCGACAGTGCGCTCGACTATCGGCATCGTTTCGACATGACCAACCTCTGCCGTCTGCGTATCGACACCACCCGGATGAAGCGCGACCTGGCTTTCTTCGAGAAAAACCGGCCCGTGAAACTGATGCCTTTCCAGGAGGCTATTTATGATAAGGCTGCCGAGCGTCAGCAGGTGAAGCGGGACACGATGTGTCTGTCGCCGAGAGCGCAGCGTCTCGACCGGGCTGAAGACCTCTTCCTGGATAGCCACACCTTGCAGATTGGCGAGAAAGGGAAGGTGAAACTTCCTCCTGTCTTGACTCCGGCCATGGTGGAATGGTCGAAAAACGACGGATTCTCCTTGCGTACCCGACTGTCATTTGATTTTAATCTGACGAAATTCCAAAAGTTGCAGTTCCGTCCGAGAGTGGGGTATAACTTCAAGCAGAAGCAGGTCTATTGGGATTGTCCGCTGATTTACCGTTTCCTACCTCGTTATGACGGCATGCTACGCATCGATGCTTCCGGAGGTGACCACATCTACAACAGCAAGCAGGCCGATGAGGTGCGTGAGGAACTGAAAGGAATTGTCAAGTATGATTCCCTGTTGAGTGTCTTTGATAGCTATCAGTTTCAATATTACCGTGACCAACGTTTCTCTGCGGAATATAGTATGCAGCCGATTGTTGGTTTGCGGCTCTGTGCGGGTTTACGTTTCCATCAACGTAAGATGCTCAATTGGAATCGTCTTTCCGCGGTGACGTCAATGCAGCGCACACTGACCAGTTTCGCACCAGGTATCAGAGTGGAGTGGACGCCGGGATTGTACTATTATCGAGAGAACCAGCGCCCCGTACCTTTGCGCACCAAATGGCCAACCTTCATGGTGGACTATGAGCGTAGTGTCAAGGCCGTTGATCCCCATACCTCTTATGAACGTGTGGAATTCGATGCCTCTTACCGTATGAATCTCTATGCGTTGAGAACTCTCTATTTCCGTATGGGGGGTGGTCTCTATACGCAGCGAGGGGAAAACTGTTTCTTGGATTATGAGAATTTCCGTAATAACCATATGGTGGCTTTGTCCTCCAATGATTTTGTCGGGCAGTTTCAGTTGTTGAACAACCATTGGTATAATGAGTCGAATTATTATCTTCGGATGTCGGCCTCCTATGAGAGTCCGATGATGTTGTTCTCCAGAATCAAATATCTCACCCGTATTGTGGAACGCGAATACCTGTTTTGCAATCTGCTGACTGTGCGTTCCTTGAAAATGTATACTGAATTTGGTTATGGCATTTCCTTGCCGTTGCTGAATCTGGCTGCTTTCGGGTCGATAGCCGGAAAGGGACAGAGCGCTTTTGGTTGTAAGGTGTCCATTCATCTGGGAGATTTCTATTGATGTCCACAGGTCTGCGGTTTTATTTTGCAGGTCGGTATAAAAACGGTGAGGGGATAGGGGATATGTAATTCATGGGCTATTCGTCGGAGTCAGTTTCACCTACTGTTTTTATCTCCTTGAGTAGGGTGTCCGGCTTGATGTTCTACGATTTGAATCTTTATGGTTTGTAGGGCCATGCAAAAAATGAGGAATGCCGCTCGGTTGGTCAATTTATAGGAAGCCCACAACCATCAGCATTAGCCTGTTGTTAGGCTAGCTGATACAATAGGTATGGCTAATTTCATTATGGTAAAATACTAGGGTGTCCAGTTGAATGTTCTAATATTTCAACATTGATTGTTGGAAAGAAATGGCCCCTTCGTTTTTCCCGTTATCGAGGGTAAGAAATCTATTTAGAATCTCTCCGTCGCTCAGCAAAGCTCAAGCAAGCTTGGCTCTGCTTTCATTCGCACAGATTTTTCTTTCTATATGAAAAACTTATAATGACTTGAAAGTCAGACGAAGTCTGTTATATCCATCGGACGGTTATTTACAAAAAAAAGATGTACTCCGGGGATATCGCACCTGAGAAAGTCAATGCATTCGTAACGAGGACTTTAATTAGAAGAGGAGTTACCCATCCGGCTGCCAGCATCAGCCAACCGAGCGGCATTCCTCATGGGTTTCATGGCCCGACAAACCATAAAGATTCAAATTTCGGAACATCAAACTGGACACCCTAGCAAAATACTATCCTCTCTTCCAACTCATCATCCCTAAATAAAATGACTCCAAATCAAGATAAATTCTAATTAATCCACTTAATATCAATTTTTAGGTGCTATTTAAATAAATCAGGCGTTGCTGAGTGCAGCCAGATTTATTTAAGTTGTACCTGAGAAAGTTAATGAGAACTTAGCCAGCTGACGCGATGTATCATGATAATTAGAAATGAGGAGAGAGAAATTAGGAATTAGCCATGCGGCCGCCTGTGTATTGCTACAGCAAATGAGAACCTAGCCGGCTGACGCGATGTATCATGATAATTAGAAATGAGGAGAGAGAAATTAGGAATTAGCCATGCGGCCGCCTGTGTATTGCTACAGCAAATGAGAACCTAGCCGGCTGACGCGATGTATCATGATAATTAGAAATGAGGAGAG
>SAMEA104404097__coassemble_1554_pt1 | contig 18701 bp, 9 predicted proteins | sample SAMEA104404097__metabat2_low_PE_059 | metagenome-assembled genome bin SAMEA104404097 (sample SAMEA104404097) | Balaenoptera acutorostrata | reverse complement strand
GGTGACCCCTTCCTTCCCGCTCACGCGTGGAAGTCGACCATGCGGTTAGCTGACGCGATTTATCGCGTCCTTACCCATCCGGCCGCCAGTCCATCCGGCTGAGATTTCCAATGAGCTCCATCCGGCAGGAAGTCCGTCCAAGTCCGTCTCATGCGCAGCTGTTGCCGAAGGCAATATTTGCGTCTATTTGCGCTTATTTGCGGTGAAAAAAACAGTGGTCGCGCCAGCCCCTCATTTGCCATCTCATGCGCCAGCCAGTGATCTTCAGATCACGTCTTCCGTGTCTCTCCCCAGAGCGGAGCGCCTCCAAAAATAAAAATCTTCCGTGTTAAAGCATCCAGTGGTCGCGCTAGCTAACTTCTCTCCCCTCACTCCTAATTTCTAACTATTAGAAGTGTTAAATCCTTCAGTGGTCGCACCATCAATAGGTGACCCCTTCCTTCCCGCTCACGCGTGGAAGTCGACCATGCGGTTAGCTGACGCGATTGATCGCGTCCCTACCCATCCGGCCGCCAGTCCATCCGGCTGGGATTTCCAATGAGCTCCATCCGGCAGGAAGTCCTTCTAGGTCCGTCCGGTCTGTGTGCAAAATATCCGTGTCATCCTAGATATCCGTGGGAGATATAAATCAGTGGTCGCGCAGCCCTTGCCGACTTCGGCAAAATATTTGTGTAGATTCACGAGTGCAACTCGTCCAGAGATTCGTGAAGATAGGAGAGGCTTTTGCAAGATTTGTGTGAATTTGTGCAGATTTGTGGTTAAAGTCCCCAGTGGTCGCGCCAGCCAACTTCTCTCTCCTCACTCCTAATTTCTAACAATTAGAAGTGTCACTCCTCTGAGCGGAGCGCCTCCAAAAATAAAAATCTTCCGTGTTAAAAAAACAGTGGTCGCACCATCAATAGGTGACCCCTTCCTTCCCGCTCACGCGTGGAAGTCGACCATGCGGTTAGCTGACGCGATTTATCAGCGTCCCTACCCATCCGGCCGCCAGTCCATCCGGCTGAGATTTCCAATGAGCTCCATCCGGCAGGAAGTCCGTCCAAGTCCGTCCGGTCTGTGTGCAAAATATCCGTGTCATCCTAGATATCCGTGGGAGATATAAATCAGTGGTCGCGCAGCCCTTGCCGACTTCGGCAAAATATTTGCGTCTATTTGCGTTTATTTACATAATCTCGGCGGCACTCAACAGAGTTCAAGTAAGCTTGGCTCTGTCTTCGTTTGCACGAGATTTGCGGTGAAAAAAACAGTGGTCGCGCCAGCCCCTCATTTGTCATCTCATACGCCAGCCAGTGATCTTTAGATCACCCCTTCCGTGATTCTCCCCAGAGCGAAGCGCCTCCAAAAAATAAAAATCCTCCGTGTTAAAAAAGCCAGTGGTCGCACCATCAATAGGTGACCCCTTCCTTCCCGCTCGCGCGTGGAAGTCGACCATGCGGTTAGCTGACGCGATTGATCATGATGATTAGAAATTAGGAGAGAGGGCAGAGGAGTTGCCATGCGGATGAAAACGGGAGCCCCCTTTCTTCCTCGCTCCGCTGGGAAGTCGACCATCCGGTTGGCTGACGCGATTTATCGCGTCCCTACCCATCCGGCGGAGTTTCCAAATGAATAATGTCTTATGTCTTATGTCTTACGTCTTACGTCCTATGTCTTACGTCTTACGTCTTACGTCTTACGTCCTATGTCTTATGTCCTACGTCCTATGTCTTATGTCTTATGTCTTACGTCCTATGTCCTATGTCTTATGTCTTTCGTCCCATGTCTTACGTCCTCAGTTCTGCCACGCACAGCCGGACTCTCAACAGGATAAGTCGCTCTCCAACGCCATTTCCCTCCATATCCGAAAACAAAAATGAAAAAAAAATCAATTTTGTTGCTTAATATTGAAAGTTGTTTATAACTTTGTTAGGCGAAAAGGAGAATATTCTCCGATACATACTGTCCAAATGGCTGTATAAAAACCTGAGATCGTTATGAATACAAAGCTAAATTTACACGAGCCTTTAAAAAAGTATTTTGGTTTCGATAGTTTTAAAAACAATCAAGAGGCTATCATCCATAGCTTGCTAGCGGGCAAAAATGTATTTGTTCTGATGCCGACAGGCGGTGGCAAGTCACTCTGTTATCAGTTGCCAGCCTTGTTGATGGAGGGTACAGCCATCGTCATCTCACCGCTGATCGCACTGATGAAAAATCAGGTGGATGCCATCCGAAATATGTGCGAAGAGGACGCTGTGGCCCATTATATCAATTCTTCATTGAATAAGGCTGCCATAGAACGTGTGAGAATGGACATCGTTTCCGGAAAGACAAAACTGCTGTATGTCGCTCCGGAATCCCTTACAAAGGAAGAGAATGTGGAGTTCTTACGCTCCATCAAAATCTCTTTCTATGCTGTCGACGAGGCCCACTGTATCTCTGAATGGGGACACGACTTCCGGCCTGAATACCGTAAGATCCGACCTCTAGTCTGTGAGATCGGTGAAGCGCCGATTATTGCTCTGACAGCCACTGCAACCGAAAAAGTACGTACCGATATAAAGAAGAACCTGGGCATCCTCGATGCCGATGAGTACAAAAGCTCATTCAACCGGCCTAACCTTTATTATGAGGTACGACCCAAGACACAAAACGTAGACAAAGACATAATTAAGTTCATCCGCCAGCACCAGGGGAAGAGCGGTATTATCTATTGCCTGAGCCGTAAAAAAGTAGAAGAATTGGCCGAGGTGTTACGTACCAACGACATCAAGGCCGAGGCTTATCATGCAGGGATGGATTCAGCAACTCGTTCCAAGACCCAGGATGATTTCATCATGGAAAAGATTGATGTCATCGTGGCTACCATTGCCTTTGGTATGGGAATCGATAAACCTGATGTGCGTTTTGTCATCCATTATGATATACCTAAGAGTCTCGAGGGATACTACCAGGAGACGGGTAGAGCGGGTCGTGATGGGGGAGAGGGCATCTGTTTGACCTTCTACTCCTACAAGGACCTACAAAAGTTAGAAAAATTTATGGAGGGCAAGCCTCTGGCTGAACAAGACATAGGCCGACAGTTGCTCAAAGAGACTGCTGTATATGCAGAATCGGCCGTGTGCCGTCGAAAATTGTTGCTCCATTATTTTGGTGAAAAGTATACAGAAGAAAATTGTGGAAATTGTGATAACTGCTTAAATCCTAAAAAAGAAGTGGAAGCTAAAACGTATTTATGCAACGTTATCGAAGTGATCCTGGCAACAAAGGAGAACTTCAAGGATGACTATATCAAAGACATTCTCGTAGGCCGTGAGACCGATGAGGTAATGGCCCATCATCACGATGAATTGGAGGAGTTTGGTGTAGGTGAAGATATTGACGAAAAGATCTGGTATTCCGTGATTCATCAGGCCTTGATTGCCGAGTATCTTGAGAAAGATGTCGACAACTACGGTGTTCTGAAGGTTACTCCTAGCGGAAAACAGTTCTTGAAAAAACCAAAATCATTCAAGATCGTTGAGGACAATGATTTTGACGAAGACGAAGAAGCTGTACCTATGCAGAGTGGCGCCTCCTGTGCGGTAGACCCAGCTTTGTATGGCATGCTCAAGGACTTGCGCAAGCGCATGAGTAAGGAACTGGATGTCCCTCCCTATGTGATATTCCAGGATCCGTCATTGGAAGCGATGGCTACGATCTATCCTCAGACCATTGAGGAATTGCAGAACATCCCTGGTGTAGGTGCTGGTAAGGCAACGCGCTATGGAGAGGCCTTCTGTAAGTTGATCAAACGCCATTGTGAGGAAAATGAGATTGAGCGTCCTGAGGACCTTCGTATCCGTACCGTAGCTAACAAGTCGAAAATAAAAGTTAGCATCATTCAGAGTATCGACCGTAAGGTGGCCTTGGATGATATTGCTGTTGCAAAGGGTATTGAGTTCGAGGAACTGCTCGATGAGATTGAGGCCATTGTATATTCTGGTACCAAACTCAATATTGATTATTTCATTGAAGATGTGATGGACGAGGACCATGTCAGCGATATCTACTTGTATTTCAAGGAATCAGATACTGATGATTTGGATGCGGCTATCGATGAACTGGGCGACGAATATTCAGAAGATGAAATTCGTCTGGTCCGTATCAAGTTTATTTCTGAGATGGCAAACTAGTCGAGCGAAGCTCTCCCGACAGAGGCAGCGGGGCTGCGACGGGAAGTCGAACTAACGTTCTTCCGACCGGAGTAATCTCCGATTGCGACCCCCTGTCGAGCATCGCTCTCCTGTCTGGAGCAATCTTCGATTGCGACCCCTGTTGAGCATCGCTCTCCCGTCTGGAGCAATCTCTGATTGCGACTTCCCGTCCAAGAAAAATTTTGAAAAAATTTTTATTATGATACAACAGGAAAACAAGGAAAAGAAGAGTCTGAACTTTATTGAGCAGATTGTAGAAAAAGATCTCAAAGAAGGTAAGAATGGCGGACGCCTACAGACTCGTTTCCCACCAGAGCCAAATGGCTATTTGCATATTGGTCATGCAAAGGCCATCTGCATGGACTTTGGTATTGCTAAACGTTATGGTGGCGTTTGCAACTTACGTTTCGACGATACCAATCCTACCAAGGAGGATGTGGAATATGTTGAGGCTATCAAGGAAGATATCAAGTGGTTGGGCTTCGATTGGGGCCACGAATACTATGCTTCCGACTATTTCCAGCAGCTCTGGGATTTTGCGATTCATTTGATTAAAGAGGGTAAGGCTTATGTGGATGAACAGTCTGCTGAGGAAATCGCTGCCCAGAAGGGTACTCCGACCCAGCCGGGTACGAATAGCCCTTACCGTGACCGTCCAATCGAAGAGACGCTTGAACTCTTCCAGAAGATGAATAGCGGTGAAATCGAGGAAGGTAAGATGGTGCTCCGTGCCAAAATTGACATGGCTAACTCCAACATGCACTTCCGTGACCCGATTATCTATCGTGTCGTAAAGACTCCTCATCACCGTACAGGTACGAAATGGCAGGCTTATCCGATGTACGACTTCACTCACGGACAGAGCGACTATTTCGAAGGAGTGACTCACTCTATCTGTACCCTTGAATTCGTACCTCACCGTCCTTTGTACGACCTCTTCGTTGATTGGGTAAAGGATGGCAAGGACTTGAACGATAACCGTCCTCGTCAGTATGAGTTCAACAAATTGAATCTCAGCTATACCTTGATGAGCAAGCGTAATCTTCTGATTTTGGTGAAGGAAGGGCTCGTTGACGGTTGGGACGATCCTCGTATGCCGACTATTTGTGCGTTCCGTCGTCGTGGCTACTCTCCTGAGTCTATCTTGAAGTTCATTGATAAGATTGGATATACCACTTACGACGCATTGAACGATTTCGCACTTTTGGAAAGTGCGGTACGTGAGGATTTGAATGCGCGTGCAACCCGTGTATCAGCGGTATTGGATCCTGTGAAACTTGTCATCACCAACTATCCTGAAGGTCAGGTGGAGATGATGGAAGCCATCAACAATCCTGAAGATCCAGAATCAGGTACGCATACCATCGAGTTCAGCCGTGAATTATGGATGGAGCGTGATGACTTCATGGAAGATGCACCTAAGAAATTCTTCCGTATGACTCCAGGTAAGGAAGTCCGTCTGAAGAACGCTTATATCGTGAAGTGTACTGGTTGTAAGAAGGATGAGAACGGTAATATCGTAGAGGTATATGCTGAATACGATCCTGAGACAAAGAGCGGTATGCCGGAAGCGAACCGTAAGGTGAAGGGTACTCTCCACTGGTTAAGCTGTAATCATTGTTTGAAGGCAGAAGTCCGTCTTTACGACCGTTTGTGGAAGGTAGAGAACCCACGTGACACTATGGCTGCTATTCGTGAGGAGAAGAACTGCGACGCGTTGACTGCCATGAAGGAAATGGCTAATCCAGATTCCTTAAAGGTATTGGACAACTGCTACGTAGAAAAGTTCGTGGCAGAGCACACAGACAACCGCTACCTCCAGTTCCAGCGTATCGGTTACTTCACCTACGACAAGACCTCCACTCCTGATCACCTCGTCTTCAATAAGACCGTAGGTTTGAAGGACAGTTGGACCAAGAAATAAAGTATTGGAAATAAAATACTAAAAGCCGCACTTGTGCGGCTTTTTTTGTGTCCCTTCCCTGAAAATCTCTAGATGTACCCCCGTAAATTGTCAAAAATATCGCCTAGTTTCCCTCAGCCTTCAGTTTTCAGTTTTCAGCCCTCAGCCTTCAGCCCTCAGTAGACTTTCAACCTTAAAACTTAGACCTTAGACTTTCAACCTTCAACCTTCAACCTTCAACTTTTTCCCTCCTCACTCCTCAAAGCTTTAAACCTCCGACAGGTATAAAATCCAGTGGTCGCGCTAGCCCTTGCCGACTTCGGCAACCATTCGTGTAGATTAGCGAGCGCCTGCGAGTCCGAGATTCGTGGAGATAGAAAAGGCATTTGCAAGATTTGTGTGAATTTGCATATTATCGGCGGCGCTCAGCATAGCCTTCAAGCAAGCTTGGCTCTGTCTTCGTTTGCACGAGATTTGTGGTTAAAGAAAATCAGTGGTCGCGCCAGCCCTTGCCGAGCCAGCGAGGCGACCATCATTAAAAGGTGTCCCCTTCCTTCCCGCTCACGCGTGGAAGTCGACCATGCGGTTGGCTGACGCGATGTATCGCGTCCTTACAGCCATCCGGACCAAAGTCCATCCGGCTGAGATTTCCAATGAGCTCCATCCGGCAGAAAAGTCCAATGGTCGTGGCTGCAAGCCATCACCTGCGCAGCTCATTGCCGACTTCGGCAACCATTCGTGGAGATTAGCGAGTAACACGAGCCAGAGATTCGTGGAGATGGAAAAGGAGATTGAAAGATTTGTGTAAATTTGTGAGGATTTTCATAATCTCGGCGGCACTCAACATAGTTCAAGCAAGCTTGGCTCTGTCTTCGTTTGCACGAGATTTGTGGTTAAAACCATCAGTGGTCGCGTAGCCGTTGCCGAAGGCAACATTTGCGTTCATTTGCGCCCATTTACATAATCTCGGCCGCACTCAACATAGTTCAAGCAAGCTTGACTCTGTCTTCGTTTGCACGAGATTTGCGGTGAAAAAATCAGTGGTCGCGCCAGCCCTTGCCGAGCCAGCGAGGCGACCCTCATTAACAGGTGGCCCCTTTCTTCCCGCTCACGCGTGGAAGTCGACCATGCGGCGGGCTGACGCGATGTATCGCGTCCTTACAGCCATCCGGCCCAACGTCCATCCGACTGAGATTTCCAATGAGCTCCATCCGGCAGAAATATCCAGTGGTTGCACAGCCCCTCATTAGCCATCTCATGCGCCAGCCGTTGCCGAAGGCAACATTTGCGTCTATTTGCGTTTATTTGCGGTGAAAAAATCAGTGGTCGCGCTAGCCAACTCCTCTTCCCTCACTCCTCATTCCTAACTCTCAAAAACTTCTCTCTCCTCACTCCTAATTTCTAACTATTAGAAGTGTCTTTCCCTATGAGCTCCACCGGAGCGCCTCCAAAAAATAAATATCTTCCGTGTTAAAGTCCAGTGGTCGCGCCAGCAACAGGTGGCCCCTTCCTTCCCGCTCACGCGTGGAAGTCGACCATGCGGTTGGCTGACGCGATGTATCGCGTCCTTACAGCCATCCGGACCAAAGTCCATCCGGCTGAGATTTCCAATGAGCTCCATCCGGCAGAAAAGTCCAATGGTCGTGGCTGCAAGCCATCACCTGCGCAGCTCATTGCCGACTTCGGCAACCATTCGTGGAGATTAGCGAGTAACACGAGCCAGAGATTCGTGGAGATGGAAAAGGAGATTGAAAGATTTGTGTAAATTTGTGAGGATTTGTGGTTAAAACCATCAGTGGTCGCGTAGCCGTTGCCGAAGGCAACATTTGCGTTCATTTGCGCCCATTTACATAATCTCGGCCGCACTCAACATAGTTCAAGCAAGCTTGACTCTGTCTTCGTTTGCACGAGATTTGCGGTGAAAAAATCAGTGGTCGCGCCAGCCCTTGCCGAGCCAGCGAGGCGACCCTCATTAACAGGTGGCCCCTTTCTTCCCGCTCACGCGTGGAAGTCGACCATGCGGTTGGCTGACGCTATATATAGCGTCCCTACAGCCATCCGGACCAAAGTCCATCCGGTCGCCAGTCCATCCGGCGGAGATTTCCAATGAGCTCCATCCGGCAGAAAAAACAGTGGTCGCGCAGCCGACGCACGAAGTGCTTCTGTCGGACGAAGTCCCCCTGTCGTGACGTCAGTCATCCCCTGTCGTGACGTCAGTCATCCCCTGTCGTGACGTCAGTCATCCCCTGTCGGACGCAGTCCTCCCGTCTTGGTCGTAGACCATCTCATGCGCCAGCCTTGCCGACTTCGGCAACAATCTGTGAGATCCGTCAGCGACTAGCTAGCGTATTAAAATCTTATGAAAAAATCAGTGTGATTCGTGAGATTTGTGTGAGATATTAATCAGTGGTCGCGCTAGCCCTTAAACTTTAAACCTTCAACTTTAAATATTATCCCTTCAACCTCCTCTTTGCCTCTGCGATTAGATCCTTATACACCGTGGAGAATTTATCTTCCCGTTTGATGATATACTGCCAGATCTCTTCCATATCCTTGTAACAGCGGAAATAGGTCAGAAGATCGATGACCAGTTCTAAACGGGGAATGGATACCTCGTCTAATTTAAACACCGGAGAGAAGGCCAGACAAGCCAACTGAATCTGGTTGGCTTTCAACAAGAGATGAGCCAGTTCGAAAGCATAGGGCCACAGGTCAAAACCTTGGTTCAGTGCCGGCAAGAAGGTCATAATACCATCGTAATATCTTCCCGTCATTATGCGGCAACAGGCTGTCTTAAATACAATCTGAACACGGTCCCGGTTACCTCTGGGACAGAAGTAGCCCGCAGCCATATATTCCATCTCCGCGTTCTTATAATCCCCTTGCACATAATGTAAGTCACCGATCTCCACCATCGCACTATAGTCCTGTCGGAGATAAGATGCCGCCGTCATATCATAATGTCCGTCCTTTTTCCATCTCAACAAGATCTTCATATGTTCTGCACGTGGATTATTCTTACTGATGGCTAAAGAATATTCGCAGGCATCCAGCGCCTTGTCGTATTCCTCCATCTTATAATTGATCATCGCCGTTTGCGCCCAAAGATAGTCGTCAAAGGGATTCAGATCAATCGCTTTGTCCAGCTCCTCCAGCGCCTCTTGGTAGTTCGCGATATAGAAATGGCATTCCGCCTTCAGTTCTAGTACCTGTCGGAAGTCCACATAATCCGAAGGAATCTGCTTCAGGCAGAACAAGGCACTGTCCATATAACCGAAGTCGCGGAACAGTTCGGCGGAGTCAAAGAGAAAATCATAATCCTGTTGTTCCAGAATCTTGTTCAGAGTACTGTTCATCTTGATGTTCGCTTCTTTGATCAGCATCATCCTCAGCATTTTCTCCATTTCAAAGAGCGCCTCGTCGTACTTGTTGCTCTCCATCGTACTGCAGATCTGGTTTGCCCCGTTCCAATTACCATCGTCGGCTTCCCAGTGAGCGCACATCAAGATCACCTCAGGGTGGTCAGGGAATTTCTGAACGGCAATCCTCTTGTACAGTTCCGATTCAAAATCCATTCCTGCACGAGAATAATAATCCACCAGGTCCAACAAGTCCTCCACCTTCATCTCAGGTAATTGAATATTTGAGATCATCTGATTATATTCGTTCGCCAGCTGTGCGATATCTCTTCCTTTTTCTTCCATATTTTGAATCCTTGTAACGGTCACGAGGGTCCGGAAACCTTCTGGACCTCTAAACTTACAAAAGTACGCAGATTATTTTAGTTGTAGGATGAATTTACAAAGATTATTGTCTACCATAGGGGAGGAAAATTATTAGTCAACCAGATAGAGTGTCCAGTTCGGTGTTCTAATGATTCAACATTGATTGCGGTTGGGAATAGGACTCCTTCGGTTTTCCTCAGCGATCTGGCTACCTTCTCATTTGCTGTAGGGTCGCGATACATCGCGTCAGCTGGCTAGGTCGACTTCCACGCGGATCGGAAAGGAAGGGGTCAGTGCGAACACAGGTAAACGTAGGTTGGCGACCGGATGGCTAACTCCTCTCTTCTCATTTCTAAAAATCATGATATCTAGCCAGCTGACGCGATATATCGCGACCCCCTTCAGGTTCCCCCGATAATGATATGATCCCAAATATTGGCTCACCAGAAAAGTTCCGTGGATAAGAACAACCAACATCCTTTCCGATAATGAGGATCTTCTAATCGTTAGGAATCAGGAGAGAGAAGTTAGGAATGATCATGCGACTGAGTTTTTCAATGAGCATCCATGCGGTAGAATTTAGTTGAAAGATTCTGCCGCTTGGACGTTCAGCCGGATGGGTTTTCATTGGAATTTTCCGCCGCACGGGTAGATTTCTTGCCCCCGATAACGGGGGAACCTGAAGGGGGTCGCGATACATCGCGTCAGCTGGCTAGAAACCATGAGAAAGTCCTCGAAGAGACCAAATACCTATACATCCAGTGTTCGGCGACGTTATATCATGCCGCGAAGCATAGCGGGTCATTTTCCATCTTCAGCGTTTTCATGCGCCAGCCCTTTTCTTCCCGCTCCGCGTGGAAATCGACTGTGCGGCTTTCTGACGCGATGTATCGCGACCCCCTTCAGGTTCCCCCGATAATGATATGATCCCAAATATTCTCGTTCCTCTGCTCTCGTTTTTCCCTTCTCGCCTATCATTCCAATTGGTGGATCACCAGGCCACTTCTCAGTTTAGGTTCAAACCAGGTAGCTTTCGGAGGCATAATCATTCCGTTGTCTGCGATGTTCATGATTTCCTCCATACTTACAGGATACAAGGCCAGGGCCGCTTTCATCTCCCCACTGTCTACCCGGCGTTTCAATTCCTCTAGACCACGGAGTCCGCCGACGAAGTCGACGCGTTGGTCGGTACGCAGGTCTACGATGTTCAGGAGGTCCTTCAGTATCAGACGGGAGGATATATCTACATCCAGATTTCCGATAGGGTCATTTTCTTCATAGCTATCTTTACGGGCTACCAGTTTATACCATCGTCCTTCTAGATATAAGGAGAATTCATGCTTCTGTTGAGGACGGTAGATGGTTTCACCTTGATCCTCCACGGTAAACTGGTCCTCCAGGGCCGTAAGGAATTCCGCTGCTGTGCGGCCGTTCAAATCTTTGAAAACCCGGTTGTAATCCAGAATGGTCAATTGGTCTGCAGGGAAACATACCGCCATATAATAGTTGTACTCCTCCTTGCCCGTATGCTGAGGATTCTGTTTGGCCTTTTCCAATCCTACAGAAACTGCGGCAGCCGAACGGTGATGACCGTCTGCGATATATAAGGAATCCATACGGGCAAACGCCTCAGTAATCAGGGCTTGATCCTTTTGATCGGCAATTACCCAGAACTGGTGGCCGAAACCGTCCACCGGTGCGATGAAATCATATTCCGGTGGAAGTGCTGCATATTTGTCAATTAATGCAGCCAATTGGTCACTCTTACGGTAGGCCAGGAAGACCGGTTCGATATTGGCATTGTTTTGCTCGATATGTCGCATACGGTCCATTTCTTTATCCTTCCGGGTCAGTTCATGTTTCTTGATCATCCCGTTTACGTAGTCCTCCACATAGGCGCAAACCACAAAACCATATTGGGTTTTCCCCTTCATGGTCTGTGCATACAGATAATAATTTTCCTGGGGATCCTGGAGGAGCCACCCCCTTTCTTGAAAGCGGTGGAACTGTTCCACACTGCTTTGGTAGACGCGAGGATCATATTCGCTGGTCCCCTCGGGAAAGTTGATTTCCGGTTTGATGATATGGTACAAGGACATCTCGTTGTTCCCAGCTTCGGCACGGGCCTCCTCAGAGTTCAGCACATCATAGGGACGGCATTCGATGGCTTCAACGAGCGCTTGGGGAGGACGCAATCCTCTGAAAGGTTTAATTTTAGGCATAATAGGGGATTGTTTTAGTGACGTGTGTAATATGTATGGTAAAAAAACGTAGCCTTAACGTCTTGAGGGTAATCAGTCGGTAAGGCTACGTGGGTTAAAGAGTTACAGCCGCATTATGCAGGATTTTCCATCTGCTGGAAAGCCTGGAGTAACCGGTCGTTGTCTTGGGTATTTCTGATGGCGATACGGATATAGCTGCGTCCGTTGAAAGCCTTCTTAGCACTGCAGTCCTTGATAAGAATATTTTTCTCATTCAGCATCCGTACGGCGAGTTCATGGGCATTGAAAGGAGCTAGCACCTCGCAGAGGAAATAGTTAGCCTGTGAAGGAATGACGCGTAGGTAGGAAATTTCCTGCAATCCGTTGAAGAAACGCTGGCGTTCAGTCTGGAATTTCTCGCAGGCCTTCCGGTAGTCCGATGCATATTTGGTAAAGATCTGCATATAATATTCAGCAAAGGAATTGATGTTCCAGATGGAGACCTCCTTCTTCATCCGCTGGATGAGAGAAGTGTTCGAAGAGGCCAGGATGCCTAGACGTAAGCCTGGAACTCCATAGCTTTTGGAAATACTCTTCATCACCACCAGGTTAGGATAGCTCTCCAAAATGTGATCGTGGAGCAAGGTGTTTTCCTCATAATTTTCACTGAAGTCCACGAATGATTCGTCCACGACTAGACAAATCTCGTGTTTCTCGCACCAAACGGCCAGTTCGCAAATGTCGGTGAGCGGAATGAAGTTACCGGAAGGATTGTCTGGATTGACCAGCAGCAACATTTTGATGTCCTTGTCTCCGAAGAACTGCATCAGGTCCTTGGCGGTATAGGAGAAATCTTTGTTCTGTGGAGTGAAGGTCACGACGGTTTCTGGTTGGCGTCGGTTCGGATATTCCTCGAAGGTAGGACAGGTCACCCCCAGTTTGCTCTCTTTTGTCCCCTCCATTAGACTCTTGATGAGTTCTGCGGCACCGTTTCCCGGAACGATATACTCCTGTTTCACGCCAAAGCATTTTCCGGCCAAGAGGGAGTTCACATACATGCCCGAAGGGTATTCGGTGAGAAGGGTGGTGAAGTTGGCCTGGAGTTCGTCTGTCATTCGGGGAGAAGGATAATAAGGATTCACCAGATAGCAGTAGTCGAGCATGCCTGGGAAACGCCAGTAGCCGCCGTAGCGGGACATGTATTTCTTCCAACGTTCTTCTCCTTCTGAGAAAATGGCTTCTGCGATATCCAGATCCTGAATGTCATCGATCTCGTACCATTTCTCGTCGGAAATCGGTAGGGCCTTCATCTCTGCTTTATCCAGGAAGGTGATGACGCGCAACACCTGTTCGTAATATTCATTGTTGCCTAAGGCCTTACAGTAGGCTTCCAGGAAAGGTACATATTTCTGTTGTGAGAACTCCTTACTGAGTTTATAGATGTTCACCGTCTTGTAGTAGAAGTCCACCTCACTGCTCTTGAAAGCCTGTTTCGGTACAAAGTTGACGATATTGTTGTCTTCGTCGATACGTACCATCGTACCGTCCATCCAGGTCTGGTATTTCGCTACCAGTGCCAGGTTGGGATAGGGGTGGTTCACGATCAGCGGGAACATTCTGTCGTCGAAGATCAGGTCGCTCTCGATCAGCAACGTGTCGTCTTCTTGGAGTTCTTCTTTGGCTAAGGCTAGAGAGTAGATATTGTTGGTCTTGTCGTATACTGGGTTATTGACATATTCAATCCGTAAGACGTCATCATATCGGTGTCCGATATAGTCACGAAGTTTCTGTCCTTCGTAACCCACTACGATAACTACACGTTTGAGGTTCAGCTTCGACAACTGTCCCAGAGTGCGGTCAATAAGGCGTATTCCGTTAACCGGAACCATACATTTCGTATTGTCTTTGGTCAGGTCACCAAGACGTTTTCCCATACCTGCAGCTAAAATAATGGCTTGCATAAATAAATGATTTTTATAGTGATTTGTAATATATGATATTTCGGGGTAGGTCCGTGAGTGGCAATGCATGTTCCATACGAAAACAGCATGTTAGGGTGGCTCCGTAACTCTCGGTCCTACTATTTGGTCTACAAAAATAGACTTTTAAAGTGACTCTTTTCACTTTTGCTGCAGGCTTTTCTTCATCACTTTCAATTCACTGTTCTAAATGGATTTATAAATATCTTAAATAGGAACATCATGACAGGAGGATAAGAAGTCTCAAACGAACTTTGTCCAGTGATCATGACAACCCCTTGTCTACCGTTTCAATGGGAGACAGGGTTTCGAGGGCAATTAAAATAGTTAGGGTTCAGCTGTAGTGAGCGGCTTCTGCCGCTCAGCAACGAACCGGAAAGTACAAGGCAAAAGAATGCAGTTGTCGAGCGGAATCCCCGCTCACTACACCCAATGACTCCCATTGACGGGATCAGCTGTAGTGAGCGGCTTCTGCCGTTCAGCAACGAACCGGAAAGTACACGGCAAGTTGTCACCTCAAACGGGACACCCGCTATATCATACAACGGGATGAATCGTTCGGCTTATTGCTCTGCAGGTAACCTCTTCTTGAAGTAGAAATACGTCCCGATAATTGTCACAATGGTAATTATTGCGGTGAAGATAGAGGTGTATACCAGCATATGGGTCCAGGAAATCTGTAAGGAGGTAAAGTTCTTAAAAATAAAGACGCTTACTGTTCCCAAATAACCGGAGGAGTCTGCCAGATAAATCAGAAAGACCGTGGTCGCCGTGATTTCCAAGGAAGCAAAGAGTCGTTCGATCATGTAAGTGAAAGGGATATACGCCATATACAGTCCGAGACCGGAAATAATCATCCACCACACAGGAGTCAGATAATCATAGACGAAGCTTGCGGTAGAGGCAATCATAACGACGCCACCGATAATGGAAATCAGGTAGATGGAGTTGAGCGCTTTACGGTTGTTCCGGATGAACACGTTGGAGAACATCAAGGCCAGCACCACAAAGGCGATGGGATATTCGGTGCGGGTGAAGATCAGTGGATCGTCAATATGGAATTCCTTCCATACGTCAGCAGCGAAGGAGTCTCTCAGTTCTCTGAATACGGTCAACGAACCGTAGAGAAGTAACAGAAGACAGATACCTCCCAGGAATTGCTTGAAAAAGGCCTTTTTTTCTTTGTGGTTCATCGGTAGACGTTCGGAGCGGCGCTGCTTGTCGATATCGCTCGGTTCTGGGATCTGATTGAGCAGATAACAGCAGATTAGCATGATCGGGAAGATAGCGGCACCGGTGGCAAAAGGAATCCAGTATTCTCCAATCTGGAAGGTATTGCCGATGGATTGTCCGAGAGTTTTTACCAGACCGGAAGCCACGATGGTCGCCACACTGAGACCGCAGTTCAGCACTTCACTGATGCGGCGCCCTTCGATAAAGCTGAACACAATTCCCCAGATCATCCCTAAAGGAAGTCCGCTGAAGAAGACACTGAACACTTTCAGTTCAACGGGTAGGCATCCGAATCCGAGCCAGGCCAGTTCCGAGAAACTGAGTAGACCGATTACGTAGTAGACCCGCTGATGCTTCTTCATGGAAGGTAGGATGTAGGTTCCTACAATTTTGGAGAGTGCGTAACCGATGATTTCTGAGAAGACATAGAAAATCTTCAGATCTATTCCCCAAAGTGATTCCCCCTCATAAAGCCCGACAGTGAACGGTTTACGGAAAGCGTAACAGCAGGTGTAGAGCAGGAAGATGACAATGGTTGCATAGATGGCTAACGTATAGATAGAGGAGGATTCAAGCCGTTGTTTGATATTCATGCGTTAAGTAAGGATAGTATGGATTAGCAATAAGGAGCGATATGTTCTTCTGCGTAAAGTAAATCCGATTCGTCATCAATCTCGTACCACTTGATGTCGTTGGCTACCAGCACATAGAGGGGTGAAATCGACTGTGACATATGTAGCAGTTCATATTCGTAACCGAGTTTTGGTTTTTGGTCCACCACTAAGGTATAGTCTGCGCACATCTTCGTAAAGAACTCATGGGAGAGTTTATGGATACCCACGAATTCACCGACCGGCTCGATTTCTTCACGGTGAACGGAACAGTTGGTCAGCACCCCGTCCTGGTCGGCTGCCACATAATACTGGTCCTGGAATTTGGTAATAGGAGAGACCAGGAGCACATCGTCGTGCTGGTTTTCCATCAGGCAAGTGATAGCACGCTGGTCAAAGATCAAATCAGATTCCAGCAACAGGAAATCGTCGTTTCCAATCAGTTCTCGCATATTGTACAAAGTGTACATACTGTTCGTCTCTGCATATCTGGGACTGAAACAAGTCTCGATGATAGGGTAGGTCTTTTTGAGAGCTTCGTAAGCCTCCTTCTTGTAACCGGTACCGATGACGATACGTTCGATGCCACATTTGATCAAAGTCTGGATAGAACGTTCAATCATAGGAACGCCAGCGACCTCAATAAACCCCTTAGGAATGGACTCTGTATAGTGACCGAAGCGGGAACCCAATCCCGCAGCCATAATTACTGCTGTTTTAATCATATTCGATGAAAATTAAGATCAATTTTTTCTTTAACTCAATTTGTTTCTACGATTTCCTCTTTGTAAATGATACCATAGCGCGTTAAGTAATAATTTAGGAAAATCTTTGTAAAGATACTATTATTTGTCTGAATTCACTTCATTACTTATATATAAATCCTTTTATCAGAGCAAAATTAAGGAAAATTCATTAGCACAGTAATTTGTGCAGATTTGTGGTAAAAGTCTTCAGTGGTCGCGTCAGCCACAGGTGCGGAATTCATGCGCCATCCCTTCATTGAACATCTCATACGTCAGCCCTTGCCGACTTCGGCAAAATATTTGCGTTCATTTGCGTTTATTTACATAATCTCGGCGGCACTCAACAGAGTTCAAGTAAGCTTGGCTCTGTCTTCGTTTGCACGAGATTTGCGGTGAAAAAAACAGTGGTCGCGCCAGCCCCTCATTTGTCATCTCATACGCCAGCCAGTGATCTTTAGATCACCCCTTCCGTGATTCTCCCCAGAGCGAAGCGCCTCCAAAAAATAAAAATCCTCCGTGTTAAAAAAGCCAGTGGTCGCACCATCAATAGGTGACCCCTTCCTTCCCGCTCACGCGTGGAAGTCGACCATGCGGTTAGCTGACGCGATTTATCAGCGACCCCCTTCAGGTTCCCCCGTTATCGGGGGCAAGAAATCTACAGCCATCCGGCCGCCAGTCCATCCGGCTGAGATTTCCAATGAACTCCATCCGGCAGGAAGTCCTTCTAGGTCTGTCCGGTCTGTGTGCAAAATATCCGTGTCATCCTAGATATCCGTGGGAGATATAAATCAGTGGTCGCGCAGCCCTTGCCGACTTCGGCAAAATATTTGTGTAGATTCACGAGTGCAACTCGTCCAGAGATTCGTGAAGATAGGAGAGGCTTTTGCAAGATTTGTGTGAATTTGTGCAGATTTGTGGTTAAAGTCTCCAGTGGTCGCGCCAGCCAACTTTTCTCTCCTCACTCCTAATTTCTAACAATTAGAAGTGTCACTCCTCTGAGCGAAGCGCCTCCAAAAATAAAAATCCTCCGTGTTAAAGTCTCCAGTGGTCGCGCCATCAATAGGTGCCCCCTTCCTTCCCGCTCACGCGTGGAAGTCGACCATGCGGTTAGCTGACGCGATTTATCGCGTCCTTACCCATCCGGCCGCCAGTCCATCCGGCTGGGATTTCCAATGAGCTCCATCCGGCAGGAAGTCCTTCTAGGTCCGTCCGGTCTGTGTGCAAAATATCCGTGTCATCCTAGATATCCGTGGGAGATATAAATCAGTGGTCGCGCAGCCCTTGCCGACTTCGGCAAAATATTTGTGTAGATTCACGAGTGCAACTCGTCCAGAGATTCGTGAAGATAGGAGAGGCTTTTGCAAGATTTGTGTGAATTTGTGCAGATTTGTGGTTAAAGTCTCCAGTGGTCGCGTCAGCAACAAGTGCCCCCTTCCTTCCCGCTCACGCGTGGAAGTCGACCATGCGGCCAGCTGACGCTATATATAGCGTCCCTACAGCCATCCGGCCCAAAGTCCATCCGGCAATTCACAAAAGCACCTGCACGCGTTCCCTAAAAGTCTGCTAATTCCCCAAAGTCTGCGTGAAACAAACCTTCCGAGCCTGCGAGGCAACCTCATTAGCCATCTCATGCGCCAACCCTTGCCGAAATTAGGCAACAATCTGTGAGATCCGCTAGCGCCAGCGTGCGTAACAAATCCCTACATATTATTGAAAATTCTGTGAGATCTGCGAGATCTGCGTGAGACATAAAAATCAGTGGTCGCGCCAGCCCCTCATTTGCCATCTCATGCGCCAGCCAGTGATCTTTAGATCACCCCTTCCGTGTCACTCCCCAGAGCGGAGCGCCTCCAAAAATAAAAATCTTCCGTGTTAAAGCATCCAGTGGTCGCGCTAGCTAACTTCTCTCCCCTCACTCCTAATTTCTAACTATTAGAAGTGTTAAATCCTTCAGTGGTCGCGCCATCAATAGGTGACCCCTTCCTTCCCGCTCACGCGTGGAAGTCGACCATGCGGTTAGCTGACGCGATTTATCGCGTCCTTACCCATCCGGCCGCCAGTCCATCCGGCTGGGATTTCCAATGAGCTCCATCCGGCAGGAAGTCCTTCTAGGTCCGTCCGGTCTGTG
>SAMEA104404097__coassemble_1549_pt1 | contig 18754 bp, 16 predicted proteins | sample SAMEA104404097__metabat2_low_PE_059 | metagenome-assembled genome bin SAMEA104404097 (sample SAMEA104404097) | Balaenoptera acutorostrata | reverse complement strand
CGCCATTTTAACGAAGGTTCTTGAGACTTAGGTTTCGAGGACCTTCTTTTTTTGCTTTAAGGCCTGCCTTGCGGAATGGAAGAGGTCTACCACAATATCTTCTTTGGCCATTCCGAACAGAGAAGTCAAGCCCGGTCGCGCCGATGGTACTGCATATCCGTGGGAGAGTAGGTCGCCGCCATTTTAACGAAGGTTCTTAGAGCAAATGCTTTAAGAACCTTCTTTTTTTGCTTTAAGGCCTGAAAGCAGGAAAGGAAGAAAGGAGGAGGATAGGGTCTTTAAGGTCATTAGGGTCATTAAGGTCGTTAACGACCCTAATGACCCTAATGACCCTAATAGTCCCTAAAGCCTTTCGCTTTGCGGAATGGGAGAGGTCTACCACAATATCTTCTTTGGCCATTCCGAACAGAGAAGTCAAGCCCGGTCGCGCCGATGGTACTGCATACCCGTGGGAGAGTAGGTCGCCGCCATTTTAACGAAGGTTCTTGAGACTTAGGTTTCGAGGACCTTCTTTTTTTGCGTTATGGCTGGAAAACTGGAAAGGGAGAAAGGAGGAGGATAGGGTCTTTAAGGTCATTAGGGTCATTAAGGTCGTTAACGACTCTAATGACTCTAATGACCCTAATGACCCTAATGACTCTAACGACTCTAACGACTCTATTGCCCTAACGACCTTATAGCCGCTATCTTTGCAATTCTTTAATTTCATTTTTCGTCTATATCGCTCAGTTTGCCCAGCTGTGATTCTAACTTCCTCTTGCTGATTTTTCAAAGACTTTGGTTGATTTTAAGGTATGTTGTGAAGCCTTCCTTTAGGTTTCATGGTCTCCTCATCTTCTGCTCTCTTCTAGTTCTTTCTGAGGCTTCTCTGGGAAAGAAAAGCGGCGAAAAGAATGCTCTTCTTTTCGCCGCTTTTGCTTTGTTGTTTTTGCTTTGCCGCTTTTGCTTCGTTGTTTTTGCTTTGCCGCTTTAACTTTACTGTTTTTGCATTGCTTTTTAGCATGCTTTATGTCTCTTGTCTCGGCCATCTTATGTGGCTTCTATTTCCTTTTGAATTTTTGCATGATCTGTTTTAACTTTCCTGAGATCGCGGTCTCACATTTCAGAAATCTCCAAGAATACCAGCAGGAGAGGATGAACATACTGATGGAAAGGAGATACCCCCATCCTGTGCTCCAGCCACAAGATATAAGTGCGATGATTAATAAAAGCCCTTGTATCATGCTCCGGACCCCAGTTTCCCTGGTAAAGTGGAAACCAAAGATTTTGCCGTAAAGCCAAGGGAGAACCGTGAGATCTACTAGATTTGCTGCGGATAAGGCGAGACCGGCGCCAATCAGACCTCCGAAATGGTAGCCCAGAACGATCAGAATACTAAATGCCACGTAGTACATCAGTTCTGCCGCAAGATAAAGGCGGGATTTTCCTGCAGCCAGCGGTAAGTAGGCTATGGGGGAGTAAACTGCCTTGAAAAACATATAGGGAAGTGCACATAGTACCATGGGGATGACTTCCATAAAGTCCGAGCTGTATAATAAGGGTACTATCCATTGGAGAAAGGTTGCGAAAAGAATCAGCAATGGGGCCATTAAAAGTACCAGAATATCGATTTGTTGATTGATGGTAGTATTGGTGCGTTGGATATCTTTCAATGCCGCAGATAGTCGTGGAAAATAATCGGCATCCATGGCCACGAAGATGATACGGGCATAACTCACCGTCAGTGTCAGACCTGCAGCATAGAGTCCTGCCTGATGATAAGTGGTATCCGATTCCACGATAACCGTACGGATGAGTAGTTCGGCCGCAGAACCGATAATACCGGCTGCGATGTATGCCGATCCGAGGCTGATCAGGTGTCCTCCCTTCGAGATAAATTTTTTGCGTAATGGAGAAATCCGATAAGGAAAAATCCGGGTGGCCGCGCGTAGGTTAAGCAAGAAGGTCAGCGCCGTTGTCCCGATGATGACCGGAAGAACCCCCTTAATTCCCATAGACGCATAAATCGGGAGGGTTATGATGACAGTACTCAGAGCGCCTGCTGCAGAAGCTAAGGCCAGGTTCTTCAGCCGTCTCATCCCTTTGAGGATGGCCATCTCTCCGCCTGCCAGCGTGGTGAAAAATACCGCTGGTGCCAACAGACTAAAAGTGAAGATATGGTCGTAGGAACCCGTGGTGAGCTGACTGATAAGAGGGGAGAAAGCCAGGCAGACCAAAGCTCCGAAGAGAGCGGCAATGAAAATCCAGGTGCGGATGAGACGTACGTAAAAACTCGTCTCGTGCGGGTGTCCTTCTTCGTATAAGGCAGATAGGCGACGTACCGCACTGAAGGCAATCCCAAAATTGGTGGTATTACCCAGCAGTTCCAAGGTCCTGCAGTATAAGTCCGCTAGACCAATACCGGCGGTACCGATCAGGATGGCCGTCAGTTTGTTGCGGAGTATGGACATCAGAATATAAAACGCCTGTACTCCCCCCAACAATCCGGTAGATTTCATCACATGATTATACGTAGAGGTCTTGGCCACCTCTTCTTGAGAGGAAGTTTCCTCCGCAGGGATATGTTCGTCTTCTTTTTCCAAAATGATAGGTAATGTTTAATAAGTTTACCAACGACGGAAGGACACTAAGGTCAGTATGTCCGTCTTCCTTCCTTCGTTAGTATTGGGTTGTGGTGATTCTCGGTTCGTTTCGCCGTAGTAATTGATTCTTGGTTAATATTTCATGGATTGTGGTGATTCTCGGTTCGTCTCGCCGTAGTAATTGATCCTTGGTTAATATTTCATGGATAGTGGTGATTCTTGGTTCGTCTCGCAGTTGCAGTGAGTCTTCTGTCCGTATTTTAGTTGCAGTATGCAGTGCAGCCTTCATCGCAATTTCTGCGTTGTAATCTTTTGTAACCATCTCCGTTGCGGGTTATCCATCGTTATCCACTATTATATTATACACTGGGTAAGGAGTGACCGTTGATTTTGCGATATAAATCCAAGGCATAGACATCCGTCATCCCGGAAAGATAGTCGAGCACCGCCATAATCCGTTCCGAAAGATGTGGAGCATGAAGCTGATACTGACTCGAAACCTGTCCAAGGAGTAGTTGGCTATAAGCCTTATCCGGTTCCAGGACCGCATCGATCATCAGTTCCAGCAGGGTATAGATGATATGGTAACCCGCCAGGTCAATGTCCGTCACTTCCTTGGAGAGATAGATACGTTGCCGGGCAATCGATTCACAATGTTTATAAGCCGAGCGTAGCGGTTCTGGAAGATGACTGATGAGTGTTCCTTCGAATGTGCCAGCCAGAATCGTCTCCTCATTTTCTACAAAGATATGTACACAGGCCTGTTCGAGCGCATTGATGACGCAGGAGCGGAAATAAGCGATTCGGTCACTGGCATCAGTGGTCTCTGGGTAAGCAGACAGCAGACTGTCCTTGGCATCGTCAGTAAAGAACTGGAGATAGAGTTCCATCGTCTCATTGGCAGAGAGCAGCCGTAATTTGAAAGCATCTTCGATATCCATGATTTCATAGCAGATGTCATCAGCAGCTTCTACCAGATACACCAAAGGATGGCGCACACTCCGGATACTGCCGTTTTCCTCGGTGAAAGGGAGGCCCAATTCTGTAGCGATCTTGATAAAATCCGCCTTCTCACTCTCAAAGAAACCGAATTTAGGTTTCTTCTGGCAGAAGGAGGAACTATAAGGATATTTGATGATGGCTGCCAGCGTCGGATAAGTCATCACGAAACCACCCGGTCGGCGGCCGCCAAACTGATGGGTAAGCATGCGGAAAGTATTTGCATTACCATCGAAATGCGTGATGTCGTTCCATTCGCCTTCCGTGAGTCTTTCTCCCGCTTCGGTCTCGTAGTGGCGGAGCATCTTCCCTTTCCCCTCGGAGAAGAAACTGCAGATGGCCCGTTCACCACTGTGGCCAAAAGGTGGGTTCCCCATGTCGTGGGCCAGACAAGCAGCCGACACGATGGCACCGATGGTAGAGATTTCCGTCCGGGCAAGTTCCGGGTGGCGCTCAGTCAGTTCCCGGGCCACATCAGCCCCCAAGGACCTCCCCACGCTACTCACCTCCAAACTGTGTGTCAGTCGGTTGTGCACGAAAATACTTCCCGGTAGCGGAAACACCTGTGTCTTATTTTGCATGCGGCGAAAAGGCGCCGAGAAAATCAGACGGTCGTAATCGCGTTGAAATTCAGTGCGGCGTTCCGATGCCAGCTTATGACTGTCCTCCTTTCCAAAACGCTTATAGGAGATTAATTGCTTCCAATCCATAATGTTATATTTAGTTGAGCTTTAATCGCTTTGAGCGAAGCGCTACATAATGCAAATTTAGACTAAAAAACTGGGGCGTACTTCCTTTTTTTATGAAAAGTAAAGGGAATGTGGCGGGAATTCCGTAATTTTGTTCATTCTAAGTAACTGTTTCTGATGGTAAATGCAAAGGTGGAGACGATGATAGACCAACGTGCTTTGCCTGATGCTGTATTTCCCGTCAGTGCCCCAATAAAACTCCTAACCAATTAATAAAAAAGTGGATATCAAGATCGTAAATGGTTCTCACCATGCTTTACCAGCTTATGCGACTCCTTTAAGTGCCGGAATGGACCTCCGTGCGAATTTGGATGAACCCATCGTATTGAAACCTTTTGAGCGCTGTCTCGTACCGACGGGCTTGTCTATCGCTCTGCCAGCGGGATATGAGGCTCAGGTACGTCCCCGTTCCGGACTGGCTCTCAAAAAAGGAATCGGTGTGCTCAATTCTCCAGGAACCATCGATGCGGACTACCGTGGAGAGATTCGGGTAATCTTGATCAATCTTTCCCAGGAGGATTTTGTCATCAACGACGGTGAGCGCATCGCCCAGATGGTCGTTGCCCGTCATGAAACCGTTGAATGGCAGGTCGTAGAAGTTTTGGATGAGACAGAACGAGGTGCCGGTGGTTTCGGCCATACGGGTAAACAGTAGTAGTCTGGAGTAGAATGATGAAACTGGGATTGAAGCATATATTAGGAATGTCCGGAATCGGAGGGGCCATGATCATCTTGATGATGGCCTTTGCGGCTTGCAGTACTCCGAAGCCCTCTTTTTATAGTCTTTGGAATATAGAGCAAGGGAAGAAAGGGAAGCAATTGTCCCCACAGGATCAGCGTCTGTACGATGCCTTGTATTCTGCTGCCATCAATGAACGGCTCATGGAACGTTATGACGTGGCTTATGTCCTGCTGCAACAGGCCTTGTCGATAAATCCAAACTCTCCGGAGGCCCTGTATGAGTTATCCATGATCATGACCCACTACGGCACCGAGGAGGGTACTGTACGTATCAGTGACGGAGACTCCCTGCTGAAGTATGCGGCGCTGAAGGCTCCGGAAAATGTAGATTATCAGGAAGCCTATGGACTGGCGCTGGCAGAGAAGGAAAAATATGAAGAGGCCATCGTGGTGTTTGAGAAACTGGCCGCGTTGAAGGAAAAAGAGGATTATCTTTCCCAGTTGGTGAATCTCTACCGTGCTGCCGGACAGGACGACAAAGCCCTGCAGACCCTCGACCGTCTGGAACAGTTGGAGGGCGCGTCCAACAATATCTATTTTGAGCGCTACCGGATCTATATCAGTCAGAAGGATACCGCCAAGGCCTTCGCTTCGATTGACGATTTGTGTGAGGCCAATGCCGGCGATCTTTACTTCAAGGCATTAAAGGCCAACTTATACCATGAACAAGGAATGAACCGCGAGGCGCTGGCCTTGTTCAAGGCTGTGCTGCAGCAAGATCCTAAACAGGTCTATGCGCGTGTGTCGCTCCTGAGTTTTTACAAGACCTTACAGGAGGAAGAGGCCTATCAGCAGCTGTTCGATGATATCGTCTACGACCCAGAGGTAGACGCCGAGGTGCGTGACAATATTATGCGCCAGTTCTATGTGGATGCTTTGCAGAGCAAGACCGATACGGCACAGGTTATGCCCGTCATCCGTAAGGTCATGGCTTTGCCTCAGGAAAACCGCAAATTGGGAGAAATGACCTTAGGTTATCTTTCCGAGGTCAACTATCCCCGTGACGAGATGGCTTTCGTGCACGAACAGATTCTGGAGGCAGAACCCGACTACAACATGTCACGACTGGAACTCGTCTTTATCGCGGTAGCGAAGAACCAAGGAGAAAAGGTGCACCAGCTCTGTACGGAAGGTCGGAAATACGATGCCCGTCAGATGGCCTACTATATCTACGATGCCTTGGCGCTCAATGAGATGGAACGTGTCAACGAGGCCATTGGCGTGTTGGAAGCCGGTGCGGCAGCGGTCGACTCCACCGTGGACCAGAGTATCCGTTCGCAGATGGTGGCCTTATTGGGAGACCTTTACCACGAACAAGGTGATATCGAAGCCGCTTATCAGGCTTATGACGATGCCGTGGCTTATGATGGCAACAACCTGCTCTGCATGAACAACTATGCTTATTTCCTCTCGCAGGAGGGACGGGACCTGGACAAGGCCGAGTCCATGAGTAAGCGGACCATTGAGGCCGAACCAGACAATGCCACTTATCTCGACACCTATGCCTGGATCCTGTTTATGCAGGAAAACTATACCCAGGCAAAGATCTATATCGACGAGACCCTGAAGTATTCCGAGGCGACCGCAGACAATGCCACCCTCTTTGATCATGCGGGCGACATCTATTACCGCTGTGGAGAGGTGGACCTGGCCATGGGATTCTGGAAAAAAGCCCTGAAGTTGACTTCAGACGATGCCTTGCGAAAAATATTGAAGCAGAAAGTGCGCCGGGGACGCATCTGAGGTGGTCCCTCTTGCACACCATGATGAATTTTGAAGAAAGAACGTAATATGAAAATTGGAAAATGGCTTCCTTTATTGGTCTTGTTCGTCTCGCTGACCTTCACCGCCTGCCGCTCTTCTAAGGGACTGGTAGAGGGGACTCCGTCGGGAGAAACGAACCGCCAGGAAGAAATCTATAAGAAAAAAATTGTGGCGAATGCCCAGCAGGCCGATTGCGTGACTGCCAAACTGAACCTGGATATCCAGGCCTTGGGTAAGGCTATCTCGGTGGACGGGCGTCTCCGGATGAAACGTAACGAGGTGGTGCAGCTGTCGCTGAGTCTGCTCGGTTTTGAGGTTGGACGTCTGGAATTTACACCGCAGCAGGTGCTGGTGGTCGATCGTGTGAACAAACAGTTCGTCAGAGCCAGCTATGCGGAGGTCGACTTCTTACAGCAGGCCAATGTGGACTTTTACGCGTTGCAGTCCTTATTCTGGAACGAACTCTTTATTCCTGGACAGCAGGACGTGAAGGCCAATCTTTCGCGTTTCAAATATGAAGAAATCGGAAATTACGCCTTACTCTCGTTGCTGGATACCCCGAAACTGGTCTACAATTTTCAGACCCAGATGGAACAGGCAATCCTCAATCGGGTGACGGTGAAAGGTAAGCGTGCTGGCGACGAGGGACAACTGGAATGGACCTACGACAATTTCACCCGTCTGGACAACCGCCTGTTTCCGACATTGATGAATTGCAAAGTATCGGGGTTGGAAAAGGAACTCAGTTTAACTTTTTCCCTGAGTCGTCTCGACAATGATGCGCATTGGTCCACCTCGACCAATCTTTCTTCCCGCTACAAGGAGCGGAGAGTGGAAGAAATTTTGCATCAGCTGATCACCCTGTAACCACCATGATGTCTCCTGCTCTATCAGAGAACTAAAAAATAAGAAAATACTGATGACCAATCTTTTCCGATGGATCACTGACGCGTTCTTTCACCTTTTTTCAAAGGTGAGGGCGGTTCGTTTTTCATTATTGCTGTTGTTGCTGAGTGTCGGGACGATGAACCTTTGCGCCCAGAACAGTCAGAAGGTGAAGGCGATGAAGGCAGAACGCTCGGAACTGAAGCGGCAGATCGATGAGTCAGAGCATCTATTACGCTCCACCAAGAAGGACGTCACCTCGCAGCTGAACAATCTGGTCCTGCTCGATGCGCAGATTCTGGAGCGACAGAAATATGTGGACCGTTTGGTGCAGGATGCTGACTCCTTGACCCGGGCCATCCGGCACCTGGAGAAGGAACTGGATACCCTTCAGGTGGAATTGACGGCCTGCAAGGCCAACTACCGGAAAGCCATGAGCTTTGTCTCCCGTAACCGCATCACCCAGAGCCGTTGGATGTTTGTGCTGATGGCCAAGGACTTCCGGGATCTGTACCGCCGTCTGCGCTATGCCTCCCAGTATTCCAAATATCAGCGTGCACAGGGAGAAGTCATTCAGCAGAAGGAATTGACCATCCGTCAGAAAAAACAGCAACTGGAATCCTCGAAGTCGAAGAAACTGACTTTGCTCAAGGAGGGACGTCAGCAACAGGAACATCTGGAGAAGAAAAAGGCTGAACGAAAGGAAATGGTGGAACAACTGAGTAAGAAACAGCGTTCCATCCAGAACATCATCAGTCGCGACAAGAAAAAATACAACAGCATCAATGCCCGGATCGACCGCCTGATCAAGGAGGAAATTGCGGCGGCCGAACGGAAACGGAAAGAAGCCGAGAGAAAACGGAAGGCCGAAGAGGAACGCCGGATCCGGGAGGAGAAGGCCCGTAAGCAGAAAGCCGAGGCGGAGCATGATCGTAAGACCGCTTCCGGCACCGAAAAGGTCAACTCCGGAAAGGAGGTGCCAAAGCTCAATGAGGTAGAGGAAGTCGACCTGAAGTTAAGCAGCGATTTCGCGGCCAACCGTGGTCGCTTGCCGGTGCCGATCACCGGAGCCTACGCCATCACCAGCCGTTACGGTACTTACAACGTAGATGGCCTGCGTGGGGTACGTCTGGAAAACAAAGGCATCAATATCACCGGAAACTCCGGAGCAAAGGCCCGCAGCATCTTTGAGGGTGAGGTCGTGACAGTGGCCAATTTCGGAGGATCCTACACGGTGATCATCCGTCACGGCAGTTATTATTCGGTCTACAACCACCTCTCCTCCGTATCCGTAAGGCGCGGACAGAAAGTGGCGACCGCCCAGACCATCGGAAATGTGGCCAAGGATACCACCGGAAACTGTATGCTGCACTTCCAGTTACGTAAGAATACCACAACGCTCAATCCACAGCAGTGGATTAAATAAAGAACATTCATCAAAATATCCGGGAAGAAGCTGATGGACTTGGCCCATAGTCTCTTCCTACATTCAAAAAATATTCAAATTTTCAATCTCATGACGCAGATAAAAGAAAGTTGGAAAGCCAAGGGTTATGTGGACGAACCCATTCCCGCTGGTACAGATTTGAAAGCTGAAATCCGTCGCTTATGCAAGGAGAAGAATGCTGTGATTATGGCGCACTACTATACCGAAGGTGTGGTGCAGGACATTGCCGACTTCGTGGGCGACAGCCTCGCTTTGGCACAGAAAGCCGCAAAGACCGATGCCGATATCATCGTCATGTGTGGAGTTCACTTCATGGGGGAAACCAATAAGATCCTTTGTCCTGACAAACTGGTACTTATTCCCGACCTGAATGCAACCTGTTCCTTGGCCGAAAGTTGTCCTGCCGATGAATTCGCTGAATTTGTCAAAGCACATCCTGGTCACAAGGTGATTTCTTATGTCAACACCTCTGCGGCTACCAAGGCGGTGACGGATGTGGTGGTCACTTCTACTAATGCCCGTCAGATTGTAGAAAGTTTCCCGAAGGACCAGCCGCTGATCTTCGGTCCAGACCGTAACCTGGGTGGTTACATCAATTCTGTGACAGGACGTGAGATGGTGCTCTGGAACGGTGCCTGCCATGTTCACGAACGTTTCTCCGTAGAGAAGTTGGTGGAACTCAAGAAGCAGTATCCTGGCGCAAAGGTCCTGGTGCATCCTGAGTGTCGTGGCGCAGTGGTCAAGTTGGCCGATGTCGTTGGTTCCACAGCAGCCTTGCTGAACTATGCCATCAAGAACGAGGCAGATACCTTCCTGGTAGTGACAGAGAGCGGTATCCTTCATGAAATGCAGAAGAAGGCACCACAGAAAAACTTTATCCCAGTTCCTCCAAACGATTCCACCTGTGCTTGCAACGAATGCAACTACATGCGTCTGATCACTTTGGAGAAGGTTTACAACACCTTGGTACATGAATGGCCATTTATCAAAGTACCTGCCGAGGTTTCCGAAAAGGCCATCCGTCCGATCAAGGCCATGCTGGATATCTCTGCGAAACTGGGTCTGTAATCACAGGGAATACTCCTAAAAACTTCTAGAATAAACAGAGGGGGCATATCACCATGGATATGCCCCCTCTTGCTGTTTCTAGAAACGTATTATTTCGGTAAGGTGATCGGGAACAATTTACTGTCAACATGTTCCTTCTCAATGATTTTCTTCATCTTCTTCACAATCTTAGGATATTGTGCCGCAACGTCGTGGTCCTCGTGTACATCCTTGGACAGATCATAGAGGGAACACTTGCCGCGTTTCACCACCAGTTTCCAGTCGTCCATACGTACCCCGATCATATCGGTCTCGTTGAATTCCCAGTAGAGATGGTCATGTTTCTTCTGTCGGCCTTTTCCCAAGAGGGTCGGTACGATGGAGATACCGTCGAAATAATCGTTTTCCAACGTCGGATTACGGTATTTCTTCTCATAGTTCTTGATGCCGGCCAGTTCGCAGAAAGTAGGCATCAGGTCATAGAATGCAAAAGGATGGTCGTTGGTGACACCGGCTTCCACCTTTCCGGGCCAGCGCACAATGAACGGGATACGGATACCGCCCTCGAGCGTACTACGCTTGGTACCACGGAGCAGACCGTCGTGGTTGAAGAACTTCTGGTCGGCGCCCCCTTCCTCGTGAGGACCGTTATCCGAGGTGAAGATCACGAGGGTATTCTCTTCCAGTCCCTTCTCTTTGAGTTTGGCGATGATTTCTCCCACCTGGGCATCGAGGCGCGTGATCATGCCGGCAAACTGTGCATGGGCATGCTGGGTGGCATTATAACGTGACCCCTTGCTGCCACCAAACTTCTTGTCGGTGGTGAACACTTTCTGGTAATGCTGGAGAATGGAGTCGTTCGGCTGTCTGAGTTCCGCATGCGGCAGGGTATAGGTGAAGATGCCGATAAAAGGTTGGTCCTGGGTCTGTTTATCCAGCCATTCCAGAGCTTTCTGATGAATCAGGTCGGCTGAATACTGTGCACGGTTTTCATATCCCGGTCCAAACATCGGATACTGGATATTGTCCTCCAAGACCACGCGGCGCACCTCCTGGTCTCCGGCCGAGCGACTGTATTCGTTCAGGAAATTCGGGAAGTAAAGGTGAGCCTGATACTGACAGATAAAACCATAGTATTCATCAATTCCCCGTTTGTCGGGCGTAGAGACGGAGCCTTCGTAACCACCAGCCCATTTGCCGAACATTCCCGTATGATAGCCGTTGTCCTTCAGAATTTCCGGAATGATGACGTGGGCAGTATCATAAGGTTCCTGACCTGCGACGCTGTAGTCCGCATTCTGACCGTACATGATTTTGGGACTGTTGCCCCAGTATTCCCGGTTGCCGCGCACATGGGTGTGGCCGGAATGTTGTCCGGTCATGAAAGAGGCACGTGAAGGTGCGGATACCGGGGAACCGCAATAAGCCTGGGTAAACCGCATTCCTTCGGCTGCCATCTGGTCGATATGAGGAGTGGCAATATATTTCTGACCATAGCAGGCCAGATCGCCATAGCCCATATCGTCGCACATGATGTAAATGATGTTGGGATGTTGCTGAGCCTGTATCGACATCGCGGACAGCATTCCCATACCGCAAAGGAGAAGTTTTGAATTCATGTTTGTGTTTTTATTATAAATCAGAAAAAGACAGGGGATGTACCTCTGTGAAAAGACCACTCGTTTCTCTGGAAAAAGCGTATGGGGTTATCCTGGAAGAGGGGGTGAAGTCTTTCTGCAAAAATACATATTGTTTTGCGGATATCTTGGTGGTAGCCCTAAAATAATCCCTTTTGGAGGAATTCGGGTTGCAAAATATGAAAAGAAGACGTTTCACATGGTTGAAAAAAATGGAGCAAGGTTAAAAAGTGGAAACAAGCAGAAAAAAATTAGCCAATCCTTTTGTTAGTATAAACCGAATAAGTATCTTTGTGGCATCAAAATAGAATTGTTTTTTCATCTCTATATAAGTTCTGTTGGGAAACTCTCGTTGTGAAACGCGTGTTTCCTTTTTTTATGTCTAAGAACGCCGTCCGGATGTTGAACCGCATGTGGTTCGCCTTCTGCTCGGTCGATCCGAAACGGAATTTGATATGGGATTCGAAACGGAATTTGATATGGGATTCGATATAGAATTTGATACGGGATTCGATATAGAATTTGATATGGGACTCGATACGGATACATCCAAAGAGCGCCGGATTTCACTGATAATCGGGTGAAATCCGGCGCTCTCTTCTAGGCAGCTTCTCGGCAGTCTGCCTTATTCAAAACGGATCATACGCTGTCCGTTGTCTATTTCTGCGATCTCTACGCGTACGGTTTCCTCGGGGAGAATGTCCTCGATGAGTTCCGGCCATTCAATGAGACAAGGATGTCCGGAGTAGAAGTAATCCTCCGCGCCCATATCGTAAGCCTCTTCCAATTTCTTGATACGGTAGAAGTCGAAATGATAGATCGGCTCACCCAGTACGGACGACTCATATTCATTGACAATGGAGAAGGTTGGGGAATTCACCACATCCTCCACGCCCAGTTCTTCACACAGCGCTTTGATGAAGGTCGTCTTTCCCGCTCCCATCTTTCCGAAGAAAGCAAATACCGTACGACCCTGCATGGCGGTGATGAATTCACGGGCTGCAGGACGCAAACCTTCTAGGTCTTTAACAATCAATTCCATCGGGGACCCATTATTTCACGTTACCGACACGTACCAGATATTCTGCAATCTGAACCGCATTGAGGGCGGCACCCTTACGGATCTGGTCACTGACAATCCAGAAAGTCAGACCGTTAGGGTTAGCGAGGTCCTTGCGGATACGGCCCACGTAGACATCGTCCTTGCCCGCCAGGAAGAGCGGCATCGGATATTCCTGCTTGGCAGGATTGTCCATGAGGGTGAGTCCTTCGGCCTTTTCTACAGCTTCACGAGCTTCCTCCACAGAGATGGGGCGTTCCGTCTCGATCCAGATGCTTTCTGAGTGGGAGCGGAGAGAAGGAACACGGACGCACATCGCGCTGGTCAGCACATCGCTGTGCATGATCTTCTTGGTCTCGTTGTACATCTTCATCTCTTCCTTGGTATAACCGTTTTCCGTAAATACGTCGATCTGAGGGATGACATTGTAGGCCAGCTGGTAAGCGAACTTCTTGACGGTGACTTCCTCACCGGCCAAGACCTGGCGGTACTGTTCGTTCAGCTCGTCCATCGCAGCCTGACCGGCACCGCTGGCAGCCTGGTAGGAGCTGACGTGTACGCGCTTGATGTGGCTGAGGTTTTCAAAAGCCTGGAGCGCAACGACCATCATGATGGTGGTGCAGTTCGGGTTGGCGATAATGCCGCGAGGGCGGTTCAAGGCGTCTGTCGGGTTGCATTCTGGTACCACGAGAGGTACTTCCTCGTCCATACGGAAAGCAGAAGAGTTATCGATCATCACCGCACCGAACTTGGTGATGTCCTCAGCATATTCTTTGGATACGCCGGCACCTGCTGAAGTGAAGACGATATCGATGCCCTTGAAAGCATCTCCGTGTTCAAGCAGCTGGACGGTATATTCCTTGCCCTTGAAAGTATATTGGGTACCAGCACTGCGCGCTGAACCGAAAAGTGTTAATTGGTCAATAGGAAAATCGCGTTGGGCCAACACGCGTAAAAATTCTTGGCCTACAGCGCCACTAGCGCCGACAATAGCAACATTCATATGATTTTGATTATATTTATTTTCAAACTTTTGATACTGAGCCGTCGATTAAGATCCTCCAAGGACCTTCAATTGCAAAATTATAACATTCTGGCGGATTTCTACGTTTAATTGTAATTTTTTTCGTTACTTTGTAGACACTTTGTTCCTTATCAATCTGAAGTTGGCTTCTTTTAGGGGAAACCGACATTTTTCCGACTCACCATAATATAAAAAACGATGATGACTCTACTAAACGCTACGTTAGAATACTTTCCGATAGTGGATCCGACCTGGATCTTCTTTGTCGTGCTGAGTATCATCCTTTTTGCTCCGATGCTTTTGGAACGCCTGCGTATTCCCGCCATTGTGGGAATGATTTTTGCGGGGGTACTGATTGGGCCTCATGGGTTTCATATCCTGGAGCGAGACGGGAGCTTTGAATTGTTTGGTAAGGTGGGCCTCTATTACATCATGTTCCTGGCCAGTCTGGAGATGAACCTTCAGGATGTCCAGAAAATCAAGGGACAGGCGTTCACCCTCGGCCTCCTGAGTTTTCTTTTCCCGCTGTTGCTGGGCTTTGGGGCGAACCATCTGCTGGGCTACGGTATCGCGGCCTCGGTCTTGATGGCGGCGATGTATGCCTCGCATACCTTGATCGCTTACCCGATTGTGCTGCGTTATGGACTTTCCCGAAGGAAAAGTGTGAGTGTGGCGGTCGGTGGTACCATTGTGGCCGATACGCTGGTGCTTCTGGTACTGGCCGTGGTGGGAGGCTCTTTCAAGGCACACACCGTGGACCACTACATCTTGTGGCTGCTGGTGAAGGTGGTCGTGTTGAGTCTCTTGATTATCGCGGTATTCCCGCCGTTGGCCCGTAAGTTCTTCCGGACTTACGATGACGGCATTGTACAGTATATTTTTGTGCTGGCCCTGGTCTTCCTCGGTGCGGGACTGATGGAATTTGTGGGGATGGAAGGCATCTTGGGCGCCTTCCTTGTCGGTATTGTGCTCAACCGTACCATCCCTCCGACCTCTCCGTTGATGAATCATATTGAATTTGTGGGAAATGCCCTGTTCATTCCTTATTTCCTTATCGGGGTCGGTATGTTGATCAACGTGCATGCCTTTATCGAGCACCTGAGTGTCTTTCTGTTGGCGGCGGTGATGATTGCGGTCGGACTGGTCAGTAAGTGGACTGCGGCCTTTACGGTGCAGAAGGTCTTCAAGATGGACAAGACGGAACGCAACCTGATGTTCGGTCTGACCAACTCACGTGCAGCGGCGACGCTGGCGGTAGTACTGGTGGGGTATCGCATTATCTTGCCGGACGGCAGCCGTCTCCTGGGAGAGGAAGTGCTCAATGCTGCGATGATGTTCATCCTGGTCACCTGCGTGGTCAGTTCGTTCGTCACCGAATATACCTGCCGTTTCCTGGCTTCTACGGGGAATGCCGAGGAGAACAATGACGATAAGACCGAGGACCGTATCCTGATCGCATTGTCGAATCCGGAGACGGTGCCGCCTCTGGTACATGCGGCGCTGATGTTGCGTACACCCAAGTCGAATACGCCGTTGACGGCGCTGAATGTGGTGCTGGAGGATAATCCGGAGAACAAGGAGAAGGGAATGAAACAGCTGGACGCGGCGGTGAAGATTGCTGCGGCGGCCAATGTGCGTATGATTACCCGTAGCCGCTGGTCGGTGAATGTGGTCAGCGGTATTTCCCATACGATGAAGGAATTCAATGCTTCCGACCTGCTCCTGGGATTGCACGTGAAAGCCAAACTGACCGATACGTTCTTTGGTAAACTGACCACCGACCTGATGTCTGCGGTCGAGAACCAGGTCATCATTTATCGTTCGGTGATGCCGCTGAACACGGTGCGCCGCATGCATGTCCTGATTCCGCGCAAGGCGGAGTTTGAACCGGGTTTCCATCACATGAGTGAGCGTATCGCCTTGTTGTCTTCCCAGTTGAGCTGTAGAGTGGATATCTATGGTGGACGGGGTACTTTGACGGCGATGCAGGACTATTGGGACCAGAAGGGACATTCTCTGGTGGCGGAACAGCATGTGTATTGTGAATGGCATGACTTCATTTCCATTGCCCACAATATGCGTCAGGACCATATGATTGTTTTTGTCCTGGCGCGTAAGGGAACCATTTCCCGTCATAATTATATGGACCGCTTGCCGGAGCAGATTGAACGTTATTTCTCTACCCGGAACCTTGTGCTGGTATATCCGACACAGTTCGCTACTTCTACAGCGACAAGTGCTCCTATCCGTACTGCGGTACCGGTGAAGGTGAGATGAGAAGTTACTTTCTAGTTAGGAGTTAGGAATTAGGAGGGAGGAGTTAACTCTGGTTAGAAGTGAGAAGTTAGGAGTTAGGAATTACTTTCTAGTTAGGAGTGAGAAGTTAGGAGTTAGGAATTATTTCTAGTTAGGAAGGAGCGATTAGAGGTGGAATTTCATGACTTTAAAAGATTAACTAAAGAGGGGGCATGGGTGCCCCGGATTTTTAATAGATATTTTTATGTGGAGACAACGGACACATTTATTATACGGTGAGGATAAGATGAAACGGCTGACTGAGGCGCATGTCTTGGTGGTCGGTACAGGTGGTGTCGGGGCTTATGCGGCAGAAATGATCTGCCGTGCTGGCGTGGGACATCTGACCTTGGTGGATGCGGATGAAGTGAATGAGACGAATATCAACCGACAGTTGCCGGCCTTGCATTCCACTGTGGGGAAGGTCAAGGTGGAAGTATTGGCAGAGCGTTTCAAAGACATCAATCCGGAGGTGGAATTGACCATCCGTCCTGAATATATCACGCCTGAGGGTGTGGAGGAACTCTTGAGTAGCGGTCCCTTTGACTTTGTGGTCGATGCGATTGATACCATCGCCCCAAAAGTGGCGCTGTTGGCTGCGGCCATCCGTCGCCATCAACCGATTGTTGCTTCTATGGGTGCCGGAGCGAAGACGGACATCACGAAGGTGCAGTTTGCTGATCTTTGGCAAACTTATCATTGCGGACTGAGCAAGAGCGTCAGAAACGGACTGACCAAGGCGGGACTGAAGGGAAGAAAATTACCCGTGGTGTTCTGTGCACAGCAGGCTGACCGGAATGCACTGCTGACGGTGGAAGGAGAACGGAATAAGAAGACTACGGCAGGAACCGTCAGTTATATGCCTGCTGTATTCGGTTGCTATCTGGCTGAATACGTTTTGGAGCATTTGTAACCCGGAGGATAGGAGTGAGACCTGTCCGGTGGTGTATTGCTGAGAAGTGTTCTGGGATGAGAGGAAATCAGCAATGGATGAGGTGAATCGAGAAAGGTAATTTCTCGAAAAGAAGACAAACCCATGAAAAAAATAGACATAGACTTGCATAACGAAGAAAATAATCGGGAAATTAAAATACAGAATGTGACCTTGGTGGGGAGCTTGGGCAACTTAGTTCTCCTCTTGTTTAAATTTTTTGCCGGAATTGTGGGCAATAGTGCGGCGATGATTGCAGATGCTGTGCATTCCTTGTCCGATTTCGGTACCGACCTGGTTGTGTTGGTATTTGTAAAGATAGCTGGTCGGCCGAGGGATGCCCATCATGGGTTCGGTCATGGTAAGTATGAGACGATGGCTACGGCGGTGATTGGTCTGGTCCTGCTGGGCGTCGGAGGTATGCTCTTCTGGCAAGGAATTACTTTGATTTATAAAGCCTATCTGGGAGAGCCGCTGCAGCAACCTGGGGTTATTGCCTTAGTGGCTGCGGTGGGGTCCATCTTGGTAAAGGAAGGTTTATATCATTATACCGCTATCCAGGCTAAAAAATTGAATTCCAAAGTGATGTTGGCCAATGCCTGGCACCATCGCAGTGATGCCTTGTCTTCCATCGGTACTTTGGTGGGGGTTGGCGGTGCCATCTTGCTGGGGCCCTCTTGGAGTGTACTTGACCCAATTGCAGCCTTGATTGTCAGTGTGTTCATCATGCGTGTGGCCTATAAACTCTTGGGGCCTTGTGTGGACGAACTCCTTGAGCGCTCCTTACCGCAGAGGGATGAGGATTATATCCGGAAGGTGATTCGTTCCTATCCTGGAGTTTCCGACCCCCATAATCTCCGTACGCGGCGCATCGGTAATTATTGTGCCATTGAAGTACATGTGCGCATGGATGGTAACAAGACGATAAAGGAAGCGCACGACATCACCCGGAAGATTGAGGAACGACTCTATGATCGTTTCGGTCATGATGCCATCATCAATACCCACGTGGAGCCTGTAAAGTAGGTCAGTGAATCTTACTGTAATTTCCTGTATTTTCTCCACAAATCAGAACCTGTTCTGACGTGTCTTTTCCGACAATCTTTTTGCCCCGTCGTTCAAACCGATTCATGCCATTAATTGTATTCTTGAACTGCTTGTGTTCTCCTTTTTTGCTCAAGTTGTTCTTACTAAGAATAGTTGTATCGAAGGTTTGCTAAGATAAGTCGATTCCAATAAAAAAATTACGTTTCTTTGCAATTAACAAGAGTAAGAAATCAACCTCGGTTTTTATATAGTTTGTCCCCTGTAAGCAGACTGGTCTGCTTACAGGGGACAAATTTAGTGGGATTCACCTTCGGCGTCCATCCCCCCCTTGGAGGAAGTGCGTAGCAAACGAGGCCCTTTGAGGCGGGACGGCTGTAGTGAACGGCTTCTGCCGTTCAGCAACGAACCGGAAAGGAAAAGGCAAATGAATGCAGTTGCTGAGCGGGAGAACCCGCTCACTACGGCAAATGAGGCCCTTTGACGGGGTGGCCGTAGTGAACGGCTTCTGCCGTTCAGCAACGAACCGGAAAGGAAAAGGCAAATGAA
>SAMEA104404097__coassemble_1510_pt1 | contig 19102 bp, 10 predicted proteins | sample SAMEA104404097__metabat2_low_PE_059 | metagenome-assembled genome bin SAMEA104404097 (sample SAMEA104404097) | Balaenoptera acutorostrata | reverse complement strand
AAGGTTGTTAGGGTCATTAAGGTCGTTAACGACGCTAATGACCCTAATGACCCTATTATCTTCAGGAGCTGCCGTCCCCTTCGGGAGCTGCCCTCACTTCATCCGACTTTATTGCAAAGATGTCTGGTCAGCGGCATTATTCTCCTGAAATCCCCTCTATATACAGGGAGTTGGGATTTCCTCTATCATCTATCACCAGCGCATCTATTTTATTGGGTGACAAAGGATTAGGGGTGATAGATGATCTATCACCCATCTATCACCCACCCGGGGAATCTATCACCCGCAGAAAAAGGAAGGTGAGAGCAAACGGTGAGAGGTGATAGTTGGGTGACAGATCCTCTATCACCCGTAAACCTCTGATTTACAACAATAATAGTAGCCGGTGATAGATGTGATAGAGAAAGTAAACATTGCAGTAGGAAAAAAGCGTAAAAAACGCGAACGGTCTCGTTTTTTATGCAAAATCATGGGGTTTTAGCCTCCCCATATGCTTGATGATGATTCTCAAGCCACTTTAGAAAATCGATTTATTATAAAACTGGACTGAACAAGGTTCTAATAATTCAAAAGAATCTCAAAGCAACTTAGGCAAATCTAGCAGTAACCTAGATTTATCTAGCAGTAACTTAGATTTATCTGCTAGTAATCTAACGAAGTCCTACCTTACCGGTATTACCCAAAAAGAGGATGTGCCTTACTGCAAAGACACACCCTCTTGTTTTTAAAGATTAAACGGTACTCTTAATAAAGCCCATTATCTCCCCAGATATCACTTCCAGAATTTCTTTTATTTCCTAATTCTTTGAACTGATCATCTGCAAAATCCTTATTTTTACTGATACTTGCAGCAATCATACATTCTTCTTGCATTTCCACGACCACTGAATAGGGACGATGATATGTTCTTTTCATTTTATCCTTTTTTAGTTATACTTACTTATTAATATATCTCTTCTGGCCATTCACTATGTACAGACCAGATTTCTGAATTTCATAAATACGACGACCTTGCAAATCGTAAACCTCAAACTGCTCTGAATCGACGATTGTGTCATCAATTCCGGTTAAATCATCGAAAACAAATGACAACGCATGAGCTGCCGTCTCCTTACCTTCTGACAAATATACCTTATGCGCAGAAACTTTGAAGTAACCACCCTTATCCGTATCATTGATTTCGTTGGATTGCAAACCGTCCACGGTATATTCCAACATAGCCTTGTACAATCCGACCTTACCATTTCTAACACCGAACAAATAGTAATTCATATTCGGCTCACCCTTGATAAACCGAGTGATAACAGTTCCCTTCAACAAACTAGTAGCTGTTGCAGGCTGATCGGTATAAGTAAATGAGTAGAGACCCTGCTTTGCCTTGACAATCACACCGGTATTTGCGGGAACAATACCATCGGTTATCGGAGTCAAGGTTACAGATTCCGGATTAACCCTATTCACCACATAAGCAGTGACACCAGTTGGGATGATTGCATTCTTCTTCAAATACAATCCTGCAAATTCATAAGCAGACATTTCCAGCTGATAAGCCGTAGAAGCATCCTTACTTGCTAACAATACATCATATTTCCGTTGCAGATCAGCAAGCGCCTCAGCAACCTGTGCTTCTGTCCGAGCCAAATTCATTACCGTCTGTGCTGCAGCCACACCCTTATAGGCCTCCATCCACTGCTGTTCGGTAACCTCCACGTAAGCCTCATAAACAACAACTTTCGGCAAAAGAAGTTCGAACTCAGACATGGCGAAGAAATACTGTCCTGCATACTGATTTATACCAGGACCTGCAGATGCAGTCACCACAAAACGCAAATAACGATAAGCTTCAGAACTATGTAAAGTCTCAGAGGTCCACTGTTTTGCAGATTCAGCATAAGCCGGCAACTGGTCAGCCTCTTTGGTCAACTCTGCTATATCAAAGAATTCAGTACCATTATTACTACCCAGAACCTTTATTCTAGTTGGGGCAGGACTCGTATTCCCGTCGGGTGCCTTCTGGCGTGTTGTATAAGTAAACTGGAAATCCTGTATTTTAACATCTTGTCCAAGATCCACCTGAACAAAATGTGGCTCATTAACTACAGCTCCATCCCAACGAGAATGGAAATAGGTAGAAGGATTACCATCAATCAAGGCTGCAACACCGCCACCATCAAGCATATGAATATCACCGCAATCATTCTGGTCGGCATTGGAAGACAAGTAATTGACCACATGTGGGTCGCTCACCTGTAAGCCAGGAGACAAGGTACCACATTCATCCAACAGTAACTGTACCTGATCCATCAAAGAATGCAACTCATCCTTCTTTGCAGACAATCCGGTATTGTTGGCTTCATTGAAAGCCTCAAACAATGCCTGATAAGCCGACTGCAAAGCTGTTTTTACAGATTGTATAGCTGTAGCATCCTGAGAAGAAGTCAAAACAGCATTGGCTGCATTCATTTCTTTAACGGCTGCTTCAATTTGAGCAAGACAAGACTGATATTTAGCAGCGACTGAAACCACCTTGTTCTTGCCATACCCTATGCCGAATGAAGCCATGGAGAAGTACTTGTGTCCCTGACATACGGCATTGTCTACAGTGGCAGTAACCATAAAGCGCAAATATCTATAGGAATTCCCATTAGTCAACAAATCAGAGGTATACAAAGTAGCCTTGGTACGAGGCAGACCTGCATTAATCGTAGCAATCGAAGCAAAAGTGGTACCGTCATTACTACCTTCAACAACAATGGTCTGAGGCATTTCTCCGGCATTATCCTTGTTACGTGTCTCATAATGGAATACGAATTCCGAAATCGCCTGACCCTCACCCAGATCCACTTTCAAATAATGGTCTAAGTTGTCAACTGAATTGTTCCAGTACTCTGAATGGAAATGAGTATTGACATTGTTGTCCAACAAGTTGTAACCATTTTCAGGAGTACTCTTATCTCCATTATTCCCCTTAAACGGAGCATTACTCCACAAATATCCGGCAGCATTGGCATCAGTCGTCTGAAGTTCCACTTCACTCTTTACGACAGCCATTTTAGCCGTCAAATCCTCAGTCTGTCGCACCAGATTCTTCAATGCAATCTTAGTTGCTTCTGTTTCTGAAAGTTCAACAGCCTGAATGAGCCATTGGGATGCAGTAGAAGAAGGATCCCAACCAACGATTTTGTTATATGCGTCACAATGCAAAGCCAGACCTTCATGATCCTGGCAAATCAAAGCGAAATAGCCCGCACCCATATCCTTAAGTTGATAAGCAAATTCTCCGTTAGCCTGATCAGCCTTCAGCTGAGTACTTCTCTTCGCATCCTTCACATAACTATTGGCACTCTTACTCTTGATGGCGTACACACCGTCACCACCGGCAGACTCGAGATACCACTTTCCAGCCTCGGAAAGGTTACCTTCTTCAGCTTTCAGCATCTTATCATTCCCTATGGACATCCACTTATTGGTATATTGCCGATTCACTAAAGTATAAGCACTACCAGCGACCACGCCCACCTTGGCAAACTGATTCTTCTGCAGTTTTACCACCTCATCGTTTAAGACCTCATAAGCACTCAAATAAGATCCCGGCACTCCGGCGTCAGCAATCTTCTTAGCCTCAGCAAAAACAGTTTTCAAATCAGTCAATGCTTCCGGACGGTAGAATCCTACGTTCTTACCTGTCGCATCTTCCAAAGTCATAAGATTTTCAGCCTTTGCCAACAAATCTACCAGCATCTGCTTCTCATTGGCCTCAGCATTCTGAATTTTGACCTCAACCCTACTATTGTCACCATTGGCCACATACAATTTAGCATTTCCCTTGGCCAAAGCCATCTGGGCACGTGCTGATACCGGGAATTTATAATGATCTGAGAAGCCTAACAATTCACCATTCCTATCGTAAATCAAGAAACCGACGCCACCTTTACCACCGGACATATGAACACTATTGCCTTCCATGTGGCAAACATAAGGAACAGTCAGTTTACTTTCCTTTCCTACGTAGAAATCGATATAGCTACCCAGGTCAGAGCAAACACCGCTCCAAAGTTCACGTTGCGTTTTACCATCATGACCATAGGTCTTGTCGGCAGTAGCATCATTAATCAACATCAAGACATGGTTCTCCGGCAGATTCCAGGATTTCACTTCCTTGATGGCAGCATCAATCTGCGCCTGAGTCATCGTATAATGAGACTTGGTATAATCATCCACAAAACGATTGTCCATCGGACGGAATACCCCATAAGCTCTAAAGAAATCTGTCAGGTCCTCACCAGCCGCCAGACAACACTTTTTATAAAGATGCAACAAACTAGTAGCACCATCCTGTGTTGCACTGATCTGCATGGGATCATTGCGCAGAATCTCAAACAATCGAGGATAGAACTTGTTGTTATGCCCTGCCAAATGATAATACAACCACATCTTATAGTTCATCTGCGTCAAGGCCCAACGGTCATTGGTGAAGAAATCGGTATTTTCCTGATTGAAGACATTCAGGATAGACATCAAATCGCCACCATCTACATTGATACGGGAGGTTGAACGACCATTATACCATACAGCGATATTAGAGAAGATATTATTGGAGACCTCCGTCAAGCCGTTCATATTGAGCAATCTCTGATGCTGGTGTCCGATTTCGTGAGCAGGTCCCCATGTCGGACCAGCAGCCTTTGTGATATTGCCGATGATGTCACCGAAAGTATTGACATTGTAACCACTATATTCGTTACTACCATACATATAACCATTGGTAGTACCAAAGCTCAGACCATGGAGACGATAGGCATCTGAATAGTCTTTATAGAAGCCATTCTCCTCACCTGCGATATTAACATAAATACCACGAGAGGGATCATCCAAGGTAGGATATTTCGCATTTGCCTCATCGATTTCCTTCTGGCTCAACAAACCCATATTCAAGCGTTCGCTCATCATGATACGGTCCCATTCAGCCATCACCGCATTCACATCGGCCTCAGGGAAATAATATCTCAAGCCATGACTACCATTGGTATCATTCAAATAGAACTGGATAGTCTGATACTTACCCAGCAGAATGATGTCCTCCAAATTGGCGCGATCCTCATAGTATTGCCAGTCGGCATTGGTATCCGCCTGATAGAGCGCATCACCGACCACATTGAAATAACCATTGATATGGCCTCCTTCAATATGAATTTTCAGCGGTTCATATTGGGACAACTTATGCTGAGTCATCGCACCATTCTTAAAGGTCTCGACCACATAATTGATATGTACCGCATTACCATCAGACCAGAAAGTGACGATATTAAGTCCCTCATGCAACTGAGTACCCTTGCGACAGTCGCCATCAGGCAAATTATGTCCAACTACAGAACTCAGATAAAGTGAGGCTCCGTCTTTGATAGCTCCTTCCACCATGACATAAAGCACCTGATGCCCATTGGCATAAATACCGGTAGGATTATTCAGATTTGAGTGATGGTTGATTTTTAAAGCTTTGGCTGATTCCACAGGATCACTATAAGGCTCATAGAGCTGCACACGGAATTTCTGGGCATAGGAATGGTCCCATTTCGGTTTTGCAGCATTCGCGTTGTTTTCTGTCCAATCCTGTTTCTGAATCTTCAAAACCATCTGTTGCAACTCTGAAGAAAGTTTTTTAAACTCAGCATTATTAGCAAAATCTTCGTTCGGATTCTTCAGAACGGTGCACGCCTTATCCACAAAGAGGGCATTCAACGCATTCTGGTAAACTCCGACATTATTGCTCACGCTACCCAATTCCTCAATGTTCTTCCAGTTGGCCTCCAAATCCGCTTGAGGAATGTTCACAGTGGTGAGTCCCCATTTTGACTTATTGGCATTGTCATACGACCAACAAACAACGCGTCCCTGACCGGTGTCAAAATGCATACAATTGTATCCCTTAGTATCATTGGTACTATTAATGACGAAATATTCTCCCACCTTCACCGAATACAGATAACAGTTGTCGTCTGTTTTGGTAACCAGCGTCCAAGGGCCAGACTGTTTCTTTGAACTACGCAAATAGAGTCCGTTACTTAAATTTCTCAATGCAAACCGCCCGCTATTGTCCGTAGCAGACTCAGCATACCATAACTGCGAATAATCCTTCAGATCAGTGGCTTTCGAAGAAACCACCTCCGCAGAAGGAGCACTCATGGATTGATTGTTTTCTTGGTTTACTAAATTGTAAACCCCTCCTGCCGCAATTTGTGCCATCAGCTCAACGCCACAAAATGGCAGCAACAGCAGCATGATTGCAAACATTCGATGTGCAATTTTTCTCATAATATTAATAATTAAAAATAAATGCTGAACTATAAAATCAGATGTTTTTCAACTGCAAATGTACTATAAATAAAAAGTATAGCCACTTTTTAAGACAATTAAGATAAAGAACTTCTATCAAAAGAAGAAATTTAGGGTCATATTTTAGCTGCTTCATATAGCACAATCCCCTCCCCCAATCCAACACTATCCATCCTTTTCCGACTCTGATTGGTGTTCTAATATTGTAGCGCAAGGCTTTATCGGCTCGGATCATGCGAAGGATGTTGGTTCTTATCCACGGTATCAATCCGGTGACCGAAAATATATTTTATTTATAAAAAAAATCAGCTAGTCTCCCTCTCAATGAGAGGATAAGACTAGCTGATAATCCAGGTCCATAATTACTGATGGACTTGTCTACAATAAGGATTCCAATTTATTTCCAATCAGAATTATCCCATATACTCTTCTTTCCGGTGTAAGAGGACTCTGCATCAAACTCCACACCGCTTTTATCTACCTTCAAACCAGAACCGGCCAAAATAGACTGCTCCATATCGTAACGCAATACATCGGAAACAGGTTGAATATATTTTCTTTTCATATCGTATTTGTTGATTTTATTTTACAATGAATTTCTTACCATTCTGAATATAGACGCCACCCTTTACGACCTGGTTGACCTGGCGACCACTCAAATCATAAATTAATGCATTCGATTTTTCAGAATTTTCCACTCCTTCGATGCCGGTAGCTGCACCACCCAAATTCATATGAATAGTAGCTGCAGCACTGCCCATATGAAGATAAGCACGATAACGTGGTAACTCAGATCCTACCTTAGCCTTATAGAAGGCCATACTCTTTGATTCCGGTTTAAGAAGTATATAATCACCGGCCTCCATCTTGACTGGCGCTACCGCAGAATTTCTCAGGAGATTGCCTGTCAACTCTGTTACTGGGGTATCATCACTAGCCTTAATCAATCTTGTCTGAACCTGGTCGTTAGCAGCAACCAAGACACCTGCATTAGCTGGAATAGCCTTACCTGCTTCGACTGCAACCAAATCCACCACATCATCACTGGCACCTTCTGTAACATAATATACCTTCACACCAGACTCGGAATTTACGGCAAATGGAGCACTAAAGGTTGCCACATTCTTTTCAGCCAATGCACCAGCAGTCGTCTTCAAGTCAGCCATTACACCAACAGCTTCTACATCAAAGGCATTACCTTCATCAAATGTTTTATAATCATTAATTACAAGTTGATTATCTCCACCAAAATTAATATTGTTGAAGACATCGAAACTCATAAAGATCTTTCCCAACTCATTATGTCTTATGATTGTAAATGCATCTTGAGGCTGATCGGACAAGACATTGGACTTCTTAGTCAAATACTTCTTCAACGATGGGCTATACAAATAATATTTGCCATTTTCTTCAACAAACATGAATTGCTGCTTTTCATTGGTGTAATCAACCGGAATTTTCACATCATTGTTTGCTGTTGATTCAAAACGATTCGACAAAGCCACCCAATTACCACGATTCTGAGTAGCAATTGTATAAAGAACTCCCGTTTCTGGTAAAATAAAATCACTTCCGTTATTGTACATCACTAATGCAGCCTGTGCCTTCAGGTAAGTATCAACACTACCATTTGCACATAAATCATTATATGAACGCTGCAGATCATTGAAATAAGCAACAGAAGGATATCCCACATCTTTAGCGTTTGGATTTTCCAACATCAGCTTTATCTGTGTTTTCAAGTCTTCTGTAGCCTGAGCATTATAGCCCAACACATTGATCTCATGCACGCTCACATGGCCATTATCATTGCTTGCTTTTAAGATATCAAGTTTCAGATAACGAGCCGGGGAAATTTGAGAGAACATCATGTGCAAGTTTCTAGAGGATGGAACATTGTCATTCGCATAAATTTCGTTCCATGAGTTATTGTCCTGACTTGCAGAAACCTTAACCGACTGAATCATGCGATCTGTACGCGTACTCATCAAGACATCCATACCTGCAATATCCTTGATTTTCTGCATATCTATCACCATAGAATGAGGGCACCCAGTAGCCCCACTGCTCTGCCAACTAGAATGCCAGTAAGTGTTATCATCACCATCAATGATTTTACTTGCAAAACCATTACCATTTGGTTCACCCGTAGTTTCCTCATCAGAAGCCTTGATAGACCAACCGGTCTTACTCAATTTATTCTCAGCAAGATATGCATTTTGAATCTTTGCAATTTTTTCGTTTACTATAGCTTGATCCACACGCTTCAAGAGGACATCCAACTGAATGGTATCCACCGCTGTATTCTTGGCATTGAGAGGAACCACGCATTCATAATTTCCTGGATCTGCAGGATTTTCTACAGCAGCAGTAAATCCACCAGTCGTCATAAAGAAAGCCTTTTCCCCATTAGGACCCACGCATTCCTCACTAGGACCAAATCCATAGTCATAACGTTTGCCCACAATTTCATTACCTTCTTTATCACGTTCGCCATCAGTATGGCTAGCATTTATACGATTGAAATGGTACCACTTTCCAGAGCCATCGCAGCCATAGCCATTACGGTAATAGCCCTTACGCTGCTTCTGACCAGATGACCAATTGTAATTTTCCAAGAAAGAATACCAGGAGTCAAAGCGCTTATGCTGGGCTGGCATACGAAGCGTTGAGATATACTGCCATCCCCTACCATCCTGAGCATTAAACCAGGCAGAAACCAAAGTATTCTCTTGCGTCTTGGTCTGACCATCCTGATCCACAAAAGTGGCTACTTCTTTACGACAGTTGGTGATGAACTGCACAAAAGTACCACACTCCCAGAAATGTCCAGCCATGAAAGACTTCATACCAGTACCCTCATTACCGAAACGCTCATTCACAGCCTTCTCGTTTTTGTCCACCAATTTAGCACGAAGATTGTCAGGAAGATTCGGGTCGCGATCAGTACTACCCTTGTCCCAGATAGAGAAAATGATATCATGGCGGGATTTGCCATTTTCATAACCGTTCATCTGAATACCCATGTAGCCATTCATCAAACCCATAGACATTACATAAGTACCAGTGATATCAGACTCTTTAGGCATCATGACTTCATGATAGCACCAGTCATAGTTTTCTCCTGTAGGAGCTCCACTCTGCGTTGACTTCCAGTCACTCAGATGCACTGATGGAGAAGAAAGATAACCCGATTTATAGGTTTTCTCTGTAGAAGGAGAATAATGTCTAAACTTAGAAATCTCAATAATGTCCGTACAACCACTGGTACATTCGAGACAGTAACGGTAATAACCACGATGTGGGAAAACGTACTTCACCAAGGAAACTTCCTGTTCTGTTCCGTCTCCCTTCACACTGATATTCTCTACCGTCTTTAACGGAGTTGAAAGATTTGCTGGATCATAGATACGAAGTTTGAAAGTGACCGTCTTTCCTGACGTCACCTTCAACAACATCCGGGTCTCCACCTCTGCTGCAGGATGACGGAAATAATGTACAGCTACAGCATCCGACTTTTCCCAATTGGTCAGTTTTTGGGACATTCCAGCCACAGCGTCAACTCTATCTTCAGGTATGGATATACCATCATATGGCATTCCCTCTTGATTCTCAACAAATCCGTGTGCAGCCGTAGTTTCATTGAGCTCCTTCTCATTCTGCGCCCACATTGTTCCTGTACCTAAAGCTGTGGTACCGAACAACAATAAACTTAAACGTAATAGATTCATATGGTGTGTTTTTAATTAAAGATTAACCGATCTGAATTACAACTTCTCTATCCGATATTATCTAGCACGAACAGAGACTACAAATCTACGGTTTTTATTATTCATATATATAATTTATTTAAATAATAATATATTCTAGGCGCTGATTTCTCTTTTTTAGAAAGGAAACAGCGTCTAAAATACAATTCATCCGAGAAGTTAAATGATGATTCTATATTCTTCAGAGGTACAGTCAGAGAGACAAAGAAATTCTACCATATGAATCTCTCACAACGCTCAACTCTGCCCTACCCCATAAAGAAATATCATTCTCCTTCCCGGATGAACCGAACTAGGCTGACCATCGTCTGCCTAGTATTTGTATTTACGAAATCTTACTGGATATATTTCAAGATAGCTTCGACTTTCTCCGGTGTCACAATACCTTTTTCGCCAACCTTCCATCCTCGCTCTGTAAATCTGCCGACAATCGTCTGGATGGTTTCCTCACCTATCCCATAATCAGACAGATGCAGTTTCATCCCTACAGACTGGAAAAACTCAGCCGTCTTGGCGATAGCCGCGTCAATACGTTCATCAGCACTTCCCGCACGGATACCCCAGACCCGATCGGCATATTGTAACAGTTTGGCTTCCTTCTCACGACGCATCACGTGCATCACTCCAGGATAGACCATCGCCAGAGTCACACCATGGTCCAAACCATGCAAGGCCGTCAGTTCGTGACCGATCATATGAGTGGCCCAGTCTTCGTCCACGCCCATCGCGATAAAACCATTGAGTCCCATGGTGGCAGTCAGCATAAAATCGGCACAGTCGTTGTAGTCACGCTCTCCCTCCTTCAGCAGTTTTGGAGCCACCTCTATCAAAGTCTGCAGCAGTCCCTCTGCCCAACGGTCCATCACCCGCGTATGGTTGGCCGTAGTCAGATACTGCTCCAAGGTATGTGCATAGATATCCACGAGTCCGTTGGCAACCTGACGATTGGGCAAGGAATAGACTGTGGTCGGGTCCAGAATGGAGAATTTCGGGAATACCAGCGGACTACCGAATACCAACTTTTCTTTGGTAGCCCGACGAGAGATAACGGCACCGCTGTTCATTTCTGAACCCGTGGCCGGTAAGGTCAAGACGGTGGCCAACGGTAAGGCAGCCTCCACCTGGGCTCCCCCAGCCAGCAACAGCCAAGGATCCCCCTCAAATTTACTAGCCGCAGAGATAAACTTGGTACCATCGATGATGGAACCACCACCGACAGCCAGCAACATATCCACCTGCTGGTTTCTACAGATTTCCACAGCCTTCATCAAGGTGTCATAATCCGGATTGGCCTCGATACCTCCAAACTCAAGTACCTCGCAACCCTGCAAAGCTGCCATCACCTGGTCGTATACGCCATTCCGCTTGATGGAGCCACCACCATAAGTCATCAGGATACGAGAACCCTTGGCGATTTTTTCAGACAAGCGGGCGATCTCTCCCTTGCCAAATATCAATTCAACGGGATTTCTAAAATCAAAATTATTCATAGTCTATAATAGATTGTGGTTATACAGTAATATATATGCTCAATTTTTACTATTTAGGACGTATCGTTCGTCCGTCATTCTCCAGTTCTATGGCCTTATCAATATGTCCCCGAAGTTCAGCCTCATCCACCAAATACATCTTAGGTTTCAAAGCTGTACGGAAACGATTAAAATAGGGGTCCGTCGAACCATACCATCTCATGCTCTTTATCGGGAAACACTGAGGCAATTGCTTCCACAAATCAAAGACTCGAGTCTTGGCAGCCAAGGTCACCCCGATACGCCCATCGTTCAGTTCCGACACACATATATAATGCGCTTTTATCCGCATGTCCTTATCCGCAGTCTCTGAAGTCATGCGGTGTGACACCGTTATATGCCGACCATAAGCCTGATTGATGGCATTCATGATCTGCTGAAAAGCCTGCCCGTGAGGAGCAGTATCCACCACTTGATGATACAATATATAATAATGAATCATCTCGTGTATCAGTGTATCCTGTACCTCCTCCTCAGGTAAATCAAAACGGTCACTAATTGTCATCCGAAAATCCGAAAATTCCATTTTTCCTGACAGATTTCTTTTTTTCCTAAAATGCACCCCACCTAAAGAACTCTTAGCGTGCCCAATCTGTATAGGTAACAAAGGCAATTTGTTTTTGAAAAACAAACGATTATATTCTTTAAACTTATCTTGGATGTATGGTAAGGTTGGTAACATTATTATTAGATATTACAAAAATGAAAAATGCATGAACGTTTCATGAAATGAAAGCACACAGTTTCTGGATTACTGATGATGCAGACTTCTGAGATACAAGCCGCAAAGATAATAAAAAATCATTGCTTTCTAAAATGCGGAGCCCAGACCTATTTCCTCATGATCGGCATTAAAAAAGTCCGGGAGTCTCAGCATATTGCCAAAACTCCCGGACAACAGGGTATTTAAATAGACATAGGTTATACTAATTCATGGAAACGACGGTTACTCTTCAATAGGAATCTGAGTTCCACCGTTATCTGTTCAGTCTCCTGGATGACATGAAGCAAGAGACTGTCAGTAGTCATATTCACATCACGTGTCTGCAATTCCACCAGGACTTCATGTCGAAAAACCTTGAAATCCTCTCGGATCTTGACCAGATCCGCACGAAGCCGCTCATTCTCCACCGTATTGAAATTCTTCAGATTTACCGCCGCCTGGTTCATCACCTCGACCACTCGGTCACGGATGGCACAGAAACGCAAGGCATCCTCAGCGGCAATCGGCGTAAAATGGTTATCCACATGTTCACGTGCCGGTTCATTGATTCGAAGCAATCCATAAAGAATCTGCCTCAACGAGTTATGCACCAGATGGAAGGAAGTACTCAGTCGAACCGCATCGGGCAATTCTGCTCTACGCAGGCAGATGGTTTCACGACGACGAAGATTTTTCTGCTCACGTTTACTTTGGTTTAACATCTTGGCAGAACGGCGCAACGGGCGCAAACTTTCCTTCACCAATCCATCAGTAGTGTCGGCAAGACACTGGGCATATTCCTGCAACATACTGCTGACACTCATATTCAAGTGACGCTCCACCATGGCAGGAACCTCTTTTTTATCCTGACAAGCGAGAATCTGACGGAAGAGTTCGTCTCCTTCCTTCACCTCAGCCTGTTTTTTCTTATAACGTTGCTGGCTATGATAGAGAGCATAGATACCCGCTGCCACAATAAGTACCACAGCAATCTCGCCCCCGAAATACATCAACAGGGCCACAAAGAAGCAGGCTGTAAATGCCACTCCGGCTGTGATAAACCAACCTCCGATAACCGTCAACACACCGGTGATTCGGAAAACAGCGCTCTCACGCGTCCAGGCACGGTCCGCCAGACTGGAACCCATCGCCACCATAAAGGTAACATAGGTGGTGGACAGCGGCAATTTCAAGGATGTACCCAACGCAATCAGTAAGGCTGCTACAACCAAGTTGATAGAAGCACGCACCAAGTCGAAGGTTACCCCTTCCTTTTCTTCCACTTCATTGGGTACGAAACGAGTATCAATATATCTCAGCACCGAATTGGGGGTGAAGCGCTGTACCACTTCTCCGACCGAATTTCCCCAGCGCACCAGACTACGAGCTGCACGTGAAGAACCGAACATCTCTTCTCCTTCATCACGACTAGACAGACTGATGGAAGTCTTCACCACATTGTGCGCCTTCTTGGAGGTGGCCAAAGATATCACCATAATGATACCGGCAATAAAGAGATAGAGCACCGGAGTTGTCGCAGGACCATTCAGCTGGTCCATCGTGAATCCCATCACATCGGTAGCACCCGCTTCCGTGAAATATTCATAGGACGCCAGACCCGCCAGAGGTACACCGATGAAGTTCACCAGGTCATTACCTGCAAAGGCCATTGCCAAAGAGAAAGTACCCGTCAGCACCACTACACGGAACACGTTTACTTTCAAGGCATGGAGCAGCTGCATGAGGAGGGTGAAGAATACGAAACAACCACCCAATACCATCAAGACATTCTGGTCCAGATAAGCAATCATCTCAGGAGTCATGAAAGCCAGATGCTTCATTCCCTTGAACAACATGAAATAGACAATGGAAGTAATGGCCACACCACCGAAGATACCGATTTTCCAACGCAGATTCTTCTTATAGTGGAAAGTGAACACGATACGGGTCAGATATTGGATTAAGGATCCAAATACAAAGGCGATGGCTACAGACAGGAAGATGGCGATAATCACCTGCAAGGCCTTGTCCGTATTCAGAAAACTACCGATTGCTGTAGGTTCCACAGCCGTGGCCACCTTGATCATCGCCAAGGCAAACGAGGCACCGAGCAACTCGAAGACCATCGACACCGTGGTTGAGGTGGGCATTCCCAAGGAATTGAACACATCCAACAATACTATATCCGTCACCATTACCGCCAGGAAGATATACATTACCTCCTTAAAGTAGAACAGTTCCGGATTAAACATACCATGCCGGGCAATATCCATCATACCGTCACTCATCACGGCACCACAGAAAACGCCGACTGCAGCAATAATCACTATCGTACGAAAACGTGCCGCTTTCGATCCGATAGCAGAATTCAAGAAGTTCACCGCATCATTACTGACACCGACCCACAGGTCGAAAGCGGCCAGGATAAACAGGAATGCCACCATTCCTAAATACATCCATTCCATAAAATTAAGCTTTTATTTAGTTGTAAAAAATTCGCTCGATTTGGTGGAAAGCTGTCGATAGCCACGTATGCGGCTTCTTTCTCGCTGCAAAATTAGGAAGCTCATGTGTGGAAATGATGACAAAATTGTTAAGAAACGGTTACAATGATTTAGATGAGAGATGAGAGGAGAGAATATAGAAATTGTGTTTAGATGAGAGATGAGACTTTAATTAGAGATGAGAGGAGAGAAAATAGAGATTGTGTTTAGATGAGAGAAGATGAAGAATGAAAGATGAAAGATGAAAGATGAAATCACTCATCATTTTTGATTGAAAAACATCTCAATACGCTAATTCCCTAATCTCTAATTAAGCCCTAAATTCTAATCAAAACAATCCCTAATTACAACCCAATTTCTCTTCCCTTTCCCTAACCACTAATCAAAATAATTTCTAATCAAAACAATCTCTAATTAAAACCCAATCTCTATTTCCTCTCCCCTAATTTCTAATCAAAACAATCTCTAATTAAAACCCAATCTCTATTTCCTCTCCCCTAATCTCTAATCAAAACAATTTCTCTTCCCTCTCCTCTAATCCCTAATCAAAAAATTTCTAATCAAAACACAATCCCTATTCCCTCTCCCCTAATCTCTAATCAAAACAATTTCTCTTCCCTCTCCCCGAATCCCTAATCAAAAATAAATTCGTAATATTGCAAATCATTTATTCATTTGATTTTTATGGCCGAATACAAGATTCTCATCGTAGACGATGAACCTGATTTACGTGAAATTCTGCAATGCAACTTAGAAAATGCCGGTTACGAGGTGGACACCGCCGCCTCTGCCGAAGAAGCACTCGAACTACTGACCACCGATCACTCTCTTATTTTACTGGATGTGATGATGGGCGGGATGTCCGGTTTCCGCATGGCCGAGAAACTCAGAAAAGAACAGAACAATCCTATTCCGATTATCTTCCTCACAGCAAAAGATACAGAGAACGACTTACTTACCGGTTTCTCCGCTGGAGGTGACGACTATATCGCCAAACCTTTCTCCTTGCAGGAAGTCCTGGCACGTGTCAAAGCACTTTTACGACGTACACGCACCACTACGACACCTACTTCCAATGCCGAACAGATCAAAGTGGGCAGTCTGGTCATTGACATTTCCCGAAAAATGGTGTACATCCACGATGAAGAAGTACGACTTTCTCCAAAGGAGTTCGGCATTCTTCGTCTGCTGGCCAAAGATCCCGGACGAATCTTCTCTAGAGAGGAAATACTCAACGAAGTATGGAAGGGGGAAAGTTATGTGCTCGACCGCACCGTCGACGTGCATATCGCCCGCATCCGTAGAAAACTCAAAGAAGAAGGAAACCATCTGACAAACCGACAAGGCTATGGCTATTGCTTCAACTAAGAAAAAATCCATCTCATATAAGGCCCGTCTCTTCCTCTATCTGACGAGCATCTTCGCGTTGTTTACCATAGCCCTCGTACTGTTCCAGTCCCACCGCGAACAGCTGTACCGCGCCAACATGCTGGAGTCCCGGCTTCGAGGATATGCTGATATCGTCGCAGAATCCATCGAAAATGAGGGACTCAAACGCGACAGTGCACAAATTTACGATCTTGTAAAAATATTCCCGGAGGATCTACGCCTGACCGTCATCACCCGGACCGGTACCGTCAAACATGAATCCTCGGTGTGGGAAGCGAATGCCATGGAATCCCACCTCGATCGTCCCGAAGTATTGAAAGCTATCAACCATATTGAAGGTAGCGACATCCGTATCTCCCAGACCACAGGACTGGAATATTTCTATTATGCCAAGTCCTATGGCGGTTTCATTGTACGCGTGGCCTTACCCTATGACAGTTCGGTACAGGATTTCATGAAAACGGACCATATCTTCATCTGGTTCGTCCTTGCACTCTTTCCCTTGGCCATTATCTTATTCATCCTCCTTTTCAACCGCTTCGGACAATCCATCGCCATGTTGCGCCATTTTATCCATTCGGCAGAGAAAGGACTGATCGACTACGACAAAATTGAGTTTCCCCATTCTGAACTGGGTGACCTCAGTCGCAACGTCTTGATGAAATACAAGGAATTGGAAGATAGCAACCATCTGATTGCCAACGAACGAGAACGACTTTTACGGCATTTTCATTATTTTGAAGAAGGTATCGCTATCTTCAATACTGAAAGACAGAAGATGTATGCCAATCCCATCTTCCTGCAATATGTCAATACCATTATCGACCAACCCACCGCCGATATCAATGCCATCTGGGAACATCCAGCCTTTGCCCCTGCGGCTGAATTCCTACAACTGAACAGGAAGCACCGCTCCCTTACGGAAGAGGCCCCTATTTTCCGTTTCAATATTTCTGCCGGGAGTACCTTCTATGGTGTACAGCTGCTCATCTACAGCGATGGAAGTTTCGAAATGACCTTAAGCGATGTGACCCGTGCCGAAAAGAGCAAACGTCTCAAACAACAGATGAGTAACAACATCACCCACGAGCTACGCACCCCGGTCAGCAGCATCAGCGGTTATCTGGAAACCCTCCTCCACTGCGACAACCTCAGTGAGGAACGGCGTCACTATTTCCTTGAACGGGCTTATCTGCAGGTAGGCCGACTCACCGAACTGATCCGCGATGTCTCGCTCATCACCAAGACCGACGAAGCTCCCGAAACCATGCCCCTCGAAGATATCCATATCTGTCTTTTGATCGACGATATTATAGAAGAACTCCGTCCACGCATTCTGGATGCACAGATGCATATTGAGCTCCACGTGTCCGAGTCCATTCACCTAAAAGGCAACTATTCCTTGGTATACAGCATTTTCCGTAATCTTTTTGAAAACAGCATCCGCTATGCCGGACCAGAGAACATCATTCATGTGGAGTGTTACAACGAAGACGAGAAATACTGCTATTTCCAGTATTATGACACTGGCAAAGGAGTAGACGAATCCCATCTCCCCCGTCTTTTCGAGCGTTTCTATCGCGTGACGGAAGGACGTAGCCGTAACGATGGCGGTACCGGTCTCGGTCTCTCCATCGTCCGCAATGCCGTCCTCTTCCATCAAGGAAACATCACGGTACGTAACCGCAAAGAGGGTGGACTCGAATTTTTGTTCACGTTGAAGAAATAAACCACAAGAATATTTTTCACCGAAAATCTTTATTTTCACCGAAAACTCTGTCTTTCACCGCAAGTATTTTGTTTTTCACCGCAAATGAACGCAAATGTACGCAAATCCATGCGGCGGAAATAACGTCAGCATTTTGTTGAATACAAAACATTTGCGGACATTTGCGCGTATTTGCAGTAAGAAAAAACCAGCGGTGAAAAGACATTGCGATGACATCACCGCAAAATCTATCTTTCACCGCAAATGGACGCAAATGTACGCAAATCTCGTGCAAACGAAGGCAGAGCAAAGCTTGCTTGAGCTATGCTGAGCGCAGCCGAGATTATGAAAATCCATGCGGCTGAAGTAACGTCGGCATTTTGTCGGAGACAAAACATTTGCGAACATTTGCGCTTATTTGCGGTGAAAAATTAACTGCGGCGAAAAGACATTGCGGTGCGAAAATTCTAATAAGAAATCAAACAAAAACAAATTAGAATTCATGATTTTCTATAACTTTGAACATAAGTATTTTCAAACTCTAACATCAAAGATCAAATGGAAGAATTTTTATTCAAAAATGAAATATATGCAATAATAGGAGCTGCAATGGAAGTGCATAACCAGATAGGCCAAGGCTTCCAGGAAAGTGTTTATCATGAATCCCTAGTTTTTGAAATGCAAGATAGAGGTATCCCTGTGGAGACTGAAAAACAATTGAATTTCTTTTATAAAAATCACCCTCTTGAAAAGAAGTATTTTGCAGATTTAGTTTGCTATGGTGAAATTATTATTGAATTAAAGGCTGTATCAGAATTGACGCCACAGCATCAAACTCAACTTATTAATTATTTGCATATAGCTAAGAAAAAAGTTGGTGTTCTTATCAACTTTGGCAAGTCACGTTTGGAATACAAACGCATAATTTGTAGTTGTGTCTAATTTTCACCGCAAGTATTTTTGTCTTAAACCGCAAATGAACACAAATATACGCAAATCCATGCGGCGGAAGTAACATCAGCATTTTTGTCGAAGACAAAACATTTGCGGACATTTGCGGTGAAAAATAAACTGCAACGAAAAAGACATCCAGGTGACAACACCGCAAAATTTTTTGTCTTAAACCGCAAATGAACACAAATATACGCAAATCCATGCGGCGGAAG
>SAMEA104404097__coassemble_1484_pt1 | contig 19367 bp, 14 predicted proteins | sample SAMEA104404097__metabat2_low_PE_059 | metagenome-assembled genome bin SAMEA104404097 (sample SAMEA104404097) | Balaenoptera acutorostrata | reverse complement strand
AGGTAAAGATATACGGACTAAAATCGATTTAAATCATCATCACAGGTAGGGGTTTTCAAAAAAAATGCGTTATACTAATGATTGATAATTAAAGAATTAAATGATTCACTATAAAATAATTATATATGGACAAAATCGTATTACCATTTTGGTTTGCTCTATTTGAAGGATATGAACATGGGAACAGCAAGCATAATATCTCAGAATCCTTCAACAATACGTTGGAGTATCACAGCGAGGAGGAACCTATACAAGAAGGCTATTCTGTTACAGCAGGTTCACCTTCAAAGTAAGCCGGCCGTATAAATCAGGAATGTAAATCATATGTCCTAAACTTCGACTTATATCCAACTTTACTCACGTCGGACCATGCATTCATACAAATACTTTTTGATTGTCTTAGTGGTCATTCTTTTCGGATGTTCTTTCTATTCCCAAGGGTCTATCGAAAACGAATGGAACTCTCTGAGGTGGAATAAGGATACAAAACTTTCAATAAAAAAACAGGGATATTTCTTTAGTATACCTGAAGATGGTGAAAATTATATTTTTGAATGTATCAACTCAAATCAATTGATTCTAAGTGAAATCAAATTAGATGGCGAACTTTGTGATATAACTAATCAGAAGAAATATCATGCCGTTTGGGGACAAATCAGAATCAAAGATAAGAACGTACAAGTGTGGATTAATCCAAAAACCAATAGGAGATGGAGACAACTGCAACTTAAGATTTCATCATTCGCAAGTTCTACCACCTTCTCTTTTGAGTCTGAAAGCTAAAAAATGTTTATTTGCTACAAACAGATAGGGGTTTGAGTTAGCGTCTACGTTATTAGGATGAACAAAGATAGTAAACATTCATTTATTAAAACCGTTAGATATGTAAACATTCATCCTCACCAATGCTAGCCACGCATTTGGCGTTCCGAAACTTTTCATTAGGAACTTTTTAATTAAACATTCGAGAGATGGGGTGCTTTGGCATCCCTTCTTTTTTGCGATTATGCAGGAACTTGTTGAAAATAAAAGTATGAACGAATGTGTGGGGAAATACACATAGAGAAAATTCGCTTCTTTTTTTCCACTTGCTCGCTGTGTAACTACCAAACTTGGATGGTCACGATGGAAATAACGTCCAAAGCCAGTTGAATACACGTTGATTTGCAAAGCTACTTCTTTTTGAAGCAGAACAAATCTGCAACAAATCTTATTTTTATTATTTTTTCAATAGGGGTTTTCTGTATATTGAACGTTAATACAAAATAAAAAGGAGATTAATGGTGTTTATTAGGCAAGATAGCCAACACGTTCATCTCCATCTAAGGAAAAATCAAGAGAAAGAAAATAGTATCTGTAGTATAAGAATACTGTTATACTCAGCGGAAGTCCTGTCAACTTAGAAAATAATAAAATATGTTTTATCGTATCTTCTTCTGGTGGTTTATGACCGCCATTCCATTATGTGCGCAAGATGTTGCTACTTCCAGACAAAATGTAGCCATCAATATCTATTTCAGATTCGACGACGCACAACTGGAACCTTCATATAGGGAGAACAAAGCCGCATACGAAAATTTCATCCAACAGATGAATCATATCAATATTTCGAAGGTGGATTCCGTCAAAATTACGGCCTTGGCCTCTCCGACAGGCGATGCTTTCTACAACTTGCAGCTGACAAAACGAAGGGCATGGACCATATACAGCAAACTTGGCGGTGACTATCCGGAATTACGCTCAAAAATGGTGATAAAAGCCGGGGGAGAAGCCTGGACCTTGCTTACTGATTTGATTGGTAATGATCCAGGAATTCCTTGGGAAGAGAAAACAAAATTACTCTCCGAACTTCAACACTCTGCAGATGCAGAAACGAAGAAAAGACTATTGCGCAGACATCCCCGATATGCACATATCAAACGGCAATTTTTCCCGTTAGCACAAACGGCCAGCATCTCTCTCTTTGCACAAGAGAAAATTCAGGAAAAGCCACTAGATATCATGTCAGAGACTGATACATGTCAAATAGAAGTTGCCAAAATTGAGGACATAAACGAAAGTGATTCCATTGACATCAGCCATAAGGGCTTGTCAGCAGAGAAGAAACATGAAGCCGATTCTAAAGAAAGAATATCGTGTATGCGGATTCCTTTTGCCTTCAAAACCAATTTGCTTTATGATGCCATTACTGCAGTCAATTTTGCCCTCGAAATACCAATGGGCCGACAGGGATCTATGGAGTTGGAAACGGTGTGCCCCTGGTGGCATCACAAAAACAAATGGGCCTTCCAATGGTTACAGGTAGGAGCTGAAGGATGCTACTGGTTCAAAAGACAAGAAGTTCCATCGGTACTGAACGGACATTTTGGAGGAATCTATGTGATGGGGGGTAAGTTCGATTTGCAAAAAAGAAGGAACTTCTGTTACCAAGGCGAATTTTGGTCCACCGGCCTCACTTACGGATACGCCATGCCAGTAGGCAAGCATTTCAATATGGAATTCTCCTTATCGGTGGGGTATCTGTCAACAGGCTATCAGCACTATACTCCTTCACGCGACTACAGCGAACTGATCAAGGACCCCTATAAATATGGTAAATTCAACTATTTTGGGCCCACTAAGCTAAAGGTGTCACTAGTCTATCCGATAAAGGTGAAGATAAAAAAGAGGGGAGGACATCATGAGTAAACGTCTATATATCGTCAGTTTTATTTCACTGCTGCTATCTCTTTACAGTTGTGAACGGCGTCCTCTGATAGACCGGTCAGAAGAAATCCTGGTTAGGGTGGAAATGTCGGTCAACACCATCGTAAATGTCGCCACTCAAATTTATAATGAACATGTAGTTGTACCAAAAGTGGAGCCAGAGTTAATCTGCGTATTGTTTTATGACCCAATGAGCCACAGGCAAGTGATGCAGACCTTTCTGAATACCATTTCGAAAGACGAGAAGGGAAACTACGTTATTTCCGGGAACGTCAAAATACAGCCGGGTGTCTATGATATGTTATGCTACAATTTCGACACCTCTGCCACACTGGTTCGCAATGACTATTCCTGGAAGGCTATTGAAGCCTACACTGAAGAAGTGACGGACAATAAGCATGTGGATGTCTTGACCCGCGGAATTGCAGGTAGGATAACGCATATCCCCGATCACCTACTGGTGGCCCGTAAAAAAGGTTTGAGGATAGACGCCAGCAGTGAGACCATCGTCATAAAGACATCAGCGTCGAGTATTATCCAATCATATTATGTACAGCTACGGTTAAAGAATGCACAGTATGTATCAACAGCTTCAGCAATCCTGACAGGTTTGGCGCCGTCCAACAGATTAGGAGAAAACGAAGTCGATTCCCTGTCATCGTCGGGCGTATTCTTCACCATGCGGCCTAGTAGGGACAAACACCAAAAAGCGGGTGAAGACGATGTGCTCTGCGCCGTATTCAACACTTTCGGGAAACTTCCCAACCATAAAAGTCAGTTGAAAATCCTGCTCAACGGTATTACGGCCAACGGAAAACCCATTCAGGAAATCATCGATATGGACGAGGTCTTCAAAACAGAACTGGCCATCAAAAACCATTGGCTGCTGCTGGACCAAGTAATCGAGGTACCCCAACCTGATGGAGAAGACGATGGAGGCAGTGAAGGAGGCGGAGATTCGTCGGGTGGTGGCTTTAATCCAGAAGTCAACGATTGGGAAGAAGAACGGGGAGAGATTACCATTTAAGTTTTTATACCGAATAAACACCATGAAAATAACAGGTAAAATAGAAAAGTACAGCGCTCTGATTGGGATGTTACTTCTGCAGGGGGGACTGACGTGTGCTTGTGACAACGAGTACTGTGCAGTAGACGACCGTAGGGCACTTTCTTTTATATCCCAAAGTAAGGATCTCGATAAAAATACTCGTGCTACCTTCGGTGGAATTTTTGGTGTCACGGTCTTTCATTCTACTTCGGGCAAGATTACTGACATTACGGAAACCTCCTTCTTTGACCAAATCCACAACAAACCCGTGGTCAACAAGTCTGCCTACTGGGAAATACAAGAGAGCGGGAAGCGGTATTTCTGGCCGGACGGCGGTGCGCTTTTCTTCACGGCTGATGCTCCTTACCGCGTAACAGATCCTTATCTGGTCGCCCGGCCCTATAATTTCAAGACGACCTACGTCTACAAGCAGTTTGAAAACGACGGCCACACCGATTTGCAATATTCCGATGTGGTTTTCCTTTCCGCTCAGAAAAATGCGGGCAGTCCCGTACCCATACGTTTTAACCACGCCTTGTCGCTGGTTTCGGTGGAAATCAAAGTCGCTTCTACGACAGACGGACGTGAAACCTGGAAGACTACATTGAATCATGTGGAACTGAAAAATGTGCGAAACCGGGGGCATGTGACTATCCAGCCTGAAGGAACTAGTGGTAAACGCTGGACCACTTCCAACGGAGGTTCCTGGAATACTGAAGGCGTAACCACTTACGAAAAAGAATTGTCCTACCACCAGCCGATATTACTGACCACGGACCCTGTCCGTACGATTCATGAAAAAATGGTAATTCCGCAAGTCTTGGACAACCAACGTCTCTTGTTGGATTTCAATGTTGAGTCTACCATCAAGTACAAAGATCCTGACGGACGCGAACACAAGGAGGAAATCAACAATCATTACGTGAAAGAATTGCTACTTAAAAAGCAAGATCTCTTGCAATGGAAAATGGGACAACATATCCAGTATACGGTAATTCTTAACTACAACAAACCTATTGAATTCGAGGCTTCTATATATTCTTGGAATGAAGATGTCACCCTGCAATAAATAAGGAAATGAGAGTAAAAAATTGTATAGTGGCAGCCACGCTATGCTGCATGGTTTCCTGCATCAGTGAGGACAACTATGCTGACGAACAACCTCAGCAAATCGCTTTCTCACCTGTGGTCAGCAATATCCGGTCTCGCAGTCCTCACCTAGTTCAGCGACCTCCTTTCGGAGCTTATGCGTGGTTTGGGAACAGCGACCAGGATCTCAATACACAAATCTACATGAACAATGTGCAGATCCGAGAAGATGCACAGGGCATATGGAGTCCTGTCGACACCTACTACTGGCCTAGCTTCGGACACTTGGACTTCTTTTGTTATTCTCCTTATCCTGAAGGAAAAACGTCTGTTCGACCGAAAATCACCACCAGTCCTTATCTGGTATACAACAAATTGGAGTATCCTGAGATAAAGGTGGATGGGAATACACCCGATTTACTGTATTCCGACAAGACCATTTACCAAACCCGGGAAACAGCACGAAAAGGTGTGCCCATCGTTTTCAATCATGCGCTGGCCAAAGTGGTGGTCACAGTGACTGCCACCATGCTGGACGAAGGAGAAGGGGGAAACACTTCCTGGGAGCTGAATTTACAAGAGTTCACCATTTCAAATGTGAACCATAGCGGAAGTCTGACCATGCATTTAGCGAACGATAAAAAAAAGTGGAAAAAGCCTATGCCGGCCGTATGGACCAAAACTCCTGATGCGAAAGAAATGTGGAATCTGCTCCCTTCAGATGCTTCCCAAAGAAAAATCACTTTGGAAACCAAAGTTTTGAAGTCTGCATATGTCGTTCCGCAAATATTGGAAGACGATATGAAACTCCATATGAAATATGAGATCATCACACATCACCATTCAGGAAATGTCGCTGATAACAAATGGAGTCACGAATTAAATTTGGATCTCAACAGTATCTCTTCTCAAACGGGTCCCATCGGGGCTTGGGAAATGAACAAGGTGATTTCCTATCACATTCTCATTACTCCGCCCTCCAAGAAGAAACCATTGATTTTCCGTACTGAAATAGAAGACTGGCATTCCAATAGTTCAGTGGACGAAATCAGTCCAAAAGAATAATAAACATAACATTTTTAAATATTAATTTTTTTAGCTAATGAAGAAAATGATTTTAATGGCAGCGGTTGCAGCTGTCGCAATGAGTAGTTGTACCAACGACGAGAATTATTTCGAGGATGTGAAGACTCCGATTTCTTTTACCCCTGCTGCTAAGGTGCACCAGAGCAGAGCTATTATATCAAGTAGTGAATTTCCTATTCAGTCTGGTTTTGGTGCCAATGCATGGTTGGGTAAAAATACAGACGGTTCCAATACACAGGTATATATGAAAGATGTAATTATTTCTCATAAACAAGATAATTCCTGGAAACCAGAAACGGCTTATAACTGGCCACCTATTACAGGTGCTACTTTGGATTTTTTCTGTTATGCGCCTGAAACCGTAAAACCAACAATGGGTACAAGTTTGAATGATCCAAAAACTTTGACCTACACGGGCATTACCGTAGACCCGACAGCAGCAACAACAAATGCCAACGATGTGGATATCTTGTATTCAGACAAAGCAGTGAATGCTACCTCTACCAATTGTTCACGTGGAGTTCCCGTAAAATTCAATCATGCATTGTCCACCTTGGCATTTAAGGTTCTAGCTTCTACTTTGGAACAAGAAAATACCATTGAAGGAAATAAAATAAAGTATGAGGTGAAGGTGCAGTCAATCAAATTGTCAAAAATTGTCACAAAGGGTAATTTGACGATGAAGGTAGGAAATACAGAGGGAGATCATCTCAAAACTACTACCTGGGAAAAACCCGAAAATGAAATTTGGGAATCTTCTGTATCAGATGAGGATAAAAAGGATTATACTATATCTTCAGATGTAACATTAAGAACCGACGAAGCACAGCCGTTTGGTGACACCCGCATCGTTCTTCCACAGGTACTGAAAGGTATTTCAGCTACAGTAAAATACACAATAAAAACCACAATCGGTGAAGTTTTCAGTGAAGATAGCCATGAAACATCATTTAATTTGACTGCCATGAATTCAGCCCTTACACATTGGCAGATGGGTAAGGCCATTGTATACGCGATTACTTTTAATCCTACCAATACACTGCAACCTATCACATTCAAACCTTCAGTAAATGAATGGGGTGTAGCTAATGGTGCATCTTATAGCAACTCTAAATAATTATCAAATGCGTTGTTTTGTATAAAATAAATTTTGACACATTTATTCGCAGACATCAGTCTGTGAGTAAATGTGTTTTAAACTAAAGACAAAGGAGGTACCGATGCCTGTGATTATATCATTCTGCTCCAGAATGTTCTGCATAAGCGACGACGCACTGTTGGAAATTAACGAAAAATGGAGTCCGTCATCGCCTATGTCTCAACAAAAAACAAGGAACAGAAGTATGAAGAATAACATGGAGCCTCGCAATCGATATCTCTTTTCAACAACCCAATGAACAAAATCATAGAAGAAACTAACATCGCCATCCTGACAAGTATCGCTTTCTTGTTGTCTGCTTGCCATCAAGAGAACGAGCTAGAAGCAGATATGCCTATAACATCGCATTCTGAGATTGGGTTCTCCACGAACGTAAAATCTACGCGGATCGTGAACGGAAACGATTTGGTCGATGAGAGCGAATTCAAGAAAGTGGGGAAATTCCATGTCTTTTCAAATTACGAATACAAGGACGCAGGAGTCTCCAAGTCGATTCCGGAATTTCAAAACCAATTGGTTACCTATGACCCATCCACGTCATCTTGGACCTATAGTCCAAAGAAATTCTGGCGAGGTACAGGTGTCTACCATTTCCGTAGCTATTTTCCCGAGAACGCAGATGTCGTACGCAGTTCGTCGGGTAGGAACCTGGCCATAAATTATAGTATTTATGCGCACGACTTTGACTTGATGGTGGCCTACCGGCATCGCGACGTTGACCAGGAGAATGCTTCCAGAAAACCAACAACAAAAGTCAACCTCTGCTTCCAACATGCCTTGGCAGGAATCCGATTCAAAATCGAAGCTTTGCCGGAAGATAAAAATAGATATAGTTTGCGCCGTCTATATGCCAGAAATCTCTATACCGTGGGACTGCTGGCTTACACCTTGAACGCAGATTCTGACAGTCCAGATTTTTACGACGATCAAGGAAACAGCCGACTCTTTGACAACTGGAAGGTTTCGTATTTTGATTCCTACAATCAACTCTATCCATATGTAGGCAAGAATGAAGATTATGTGGACAAAGCGAAGTCATTCGTATCACCAACCGTTCTGGTAATACCACAAAAGGTAGCATCCGGGTCAGAGGGGCAATCTAAAATATGCTTTCTGCTAGAAGTGAAACATAGCCTGGAAGAGCAGGGAGAATTGGTCTTAACCGAAAAGGAAATACCTCCCACCACTTGGTATCCAGGTAAGATTTATACTTATCTGTTTAAGGTAAAACCCGATTTGACATTGGATATCCAAGTACAGGTATCTCCATGGCAAGAATTACAAGGTGGCAGTGACAATATAATCATAGAGTAAAACCATGATACTGATGAATTATTTATATATTTTTTTACTAGCTGTGGCATTGTCCGTCATGTCTTCCTGTACACAGGAACTGACGGACAATGCCGAAGAAGGACGGGGAAAAATCACGGTTCGCATTTCCTCGCGTAGCGTATTTTCAGAAGAAGGAGTATGGGCAAACGAAAATGAACTGTCCAATCTGACTGTCGTTCTCGCCAATGCCAAGAACATTATTATCGATCTAAAAAACTTATCTCGTGCTCAGATGGGGGAGAATGGAGAAGTAACCCTACAATTGGGACAAGTGAAAGCCGGTAGATATACACTCTTTGCATTGGCAAACGGTGAACCGGTTGAGCTCAAAGTCGGTGGAAAAATCAATCCTGACGCCACATTCACCAACGAAATCAGTAGCCATAAAAAGATAAAACTATTGACCGGTAAGACAGAGATCGAGGTCAATGTAGGTGAAAATAAAGAGAATATAGAACTCACACGGCCATTTATGCTTTTCTCAATGGTTGTTTTCAACCATAGCGCCTATTCCATCAAAATTACAGATCTGAATTTCGGAAAATTCAATCCAAAAACAGGCTATCTTTTTTGTCACAAAGGTGATTTACCACAAACGGAGTACGACCATATGCCCAAATATGACAGGACGGGACAGGCGCAGCGCATAGCACCAAATTCGTCCCAGGTAATGTATCAGACTTATCTGTACGAGGGCACTAAACCCAGCCAATACAAATACGATATGACCATCAAGGTGATGGACGATAAAGTGGGTGGTGAACGTATCTTGAAACCCAGTATATGGAACACCACCGACAACTTCCTGATTGGCAATGAAGAGGGTTATTTCTTATTTGCTGATGGAGAAAATCTTGGCTCTGGCTTCTTCGCAGAAGGCGATTCAAGAAAACATTTTTTCTGGAATTTTGAAGACGGAAAATTGGGTCATAAATACTACATAAAATGTCCCGATCTGAATACATATATCTATATGGACAAAGATGGCGGCGGACCTTATATGAATAATAATTGGCAAATCGATCCTTATGCAATGGATATCCATGAAGGACAAGACCATTCTTTCATTAAAAACAAAGCAAATGGCTTTTATATCACTACAGTAAATGGACATCATTTCGTAGGTAACAAAGACAAAAATAAAGCCACAACTTGGTATTTTTATCGGCTAGTGGAACTGACAAAGTCTGTCAAGGACCAGAAACTCTTTGTCGTTGACGCAGATACTGGAATTAGGAATGAGATGACAAAGATGTTACGTAATCAGCACCTACGTGTACAGGCACATATCTATTACAACGAAAAGAATGATGAGTTTACTTTTCAGGTCATCCCGTGGCAAGAAGGGGGCGGTGACGTGGATTTTAATTAAGAACAATAATAAAGACAAAAATGGCATTAAAACAATATTTATTATTACTAGGATGCAGTCTCTCGTTCTGCTTTTCTTGTCAGGACGATTTGGAGACTCATCAAGAAGATGGGGGACCTGCTGTGGAATGGACGCTCTCCTTCGATGCTGAGGACGATTGGGAAATAGTGAAAAATTCGCGCGCTACATTTTCAGAAGAGCAGGAACAGAAAGTGTATAATCTGTATCTCATGATTTTTAATGACAATGGAAAGAAAATCTACGGACATTATTTCGATAGTCAGAATTATGATGTGGAACTGAAAAAGACGCACTCTTGGATGGCAACAGACAATACTTTCCAAAAAGGAAAGATAAAAATCCGTACCCTTCGCACGAAGGATTGTACGCTTTATGCTGTAGCTAATTTGGACCCCGACATGGTCAATGTAAGTCCTGAACGCCTGGACAGAATTGCTAACCGGGCGGAATTGGAGCAACTGAATGCAGCGATGAACCAACAGTCAGTTTCCCGTAGCGGACGATTCCTAATGAGCGCAAAGACAAGTAGTGTCAATGTGGGACATGCGGCTGCAAGCAAAGCTGCTCTTTCATTCAAAAGACTGGATGCCAAGGTTATATTCAACGTCTATGTAGATCAGAAAAATGGGAATGGAGCGGAAATTACGGAATTTATCCCTGAATCATGGGAGGTCGCAAATATCCCTGCTTGCACTAATTTGATAGAGAACAGTGGCAATCAGGTTGACGAGCAAGCTTATTTCCGAACGTTGCCTACCAATTTTGAACAACAAACTGAAATAGATGTAAAGGGACAGAAAATCCGGGCGGAACATTTTTCTTTTTATATGCCCGAGAATCTGCAACAGCCCCAGAAAAATCCTCAGACTCTAGCAGACCGCAGCAGACGACTGAAAAATTCAGATGGTACCAATGGAAAATGGAAATTCGCGCCGGAGGAGGGAACGTATGTCATTCTGAAAGGACGACTGAAAATCAATCCTAAGCAGACGACCGATGCCATCGGCGACCAAGAAAGTGTTGATCTTATCTCCAAAGTTTCTTATCTCATACACCTAGGCGATTTTCGTAAAAACGTGGCCGACTACAATGTAAAGCGAAATACACAATACACTTACAATGTCGGCATACGTGGTATACATGATATATGGATAGAAATCCAAACCAGCGACCGTGAAGATGTGGTAGAAAATGCTCCGGGGGCCTCAGGACAGATTATTTTCTCGGACGAGAAGATCTTTCAGTGTGACGCACACTACGAATCGCATGTAATGACTTTTCACGCGGAACGACTGAAGCCGGAAAGCATGGGCTGGTATGTACAAACACCTTTTTGTGAAGGAGCACCCACTATCATCGAAGGAGTGGATGTGCCGACAGGGTTGGATTATAAATGGGTACATTTCCAAGTGAACGACCTGGATGAAGATAAGAAGGAATATAAGGAAATCCGTAAGAAATACGACCCTCAGAAAGGGATGGATATCATCGAATTGGTAAAGTTCTTACGTGAGTGCGCGATTGAATGGAAACGTGACCCACGGTCTCCTTTCCATCATTTTGACTCGCACTGCGATCCTAAAACTGGAAAATCTGATCCCCGAATCTGTATCACGGCCCATGTAGATGAATTTTATTATGAAAAAAATCCGATTACTGAGATTTACGAGAAACATCTATGGAAACGTTTCGTGAATCGTCCTCCCCGCGTGATGCATATTCTCAATGGAGTCAAATATAGCAAGGACAAAGAAAGTATGGCGTTTGAAAGCGCCTTTACCATCAGTCAACGCTCTATTCAGACCATATATAACGAAGATAACGCAGAACTGGAATCAGCCTGGGGATGTGAATTCTGGGATGATTTTCCAGATGAATGGGGCTACGTCAACCCAAAAGATCCGTATAAAGATGTCATTCATCGTAACAACACAAGTGATTTCAACGGTCGGTTAAATACCTGCAAAGAATGGAATCTGACGGGGGACGGCTACTCCGATCAGTTTGATGTTGTGATGTCAGATAAAAAACGTTGGTCTACCTATCTGAACTGGGAGATGGACAATGCAACACCTATGTTGAAAGACAATATGAAAAGCCTGCGCTATTCATGTATGACCCGCAATCGTGATAATAATAACAACGGTATCATCGAAGAAGACGAAGTGCGATGGTATACGGCATCTATCCGGCAATTAGTCGGAATATGGATGGGAGCGGACGGTATCAGCAATCATGCACGATTATATAGGAAACAAGGCGTGAAAAGTAATGCGAATGATAATTCCTGGCGGCAACATGTGATTTCCAGTACGATGTATGGGGGAAGCAATAGCAACAATCCTGCATTGATCTGGGCAGAGGAGGCGACCTCAACCGGTTCTCTTTTAGCTTCACAGCAGACTTTCAAGGACCAGGGTGCGCCAAAGATATATTCAGTGCGCTGTGTGCGCAATCTGGGGGAAGTAGGAGGGAAGGACATTACGCGAGCTCCCATCTCTGTGCAACCGGAAGATTATGTGAGAGTCGACAACGTAAATAATGGGCAAATTGTAGACGAAAGTAAACCGCTTACCTTTGACCTGAGCAGACTGAAAGATGAGTCGATTCGCTACTTCACCAGCAACGAACTGACTTTCGGTGATGAGAACTCCATGCAGAACCGACTCTATTCAAGTTTCCAAGCCAATCCGAAGAAAACCATGGATTTGGGATTCGAAAATGTCAGTTTTGACGTGATCAACCGGACCCTTAATTCAATCATTAAGCAAAATCCGTATTGCCCGACGGGCTATCGTCTTCCTAATCAGCGGGAACTGACCTTGATGCGTCTGTATCTGCCCTATAGTTATTTGGCTGAGTGTGGGGTGACTCTTTCGCGCACCAAATATTCTCTCGGTGCCTATGGAAAAAAACTCGATGGTGTTAAAGGGGGATGGATTTTCTACCACGATAATAGTAATTACTCTGGCAACGTGCAAATGTCTGATTTGGATGAAAAGGGTAATTCCAACTTATACAAGACACGGCGTATCCGATGTGTGCGGGACGTAAAATGACTTGGGTGTATGAGTGTTGTTCAACAAAAAAAACGAGTGGCTGTCAAAATCAACCTCTCGTTTTTTTGATTGTACAGATTATCTGCAACATTGATGCAAGTATTCCAAAGTAGCTTCGGGAGTCTTGTCTTTCAAAATAACCCGACACTTTTCGTCTAAAAGATAGAGACTCGGCATAGCGCGAAGCTCGTATTTTCTTTCCATTCTAATTTTTTCCAGCGCATCGAAGCCCAGCAACCAGTTGGAAGGGTAACGGTTTTTCCAGCGTTTCCAGACCTCAGCATCACCTTCCGTATATATCACAAACAATTGTATCTGATTGGCAGAAAGCATCTGCAACAATAGGTCAGATTTTTCGAAGTAATGGGTCACTTCCTGGCAATGCTCACATTCGGGGTCGCTGAACAGCAGCAAAGTCAACCCCTTGATTTGTTGATGAAAACTTTTGCTTTTTCCGCGTGGGTCAATATAGGAGAAATCTGCTGACAGTGTGCCTGGATTATTTTTCGAGGCCACTTCCAACTGGTCTTCATAAATGATGCGTTCCGTATCGTTGAGCTGGTCTGATTTTAGCGCACCATTCACAAACGGTATGTATAACGGTTCGTTGAGCAATGGAGAAGTTACATCGAAGAGATAAAATTCGGCAGTTTGCAGCAATTTTAATACCCATGGGCGGTTGTTGTTTATGGAATCCATCAGCATGGCGATGTGCTGGGTAGCAACGGCTGGTGTCTGACTGGAAAGCAAATAAATATAGTTCACGAAAAAGCGTTCAAACTGCTCTCTGTCAGCAAAAGCCAGGGTGTCGCTTGTGTCAACGCAATCCCAATAATGAGCAGACAGAAATTCATTTTTATCTTTCTCCGTGGTGAGGTACATCGGTATATGCGGTAAACTCAGATTATTAGTTATTTTTGCCGTTGCGGTGCGGAGCGAGACCACATGCGGAGACTTTTTCTCTACACAGCCGGCAAGTAGCAATACAGACAAAAACAACAAAAATTTATATTTCATTTCAAGGTGTTATTGGTTCAAACGCAAAAGTACTTATAAATACGCAGATACATTGCGATTCGTCTCAAGTAATCAGTTTCACGTTCTTATGGTTATATGTTTTAAAAAAAGAGGAAGATATGCATCTCCCTCTTTCCCAATTTATGTTTAGTTTACCCATGTGGGGTAGACATCGCTGGGATCTGGATTTTCAAATCCCTTGATGGCCGCGTTGTTGTTCTTCTCAGTCTGTACGATACAGAAATTCATCCATGCCGGACGACCCTGAGTGTTGAAACGCTTGGTCTCTCCAAAGTTAGTACCCTCGTAGCCACGAGTCACCGAGAGGTTCAGGCGCTTCACATCGAAGAAACTCAGACCTTCTCCCCATAGCTCTACGCGCTTCTGGAAGACAATTTCTTCAATCAGATCGTTTCCGCTCAATGTGGTTGTATATTCCTTATCACGGTACTGCTTCATAAAACCGATAAGCAGTTGCTGACCTTCACTGCTATTAAGATGAGCTGCCGCTTCAGCCTCTATGAAGTACATTTCTTCTACGCGCATGATGGGGTAAGCACTGGCAGCTCCTACCGTAGGATCCTGTATGTTTCCTTCGTTCGGACGGAATTTTACGGATGCATAGTCGGGCATTTCTTCTGCAGATGCAGGAACAATAAATTCTGTTTTACCTTCAAGCTGCGAACCAGCCGGTGCTTTCCAGAGTCGCTTTCTGAAATCGGTGTTGCTGATACGGTCGTAAGTACGCTTCGAAATCATCACCAACGGACCTGCATTGGCGAAACCGAAAGTGGTTTCGTTGGACATCCACGAGGTCCAGTTGAGGATACCTGTCTTCACTACGCCGTCTTCCTTCTGCATCTTGGAACCCCACATCCATTTTGAGATGTCGTTGAAACCGGTCACCGTGTTCAGACAGTCAGTTTCGTTCATGGGCTGCACGCTGGCAGCATCGATGGCCTTGCGCGCATATTCCTTAGCCAAAGTGTAGTTGCCCAGCCACATGTGGCAGCGAGCCTTCAGACCATAGACAGCATCGAGATGGGGGAGAGTTCTTTCGCTAAACTTCAGCTTATCAATATATTTCTCCGCATGGTCTAGATCGGACAGGATAAACTGAGCCATAGTCTCGCGGTTCACACGGGGATTATTGCGGGTCATGGTCTCGGTCATGCCTTCTCTGACAATCGGAGCCGTCAGTCCCTTGACGTCGTTGCCTGCATCGTTGAGGGAAGCCACTTTGTCATTTTCCAAAAACTCGAAGCACTGACTCATCTCCAGATAATAGAGTGCACGGAAGGCTGAAGCCACACCGAGATAACCGAGCTGGACATCGGTTGCCTTTGCTGGATCCACCGCCTTAATCATATTGTTGGTGGTCTGGATGGCTTTCCAGTAGTAGTTCCAGATGAACTGAGGAGCGGCATAAAGTTCGCCCATATATTTGTTCTCAGCCCAACTGTTGTACCAGTCGTATCCGGAACTGACCACTGCCATATCTTCGGTCATGACGTCGCGGATGTGCATCAGCGAACCATATCCCCAGTCGTAACTGCGACCGCCCGCCACAGAAAGTTGGTTGAAGAATGCGGGCATGGCCCAGAGGAGCGCCTCGGTAGATTTGTTGGAAGAAACGAGCTGCTCTTCGGTAGCCACGTCGGTGGGGAAAGTCTCCTCTATGCAGCTGGTGGTGGTCAGCAGGGTGGCCAATCCACAAACTATAAATGATTTAGATATATTTTTATGCATAATTTCTAATTTTTATAAAGTGATGGTCACACCGCCTGAAAGGGTTCTCATAGGTGCGTAATGTGAACTTGTCGCAGAACCGGTCACACTCTGGCGGGGGTCAAGACCCTTACGCTTTGACCAAACAAACACATTGTCGGCAGAGAAGTAGAGACGGAGATTCTGAAGTCCGAGATGCTTTACGAGGGCTGAATTGAATGTGTAACCTAAGTTGACGTTCTGCAAACCGAGGTAAGAGGCGTCAGTGAGGTAACGGTCGGAAGTCTCGTTATTGTCGCCAAACTGCATACGTGGGGTGCGGCTTCCGGAATTTTCCTTTGTCCAAGAACCGAGGAGGTCTTTGTGGAAATTCCAACCCTTCGACTGGGTGCTAGGTGATTCCATCATCGAAGCGTAGTCGCCATCGTACACCTGTCCGCCAATCTGATAGATGAAGTCGGCAGCGAGGTCAAATCCCTTCCATGACATTTTCGTACCGAAACCACCATATACATCGGGCAAGGAAGTGCCGCAGAGATATTGGTCGGCTTTAGAATATTCTGTAGTAGTGGTACGTCCAGTCACCTGGCCTTCTTTGTTCTTGACGTCTTTATAATAGAGTGACTTTCCGTTTTCATCGATACCGGCATATTGTGGCATACGGAAGGTGTAGAGCGAGAGCCCCTCTCCATAGTAGAAATTACCGCTGCTGTAGCCGCCGTAACCTTCGACATCCATCGTCTTTCTTTCTTCCGGCAATTTTGTAATCTTGTTCTTATAATGAGTAAGATTCAAATTCACGTCCCAACGGAAATCCTTAGTTTGGAGCACGATGGCATTGAGTTCCATTTCCACACCCTGGTTGCGCATATTGCCCACATTAGCGTAGTAGGAAGTATAACCATTGGAAGGTGGCAGCGGGAAGGAGAAGAGCATATCGCTGGTCTGACGGTAGAAATATTCCACCGAACCGCTCAGACGGTTGCCGAAGAGTGAGAAGTCAGCACCGGCATTGAAGTTGCCGTTCTTCTCCCAAGTGATGTCCTTGTTGCCCAAAGCAGCTGGTACGGCTGCTGGTCGACCAGAAGAGTTCACGATTTCGTAGATCGTCACATAGCGGTAGTTGCCGATATTGTCGTTACCCTGTGAACCGTAGGAAGCCTTGAGCTTCAGTTCGTTGATCCAGTTGACATGGAAGAAGTTTTCGCGGCTGATCATCCATGCACCACCTGCCGACCAGAAGTTACCCCAGCGATGATCCGGGTGGAACTTGGAAGAGGCGTCACGACGGTAGGAAGTAGAAAGGAAGTAACGGTTCAGATAGTCGTACTGGATTCGTCCGAAATAACCTTCCGTATTGTAGTCGCTCTGATAAGAGTTGCCCGACTTGTCGGTAATGGCACCTGCCAGTTCGTTGTTGGTAGGGTCGAACATGTTCGACTTCGACGCATTCAGAGAATAATATTTTGAACGGTAAGATTCATGACCAAGCATCACTGCCACATTGTGGTCACCAAACAGATGGCTATAGTTGAGCAACTGCTGATGGTTGTAGGTCAGCGAGCGGCTGTGTGATTTGTTGACGATACCATTGGAACTCGCATACTGTCCGTAATAAGGATTGCTCACATTGGTGCTGCGGGTTTCGTCCACAGTCACGCCACTGTTCCAAGTGAACTTCAAGTCCTCGAATATCCGGATGTCTGCAAAACCGCTGGCGGTCATGGCATTGCCCTCCGCATTTCTCGTATCGAGAATCGCCTGGGAATAAGCGTGTGACTGTCCCAAGGCCGGGCGCTTGAGTCCAGCATTGCCACCGTCTCCGTAGTCGTAACGGGTAATGCCATTTTCATCCATCATCACGTTACCCTGAGCATCGCGCACGAAGAAAGGGTAAATGGGGGCAATACGGCTTGCAGCAGCAAACATATTGCCAGAACTGCCTGTAGCACCGTCATTGCCCAACGAATTGGACTCGAAATGAGTGTAGGAGAGGTTACCGCCCATCTTTACCCATGGCTTCAGCTGATAATCAGATTTCAGACGGCCCGTGATACGCTCGTAATTGGAATTGACCGTGATACCCTCGTTTTCCAAATAGTTGAAGGAGGCATAGAATGACGACTTGTCCGTAGCTCCCGAAGCACTGAGGTTATATTCCTGTCGGAAACCTTTCTTATAGGTCTCGTCCAGCCAGTTGTCGGGACGGATAAGGTAATCCTGACCTTTATAGTTGACTACATTGCCCAGCGTGGCATGGGCATTCATCTTGCCGTCAGCACCGATCAGCATCTCGCCCTCAGGTACGGTGAAGATATTGTAGCCGAGTCCGTAGTCACCTGCACCGGTCATGAGCTGGTTGGCTTTGGCATGTGCTTCTTCCGCACTCATGCCGTCGCTGACAAATTTATTGCGCAAAGCCCCATAGTACATCTCATAGTACTGCTTCGGGGCTTTGATATAATCGTAATCACTGGTACCTTTGGAGTTGACACCAAATTTGGCATCGAAGGTAATGCGGGCATTGTCCACCTTACCTTTCTTTGTGGTGATCATGATGACACCGTTGGCACCTCTCGCACCGTAGAGCGCATTGGATGCCGCATCTTTCAGCACGGTCATCGACTCGATATCCTGTGCATTGATATTGTTCAGGTCGCCATCATAAGGAGCACCGTCGAGTATCACCAAAGGCGCATTACCTGCATTAATAGAGCTGATACCACGCACGCGGATAGAAGGTGCTGTGGCGCCCGGCTGTCCGGAGCTATTGTTGAGCTGAACGCCCGACACTTTTCCGGTCAAGGCATTGGCCACGTTCGAGGACTGTGTCTTAGAGATATCCTCTGCTTTCACCACAGCAGCAGAACCTGTGAATGAGGATTTCTTGGCAGTGCCATACGCTACCACCATCACTTCATCCAAATTCTCAGAAGTAGGTTCAAGCACAATTTCCATCTTATCTTTAGGAGATAACTCCATGGTTTTCATACCAATGCAGGATATTCGGATTTTCTTGCCCTCCGCTGACACATTCTTGATTATAAAGTTACCGTTGGCATCGGTAACGGCATACAGTTTTGTTCCAAGGATTTGTACTGTTGCCCCTACCACAGGAGTACCGTCATCCGAAGAGGTAACAGTTCCCGTCACTTCTTTGACTCCTTGCGCATAGGCCATACCAAAGCTCAAAGAGAAAGCTGCGATAAAAAGTGCATTTCTTTTCTTCATTAGGATTTTGTGATTAATTAATTAAAACATCTTTTATATCATTTGCTAAACGCAAGTTTTAATTAAAACCCCTACTTATGAAAGAAAAAAAGTACGTTTTTTTTCAAAATGATTTTTTATCCTGATTTTTAAACGCTTTTGAAATTAGCAAAACTAAGAATTTCGATTATAGAAGATTGAACATCAAAGTATTACTCCTAATTTTTGTTTTTTATGGTACGAATCATTCATATTTAACTTATAGGGGTTTTATCGGCGCAGTCCGTTAATAAGAAAAAACTATCCAAATTAAGATTATTCCACCATGAAACAAAAAAGTAACAACTGGATGACAGACGTGTTGTTTTCGCTCGACAACTTTTCAGAGCGTACGGCGTTTGTTATTCAAGAAAAGAAGTACTCTTATGGACAGCTTAAAGCAATGATTGCTTCAATTATGTCCGAAATACCTTTTCAAAATAAAGGTTGGTTCTATTAATTCATAAAATCGAGTGGAAGCCGTTCCGTTAGATTAAA
>SAMEA104404097__coassemble_1471_pt1 | contig 19475 bp, 18 predicted proteins | sample SAMEA104404097__metabat2_low_PE_059 | metagenome-assembled genome bin SAMEA104404097 (sample SAMEA104404097) | Balaenoptera acutorostrata | reverse complement strand
CCCTAATTTCTAATCAAAATAATTTCTAATCAAAGCATAATCTCTCTTCTCTCTCCTAATCTCTAATCAAAATAATTTCTTATCAAAATCATTCACTAAAAGTTTTCCCCAAGTACTTTTACACCAAGTTCCTTACATATTCAACTATTCTTCAATGATTTAAGTTATTGCATTTTCTACTTATACACCGTTATTAAATAGTTTTCCACTGAAATATCCACACTTTTCCACATAGTTATCCACAGGGTTATCCACAGCTTAAATCCAAAATATCCTCCTACAGGTTTCCCGTAAAATCCACCGACAAGCACGACGATGTCCCCCGGTCCAGATCAAACCGCCAACAGGAAACACCCCTTCACACCTCCCTAATACCCAAAAAGACGTGGCACCCCATGGCACCACGTCTTTATCTATTGCTATCATCGAGAATTATTCCTTCTCCTCATTTAGATCATGCATTCTCTTCATGTACATCCAACCCGCATACGATTCCGCGGAAAGCAGCTGGAGATGGATGAGATAAGCGTCCTCCTCGAAAAGCTCCATATCACGGATCAACTCCTCATGGTTGGCCTTCTCCTCCGCTTCGATCTGAGACTTCTGCGCTCTGCACTGCTCTCGCAGCTCCTGCAGTTCCTCTATGCTCTCCGCTTCTTCATACGCATCGATGGTATCCTCGTAGAATTCCAGCATCCGATCGGCATAAGAATACTCCTTGCTGCATGCCGTCAGCAGCAACAAGGCTAAAAGCATCATTATAATCTTTCTCATATCGATCAAAAATAAGCCAGACTATCCGACACTTCCTTCCAGGGAGACACTCAGCAACTTCTGAGCCTCTACCGCAAATTCCATCGGCAGTTTGTTGATGACGTCCTTCGCATAGCCGTTGACAATCAGGTCGACAGCCGCTTCCGTAGGAATACCACGCTGATTGCAGTAGAACAGCTGGTCCTCGGAAATTTTGGAGGTCGTTGCTTCATGTTCCACAATGGCGTTGTTGTTGTTGACGTCAATATAAGGATAAGTATGTGCTCCGCAAGTAGAACTCAGGAGCAGGGAGTCACAGGAAGAATAGTTGCGGGCACCTTCCGCCTTGGCAGCCACCTTCACCAGTCCACGGTAGGAATTCTGGCTGTAGCCTGCGGAAATACCCTTTGAAATAATCGTGGAGCGCGTATTCTTACCGAGATGAATCATCTTCGTACCCGTATCCGCCTCCTGGTGGTTGTTGGTCACCGCCACACTGTAGAACTCAGCCTGTGAGTTGTCACCCATCAGCACGCAGGAAGGATACTTCCAGGTGATGGCACTACCCGTCTCCACCTGTGTCCAGGAGAGTTTGGAGTTCGCGCCCCGCAGCTGTCCTCGTTTGGTCACCAAATTGTAGACGCCACCCTTACCTTCAGAGTCGCCTGGATACCAGTTCTGCACGGTAGAGTATTTCACCTCCGCATCGGCATTGACCACAATCTCAACGATGGCCGCATGCAACTGGTTCTCATCACGCATCGGCGCGGTGCAACCTTCCAGATACGACACGTAACCACCTTCGTCGCAGACAATCAGTGTACGTTCGAACTGACCTGTATTCCGGGCATTGATACGGAAATAAGTGGACAACTCCATCGGGCAGCGTACTCCCTTCGGGATATACACGAAAGAACCGTCGGAGAACACCGCTGAATTGAGCGCTGCGAAATAATTGTCGCGGTAAGGCACCACCGTACCCAAGTACTTGCGCACCAGTTCCGGATTCTCGCGCACCGCCTCACTGATGGAGCTGAAAATGATCCCCTTCTCCTGGAGTTTGTCCTTGAAGGTCGTCTTCACAGATACAGAGTCCATTACCGCATCCACGGCAACACCGGCCAAAGCCATGCGTTCCTCAAGCGGAATACCCAACTTATCGAAAGTTTTCATCAACTCAGGGTCGATTTCCTTCTTTCCTTCATCTTTTGCCTTTTTCGTAGGATCGGCATAGTAAGAAATTGCCTGATAGTCAATTTCCGGAAGATTGACATGGGCCCAGTTCGGCTGTTCCAATGTCAACCAATGACGGTAGGCTTTCAGACGGAATTCTAACAGCCACTCCGGCTCCTCCTTCTTCTCGGAGATGAGACGGATAATATCCTCGTTGAGACCGCACTCCAATATTTCAGTATGGATATCCGTTGTGAAACCATATTCATACTTCTTATCGGCAATATCGCGGACCAGCTTATTCTTTTCCTCTTCTGGGGCTTTATTTGTTTCGTCTGTCATAGTTTATGAGGGATTTCAACGTAATTTCAAGTATATAAACCTACTGACCAGAAGAAAATCCTTACTTTTTCAAATCGATATCCTCAAGATTCTTCTTGACATCCTGGAATTTATCCTGGGCGTCCTCAATCCAGGAACCGTCTTTGATATTTTTAGGGATTTCCACTTCGTCGTAAATGTCCTGCGCACAATCCTTGATGAACGGAGTCAGGCTGACAACGGGTTCATAAAGTTTAGATTCGTTGACCATCTTCTTGTCCAGAATCTTGAGGTTCCCCATCATACTCAGCACGCAGCTGATCAGGATACCGAATTTCACGATACTGAACACAGCACCCAGAATACTGTTCGGCAAACCGAGGAACATGCCCTCCAGCGCCTTCGTCAGGATATTGGCGATCAGACCCATCACCAAAGGCAATGCGATCCACAAGATCAGGAAAGCCCCGACATTCAGCCACTGGTTTGTATCAGAACCTGTGATTTTGAAATAGTCGCTCGCCACGTAGAAATACAAGGCACCGGCTATCACCAAACCCAAAACGACACCAAGTGTTGAGAACACTTCTTTCAAAAAACCGTCGCGCCAACCGCTGATAACGGCCCATAGCAACAGTACGCAGATAAATAAATCTATATACATAATAATATCTCTATAAAAGTATACGCGGATCAGCAGACACGTCCACCACCGTCTGCAAAGGCAGGAGGCCTTCCTCAGCCGTTCCGGGAACAGCGTCTACTCATCCGCGTCACTATCATTAAAGTTTCTGTTTTACTTCAATTTCCTGGTAAGTCTCAATGATATCCCCTTCCTTCATGTCGTTACAGTTGGTCAAACTGATACCGCACTCGAAGTTGGTGGTGACTTCCTTGACATCGTCCTTGAAACGCTTCAAGGCATTGATCTCACCGGTGAAGATGACGATACCGTCACGGATCAGACGAGCCTTGTCGGAACGCTTCACCTTACCATCGATCACGTAGGCACCGGCAACGAAGCCCACCTTGGAGATATGGTAAACCTGACGAACCTCGATAGAAGCAGTGATTTCCTCCTTCAATACCGGTTCGAGCATACCTTCCATAGCTTCCTTCACTTCCTCGATCGCATCGTAGATGATAGAGTACTGACGGATTTCCACACCTTCCTTCTCAGCCAACTTACGGGCAGGCTGACTAGGACGCACCTGGAAACCGACGATGACAGCCTGGGAAGCGGCAGCCAAAGTGACATCGTTCTCGGAGATCTGACCGACACCCTTGTGGATTACGTTCACCGCGATAGTCTCGGTAGAAAGTTTGATGAAGGAGTCGGAAAGTGCCTCGACAGAACCGTCCACGTCACCCTTGACAATAATATTGAGTTCCTGGAACGAACCGAGTTTGATACGGCGGCCCACTTCGTCGAGTGTCAACATCTTGTGGGTACGGAGATCCTGTTCGCGCTGGAGCTGTTCACGCTTGTTGCTGATTTCGCGGGCTTCCTGTTCTGTGTCCATCACGTGGAACTGGTCACCGGCCTGAGGAGCGCCATTGAAACCGAGGAGAGTAGCAGCCTGTGAAGGACCTACCTCCTGTACGCGCTGGTTACGCTCGTTGAACAAAGCCTTCACACGACCATAGTTTGTACCGGCCAATACCACGTCACCCTGACGGAGTGTACCGTTAGAAACCAATACTGTAGCTACATAACCACGACCCTTGTCCAAAGAAGACTCGATGATCGTACCTGTAGCCTTACGGTGAGGATTAGCCTTCAGTTCGAGCATATCCGCCTCGAGCAATACCTTCTCCAGAAGTTCGTCAACGCCGATACCCTTCTTCGCAGAGATATCCTGGCTCTGGTACTTACCGCCCCATTCCTCCACGAGGAAGTTCATCTGAGCCAGACCTTCCTTGATCTTCTCAGGGTTAGCAGTAGGTTTATCCACCTTGTTGATGGCAAACACGATAGGCACATTCGCTGCGACAGCGTGGTTGATGGCCTCCTTCGTCTGCGGCATGATGGCGTCATCGGAAGCGATGATGATGATCGCGATATCCGTTACCTGGGCACCACGGGCACGCATAGCGGTAAATGCCTCGTGACCCGGAGTATCGAGGAACGTGATATGACGGCCGTTCTCCAAAGTCACATTATAAGCACCGATGTGCTGGGTGATACCACCGGCCTCACCGGCAATCACATTCGCCTTACGGACATAGTCGAGCAAAGAAGTCTTACCGTGGTCAACGTGACCCATCACGGTAACGATCGGCGCACGAGGTTCCAAGTCCTCTTCGCTGTCCACTTCCTCTGTAATGGCTTCCTGCACCTCGGCACTGATGAATTCAGTCTTGTAACCGAATTCGTCGGCCACGAGATCAATGGTGCTGGCATCCAGACGCTGGTTGATACTAACCATGATACCGATGCTCATACAAGTACCGATGACCTGAGTCACAGGCACATCCATCATGGTAGCCAACTCGTTCGCAGTCACGAACTCGGTCAGCTTCAGTACCTTGCTTTCAGCCTTTTCCTCGAGCATCTGTTCCTCGTGCTGTGCACGCACCTGCTCACGTTTTTCCTTACGGTATTTAGCACCCTTGGAGCCCTTCTGCTTATTGGTCAGGCGAGCCAAGGTTTCCTTTACCTGCTTTGCAACGTCCTCGTCAGAGATTTCCGGCTTGATAACAGGAGCCTGTCCACCCTTGCGGTTACGGTCCTTGTTATTATTGTTGCGGCGATTGTTACCCCCCTGGGCATTTCCGTTCCCCTGGTTGTTGTTACCGCCCTGACGGTTACGGTTGTTATTGTTACCCCCCTGCTGGTTGGCAGCGGCATTCACGTCCACGCGTTCCTTACCGATACGGTTACGTTTTTTCTTTTCACCGTTCGCCCCCTGAGCATTCGGGTTCTGCTTGTTCTTTTCCTCACGTTCCTTGCGGCGTTCCTCCTTACTCTTCTTCTTGGGACGAGTATTCTGGTTCAGGCTGGAAAGGTCGATGGTACCCAACACCTTCGGCGCCGTGATTTCCGTAGTTGTATGGAGTTTGAACACCCCGTCGTTCTCTTCGCCGATCGCCTTGGCACGTTCTTCCACAGAAAGTTTCGGTTTCTGCTTCTTCTCGTGCTTCTCGTGCTTCTCCTCGTGTTTCTCCTCGTGTTTCTCCACCTTCACCTCAGCGGCAGGAGCCTCAGGAGCCTTCTGCGCCTTCTGTTCAGGAGCGGGTTTCTCCACCACCTTTTCAGCGGCAGGTTCCTCACGATGTGGATTCAGGTCGATAGAACCCTTCACCACCACCTGTGGACGCATCTCCTCAGGAATACGGGTCTCGATCACCTCAGCAGCAGGAGCGGCAGACTTCTTGCTGACTTTCTCCTTCTGGCGATTCTGCAACATCTTCTCGGCTTCGTTACGGAGATCCTTATCCTTACCGAATTCCTTACGAAGCATGCTATATTGTTCATCGCTGATATTCCCGTTAGGATTTGAATCGATTTCGAAACCCTGTTTATTGAGAAAGTCAACCACAGTCTGGAGGCCGACGTTAAATTCTTTTATTACCTTATTTAATCTCATTCTTCTGTTTTATGTTAATAATTAATAGTTAATAGTGAATAGTTTGGCGGAGCCAACCGTTCGCCATTAACTATCCAACCCCCTACTTCTCTCTTATGCCTCTTCAAATTCAGCACGGAGAACGCGGAGCACTTCGTCGACGGTATCCTCTTCCAGGTCAGCCTTCTCGATCAGCATCTCGCGAGGTGCGTTGAGCACGTCCTTGGCGGTCTCCAGACCGATGCCCTTGATGGCGTCAATCACCCACTGGTCAATCTCATCATTGAACTCATCGAGATAGATATCCTCGGTCTGTTCGCCTTCAGCCACCTCACGGAACACGTCGATGGTATATTCTGTCAGCATAGAAGCCAGTTTGATGTTCATACCGCCTTTACCGATAGCCAGGGAAACCTCTTCCGGACGGAGATACACCTCAGCCTTACGGTTTTCCTTGTCAAGGTTGATGCTGGAGATCTCGGCAGGACTCAGCGCACGCTGGATAAAGAGCTGTTCGTTGCTGGTGAAGTTGATCACGTCGATATTCTCATTGTTGAGCTCACGCACGATACCGTGGATACGGCTACCCTTCACGCCGACGCAGGCACCCACCGGATCAATACGGTCGTCATAGCTTTCCACAGCGATCTTCGCACGTTCACCCGGGATACGGGCGATGCGGCGCAGCATGATCAGGCCCTCGGTGATTTCAGGGATTTCAGCCTCGAGCAGACGGCGCAGGAACTCAGGAGAAGTACGGCTCAGGTAAATCTTAGGATTACCGTTGGTATTGTCCACACGGTCGATGACCGCACGGACCATATCGCCCTTGTGGAAGAAGTCGCGGGGAATCTGCTGGTTCTTTGGCAACAGGAGCTCATTGTTCTCGCTGTCAATGAGCAGAGTCTCGTTTTTCCAGGTCTGGTAAACCTCGGCAGCAACGATTTCGCCCACACGGTCCTTATACTTGTTGTAGAGCGAGTCGTGTTCCAGTTCCAGGATCTTGCTCGCCAGCGTCTGACGCAGAGTCAGGATAGCGCGGCGGCCGAACTTCGCGAAGTCGATAGGCTCGCTCACCTCCTCGCCGACCTCATAGTCGGGAGCGATTTTCTGAGCTTCCGACAAAGGAATCTCCTTGTTCTCGCAGTTCACCTCACCATCAGCCACCACCTCACGGTTGCGGTAGATCTCGAAGTCCCCCTTGTCAGGATTCACGATCACGTCAAAGTTTTCGTCAGAGCCGAACAATTTGGCAATTACGCTGCGAAAACTCTCTTCAAGTACACCGACCATAGTCGTACGGTCAATATTCTTTGTTTCTTTAAAGTCTGAGAAAGTGTCAATGAGACTCAAGGTCTCAGTTTGTTTCTTAGCCATAGCGATACAAATTTCGGTTCATTCTCCTCACGGTGTGAAATGTTCAAGATTTCAGCAATGGAAATCTATTTGGTCTGCCAGGCAGGAAGGCGTCAGCCCTCCGGAGTCCAAGAGCAGCCCCGTCCGTCCCCCAGGGAGACAGTCAATCATCACACTTTAGCACCATCCCAAACGCCACTCACAATTCGGAGTCAGAACTCTATGTGTAAATTTTATTATTGATTATTCAGTAAAAGCGAAAGGAAACCCGCAGGTCTCCTAGTAAAGACGTTACGAATCAGCGACGATTATTTGAAATCAATCAAATACTTGGTCCACTTTACCTCATCGTAACCAAAAGTAATGTCACGGTCTACAAGTTTCGGGCGCTTGGCACCTTCCTCTTTCACCTTTTCCGTCACCGTCAAGACGAAATGCTCAGGAGTGGCTTCTGCCAGCACACCGGTCAGCTTACGGCCTTCGTTGGTCAGCACCTCCACCTTTTCTCCCACATGGATTTCATACTGGCGCAGGACTTTGAAAGGTTGTCCGATACCCGCGCTGCCCACCTCCAGTTCAAAATCTTCCTCATCACGATCGAGATGACTTTCGATAAAGCGGCTCAGCTCCACACAATCTTCAATCCACACCCCTTCTTCATGGTCTATTTCCACCACGATGCGGTCGTCAGCACTCACAGAGACATCGGTCAGGAAGTAATCCTTGTCTTCCAACCATTCGTCTACCAAACTCTTTACGAGATTTTTGTCAATCATTCTGTCTTTTTTAAAAAACAAGTGAGGAACTTTTTCAAGCCCCTCACACTATCCATTTGCAAAGATACGTACTTTTATGATAACTGCAAAATTATCAGTACGTTTTTTATTGCATTTTCCAGGCAAAAAGAGGGAGATCATCCGCTAGGATCATCCCCCTCTCCCGATTTGAGCTTATGAGATTTATATTAATCGGTCATCTTACTTTGCCCAGGACTCAGAGTCCCACATATCGCGGTGGTTGCTCAGAGGAGCAGCATCTGTTCCGGTTTCATGTTTCTGGAAAGAACCGGCAATGACGGATTCCATCTGGAGGGCCATAACCTCGCTGGCTGGCTGAATATATTTTTTCATGATATTTTTATGATTTGAAATGAATAAATTACTTTACCAGGATCTTCTTACCGTTGATGATATAAAGACCCTTAGGCAGATTCCCCTTTTCCGCACTGACGCGGACACCGGAGAGGGTGTAGATGGCAGCGTTTCCGTTAGCGGCCTCGATAGCCTCGATACCGGTGAGGTCACCGCCGTCCAAGCGGTAGCCCTGTACAGCGGCTGGCTGATCAGGGGTAGCGGTTACGGACAAGTAAGCCTTACCAGCCAAATTCTGTACGGAAGAACCGTCGCCGGTAGCACCCTGGTAGTAGAAGCCGAGACCGTTCGCAGGATCGTTGGCGAAGATATAGAACTTGGTATTGGCTGGAGCTGTGATCACGTCATTGGTCAAAGCACCCTTGAGGTCGTTAGCCTGAACAGCCTTTCCATCGCAGCCTGTCTTGACAGCCTGATAAGTTTTAGCGTTACCTGAAAGCAACAAAGGAGTCTTTGCGGAAACATAATCACCGACTTGATAGGAAGGAGTGAGAACCACTTTATTTCCTTCTACCTTGACCGTATTACCTACCAATCCTTCTGGCATTACGAAAGCATCCGTTGCATAAAGCGTTGCATACCCCTCTTCACCGACTACGATTGGCATAGCAGTAGCCTCGCCCTTCTTAGTAACATAGATGGCGCCTAAACCAATATTATGACCATCTCTTTCACTATATATCCAACGAATGTAACGAACATTTTCTGCCAAGGGCACATGTGACACATAAATTTCTTCAGCCTCACCAAAATCTGCCTGTGAATAGGATTTAAAGGGATCGAAATTCACACCATCTACAGAAGTAAGGACATCAAACTTCTTTAAAATTCCCTTGTTAGTTTTATTCAATTTCAAATTATAAGAAAGTGTACCAGGAGCCTCTTTCAACTTCAATGTCAATTCGTCATTAGCACTAGCAAATTTCAGACGAGCATTGTCCGTACTATAATTTTCAATACCTGTTGTACTGACAAACTCAACGCATTGTGCCAGTTCAGTACCATTACCATTAAATCTGAATGGAAGTGCTGCACCTAAAGACTCCACATTCAAATCATATGAAGCAAGCATTCCATAATACTCTGCAGAGCTAACAGCCTTTGCAACAATTGTAGTAGAACCAGCCTTCAGGATTTTCACCTCACCTGTAGTAGCGTTAACAGTAGCCACATTTGTATTACTGCTAGTATAAGTAACTGTCGTCTTTCCAGTAACCGTAGGAGCATTAAAAGTCTCACCCAATCCTAGATTATAAACAGCTTCAGGGAAAGAAATAGTCTGTTCCTGTTTTGCTGGCTCTATTGTCTGATAAGACATCGGTATGATTTTTGTAACAAACTCATTAGTCTTACTATCAACATATCCAGAAACAAGACCTTCAACGTCATAACGAAGAGCCACATTTTCAGGCTTAGCTACTTGTAGTTTATCATCAATCCGAACTACCGCAGTTCCATCCATCATCTTACTATTGTTATCCTGCAACAAGACTTCCTTGATTTCAACATATCTGTTAAAATCGGTAGCTTGTAAAGCTTCTAATGTTTTAACCTCTGGAGTGAGAGTCTCCTTCCCTGTTGAAGCCTTGAATTCCTTAGGATCTACAATCTGAGCAAAACCGTTATGTTCACCATAGGTTCCTATAAAGCCTGCGGGGATCACGTCTCCGGATTTATACTGCTGACCTACTTGGCCATAAACCTGAGTGTAAACAGACGCATCTTTTATCCACATATTTGCTCCATGCTGTTCGATCACCACAACAGGACTATTGACAAAGTATGCGTGATTTTCATCCTTTTTATCCAAAAGAGCCTTAACATTCTCAACGACACCAAGAACGTTAAGTGTATAACTAGTTACTGTTTCATTATATTGTTCATTACCTGCTGCAGTAGCAGAGATTGTTGTATTGCCGACAGCCTTAACAGCGACCTTGCCATCTTCAGCAACCGTAGCTACCTCAGGGTTACTAGAAGTATACACAACAGTAGCATTTTTAGTATTTGTCAATGTTGGAGCTGTGAAGGTCTGACCCAATGCATGATTATACTCATCAATTTCACCGAAAGAAATAGGCCAAGACCCCTTGCCGTTGGTTTCCCAAGTCACACTAACATCTTTCAAATAAATAGCACCACCACCAGAACGCAACCCAACATATTGATAATCACCTTCTATTGGAAATTCCTGATTCGGACTAGTGATGGAACCTATTGAAGTCAACGCATCTGTACCTGATTTAAATAAATCATCAAGGCTTGCAAAAGGTGCATTCGATACATAAACATTCACCTTTGTTCCATCATTAGTTTTCGACTTCCATGTAACCTTGACACTTTTTACCTTACCCGGAGATGTTGTTGATATGATACCGGTATATCCTTTATAAGTATTAGAGCTATTCTTTTTACTTTTTATTTGAATAGTAGCTTCTGCTCCTTTCATACCTGCTCCACGATATGATGCTTTAAGATTCGCTGAAGCTGTAGTTTCAAAAGCACTATAACTTCCACCGAGCCCCAGTTTCTCTGCAGTCAAAACATCTGTGACTGTCGTCTGTGCCCACGCACCATTCCCGCAAAAGGCCATCAGCACCAATGCGAGAAACATTTTAAATGTTGTTTTTTGTTTCATAATATTTTATTAAATAACGTATTATTCTGCAAATATAAAGACTTTTAATCACATTATTAAAAATAAATCAGACAATATTTTGAAGCAAAGACTTCAACTGATGAATGTACCGTTCTGAATAGCAACAATTTAAAACTGAAGGATATTACTAATTCCCCAAAAACACATGCAGAAAGGAAAAATAGGACAAAAGCAAGTTTTTTCTCTTCTTTCGTTCTAATTTCCCCCTGTTTTTCCGATGGGAATATGGAAATGGTTTCGCCAATATTCCCGTCCATGTTGAACTTAAAAAATTAAATACAATGGCAACAAAAGAGAAACTTTCTTCCATGATTTTTTATGAAAGTTACATGCTTTCCGCACAGGAAGCACAGCTTACACCGGCACAGAGATGCGAGTTTTATGAAGCCCTAATGCACTATGTTTACTACCAGGAAATGCCCCATTTTGACAGCCTTATCATGCGCTGTTTATTCAGCGCTTTTAAGATAAATGTGGACAATAATATTCGAAAATTAGCTCGTCACCGTGCAGCCGTAGAAAATGGGGGGGAAAGGGGGCGGACAACTAGGTAATCTAAACGCTTGTGAATCAAATAAAAAACAAGCTAAAAAACGAGCTGATGATGAAAATAAAACGACCATATCTTCTTCATCTTCTTCATCTTCTTCATCTTCTTCTTCATCTTCTTCATCTTCTTCATCATCTTCTTCATCTTCTTCTTCATCTTCATCTTTGTCTGTAAAGGACGAGCCTTCTACACAAAAAGATTCTGAGGAAACGATCTCTGAGAATTTAAATTCTGAAGAAATGAATTCTGAAGATTATCGAATATTGTTTCCTGAGAAGAAAACTCTCCAGGAACGTAATGTTGATTTTTACCAGAGTCTGCTTCCGTATATTTCAACCTATGGTGTGGACCGCATCCGAAAGTTCTATGAGTACTGGGTGGAGCCTACTCGGGATAAGGTGCAGTATTTACGGTTCACAGAATTTGTACCGTGAATCAGCTTAACCAACGTCCCTTCCCTTTTATACTATTTTATGATCTTATCCTAATAGGATTCTTCCGACGGCCGACTTCGGTAATGGCAGTTGTCTTGAATATTTATCCACGTAAAAAACATGGATTTTTCAAATTGTACCCATTTCGGTAACGGCATACCGTGCAAAATACCATGGGGCACTCGACTAAAATGCGTAAAAATCGACAATTTCGCGTCCCCACATAAAGTTTGACAAGCTGTCTTCACCTCTTCACTTTCCTTGTAACTTATTAAATATGAACATTTAATGAGTGAAGGCAATGCCTTCACTTTCTCTTCACTTTCAAAATGAAACACTTCGCTTTGGTGAAACCAGGTGAACACAAGGTGAAGGCTCAGCCTTCACCTATAATACATTATTACACAGTTATTTGTAAGAAAAGTGAAGGAGTGAAGACAAAAGAGCAAACCTCATGTAGAAATACAAGAATTGCGGAATTTTATGCAAAAATTGCAAGAATTTACGCAAAATAAATCCACTCAGCACCTAGTAAAATTTACTTGAGACCTAAGTAAATTTACTTAACGACTAAATCAATCTACAAAGCACCTAGATTAATTTACATTACTAGTAGATTTTGAATATCCGTTTGCTATATCGCCTTATCCCGGACTTAATGAATAAGTATTTCTCAGGTGAAAGGTCCTGAAGCAACTGCATTTTAGAAAAGCAGCAACGCCAGGAATCTGTGTCTTTGAAATTAAAATGGCGCACAAGTCTCCACAGCGTTTTCATAAGAAACCTCATTAGCTATCCTAGCTATCTGACGGAATAAAAAATACAGAACTTTTCTAGTGGGCTCTCCTGACTTTGACAGCTTTATTTGATTATTTATATATCATTCGGATTTTTAACTACTTACAAAATACACATTCGGTTTAGGGTGTCCCATTTTTTCCAATCAGGACATTCCGGTACAATGACCTGTGGAGCAGGTCACTCCATGTATAACCGCGGGTTGAGGAGGATGGAGCGCAGCGGAATCCGACGAAACCTGCGGTCCCCCCAAATGCTTAGCAAAGGGCGACGCTCTCTTTGGGGAGAGCTGGCCGACGGAGTCGGTCTGAAAGGGGATCACTCCTAACTTCACACTCCTACTTCCTCACTCTCTAAGCCCCCTCCGTCGACTTCGTCGCCACCTCCCCCGAGGGGGAGGGATAGCATCGACTATGATCTTGGGGGGAACCGCAGGTTTCGTCGGACTCCATTTCATTTCATTACATTTCGTCCTCCTCAACCAGACGGTTACACAGTGAGTGACCTGCTCCACAGGTCATTGTACCGGAATTTTCGTACCAGTGACCGCAGAGCTACAAGTTTGCTTGATGGCTCTGCCGAGTGCAGTCGAAAATGCTGAAATAATTGAAAAGTCAGGAAAAAGCTAAAAAAATGTGAGGTGTCCCATTGTCAAAGTCAAGAAAAATACGGAACTTTTCTGATGCGCTGTATTTACAGATTGTAAAACTCAAACGGCCGTGTGCTAGCCTCCATGATGTCACCTCTCTAGTCTTAAAATTGTCGACTTATTCCTCTCTCGAAGAATCCTCATCACCATGTTCTCTCAGAGGATGGGCTGTAGAAAGCTTAGAATGCGATTTGTGACCATGAAGATGGTGGTATCGATATTCTTTCTTATAAGTGAATTTCTTTAGAGTGTCTTAAGTTAAAGAATTAAATCTGCTCATGACTCCTTCCTGGATTTGGTGACTAGGCGGTGCCCATTTGGTCTGCGGCGACTACTTCCTTGTCCTATATTGATCAAGGTTTTCTATCTACGAAATCTGGCAGTAACTTAGAAAAATCTGGCAGTAACCTAGATTAATCTGGCAGTAACCTAGATTAAACTAGCAGTAACTTAGATAAAGCTTTCTTAGAATGTGATCAGATTGAACAAATCAAGACATTGGAAAGAGTTCCTCCTAAAGTCTCTTCTGGTGGTTGTCGTTGTCAAGTCCCCAGAATGCAACCTTAAGTATTGTATATCAGCTACTTGTGCGTTTTTGTCTCGTGACACAAAATCAACGGGGGACAAAAACGGGACAAAACCACGGAAAAATAAAGTCAAGAATACTTTGCTCGAAATATCCCTTGCGGAATACCTCTGCTTCATTTGCAAAGGTACGAATTTGTCCCTTGAAAAACAAACGAAAAATCCTATTTCTCTCATTCACAAGTCTTTTTCCTACCATTGTACTTAAAGAGTGGATAATGCAAGCGATTAGGAACTCTAACTCTATGGCTTGCGAGAGAAAAGTGTTAAATTATGTTTTATGCCCAGTTGTACATTTTTCAAAACATGAACTGGCAAAAGAACCAATAAACTGCCACCCTTATTGTCCAATTCTTGACTTTTGGAGTATTTGAACGATAGTCTTTTGAAGATTATAATTTTCAACATTGTGTCCGGACAAAATGCCACATAACCAATTGGAAAATAGAGTCAAATATTTGTAAATCAGCACTTATAATAAATCATAACGGCTATTTGAATATCATCGGCAACGATATACATTTGCAGCGAAAATCGATTACGAAATCAATAAAATATTAGAATTATGACAGAAAAAAACGCATTGAAAATGAACCTCGACCATGAACGCAAGATTGTGGAACTTCAGGCGAGAGTGAACAAATTGGAGAACCTTTGCTTCGTGACAAAGGAAGTATTAAACCTGGAAGAGGCATCTGCCTTTCTTGGTATTGCCAAGAGCACGCTATATAAGATGACTCATCTTAACCAGTTACCTTACTTCAAGCCTGCTGGAAAACTGATCTTCTTTGAAAAGAAAGCGCTGCTTGACTGGGTTCGTGGTGCAAGAGCCATGTCGGAAGAAGAGATTAGACTGGAGGCAGCAAGCCGCCTGAATGAGATGAACAGCAGACCATAGTATCATGACGAAAGACGAGCTTGTAAACATACTCTATAAACGTGACCCCTTGTTGGCTAAAGCGGTCAACAATATGGTAGACTGTATTTCCGACCATTTACCTGCTGCATACCCAAGTAAGCAACAGACAGAAGCTGTCAATGAATACCTGCATTCGGTATTTGCAGACGGTGACGGAACCATGTCGGAAAGAAACTGTGAGCATCGCAGAATTGCTTCACAGCAAATCACCATCAATGCCATCCGAGTGCTTGACTCCTCTCAACTTGACCGACTGCAACGTGTACTTGACCATATCGCATACGACAAGGAATATTATATGTTAGAAAGAGGCTTAGGTATGAGGCGATAGCTTCCCTTTTCACGGCAAAAGAGTTTTCCGCATGTCAGCAACAAAAGTTTTACACAACAAAAATCATACAAGATGAACAGTAATATTTTCAACAGCATAATCCTGAATAATGAACAAGTGAACTATCTGATGGGTGGTACGGTTGGTATCAACCGTCTTTCATGCCTTTACCAACTCATTCAGATTATGACGCAGCAAATTGAAACTTCAAATGAGGTTGAGGAATCCGCAACTATATTGTGGGAGGTAGATATTTCAGAGGTGTCTCTTTCCAAACTTTGGAAATGTGACCGAAAAACCGTTTCCAAGATGCTTGATCATATGAACAAGCTGGGCATACTTTCCTCTGTGCAGACAAGACGTGGAAGTGTTCACACCATGCTTTGTATTTCCGCTTGGATTGTTGACGGAAAGAAACATGTCAATCCGCACTATATCCCCATCAATCAAAGAGGAAGTTCAGACAAGTCAGGTTCTTTGACTTCCACAACGGCCTTTCGCAACAAGGAAGACCCACCTATCAGGAGTGTCGGCACTTCTCCTTCGAAAGTCACCAACCATTCCTTTTCTTCCCTAACTACGAGAAATGGCAATGATGACATGGCGGAAGAAGTCTCACCTCCAAACATCCCAGACGGGGAAAAGGAGTCGGAAGCCGGGATTCAACTTGTCAAGGGATAGATGAAAGCAGAGGATATCCCGATATTACGGTAACTTGGGTAATTTAAGAGGTATTATAAAATAAGTCAGTGAAGAATTACAACCGCAGAAGTGACGTGCTTGTCCGTAAGTTCCGATAGCGGTGCTATGCAAGAAATACCAATGTCATACAAACGCACTCCGTTTGTATGCATGCCAATGGACTTCTTGAACGCTCGCAAGCTCGCATTGGGTTGCACACTTTTATAGAATCAACATTTGGTATGGTAAATAATAATATTGAAAAAGAGGCTCCGAAATACACGAGCCGACTGATTGTAAGGCTGACACCACAGCTACATCAAGAAATAGAGGAATATGCATCGCTTTGCGGACTAACCACAAGCGCATATGCACGCAAACGGTTGGAGGGTAAATATCCAAAACAACGCTTGACAGACAAGGAAATGGAGGCTCTGAACAGTCTTTCTGATGCCAGAGGCGATATACAAAAGTTGTTCGGCTTCCTCAAAGGCCGTCCGCTTACGGAACGTGAGAATATCCTCCGCAGTGAGATTTTCATGAAACAGTGGAGAACAAGCGCAGAAGTGATACTGAGACGCATGATTGAGATAGAGAAATACTTGACCCAATAGAACATATAACAGATATGATAGCGAAAGCAAAGGTAATAAGTCATGGCGCAAATGCCATACGTTACTCAGTGGATAAGGACAAGGCAGAAATCGTGAAGACCAATCTCTTGCCCGATGATATTTCCCCAACGGCAATATGGTCAAGAATGCTTGCCTTACAGAAGAAGTATGAGGATAAATTGAACCGTCATCATCCACTAAAACGAAATATGATACGCATCGAAGTTTCCCCAACATCAGAGGAAACACAAGGCTGGACCATGGAGGACTGGCAGAAGTTAGCAGATGAATTTATACGTGAGTTCGATGCCGTTGACCTTTCCGCCAAGTCGAAACGCAAGAGTGCAAAGGCAACCAACCTGAAAGGAAGTCAGTATGTAGTTGCACTACATCATGACAGCCGGAGTGGCATTATGCACCTACACATTGATGCAAACCGCATAGACATGAAGGGCAATGTGAATGATGCTCATTATATCTATGAGAGAGCGATGGTTGCTGCCGCCCAAATTGGGCAACAGCGTGATTGGAAAGATGCACAAGAGGTGAGCCAGCAAAACAAAGAAGCAATTACGAATGATTGTCTTGCCATTTTAGCTAAGATGCAGTACTTTGATTGGGGACTTTACCTAAAATACCTCAAACCAATGGGATATGATGTAAAGCTGCAATCCGACAGTAAAGGGCAAGTGCGTGGTTATGCCATCAGACGAGGTAATTCCATTTACAAGTCATCTGAACTTGGGAAAGGTCGTTGTTTGATGCCCTCAAAAATTAAAAACACTTGGGAAAAATTGCATCACCAGGAGTTAGCGAAGCCAGTTCCTTTACCAACAAAAAGTACCCCACAGTCTAAAACAGGAATAACGGCAAAGCCTATATCCAATGTGGTCAACACTCCGATGATTCAACACTTCGACATTTCTACGGACGACTACCATCATTATTCTGTTGATATTCCACAGAACTGCTTGGATGTCATCGAGAAGAATATCACTTTGGATGCCGATAATGTGTTTGCCGAGATTGGAGATGTGCAGAAGACCGCCCTTCTTCTCTTCGCTGAATACATTGATGCTGCCACAACAATTGCTGCCCAGTCTGGCGGTGGTGGAGGTGGTGCAACTTCTGGTTGGGGGCGTGACAAGGACGAAGATGAACTGTCTTGGGCGTATCGTTGTGCTTTGATGGCTAATCGCCTGTTCCGTCCTCGCAAGAAGCAGGGATATGGCAGATAACCGAATGTTCAACCAACAATTTTAATATTATTGCTATGCCAATAGGAAAAAGTAGAATCTCTGATTTAAAGTTCGGTTCTTTCGAGAATACGATTGATAAGAATGTCGAAGCGGACAAGGCATCTGATAAGTTTGATAAACAGCTTCAAGCCTACAAAGATGCAGGAGATACGTTAGCTTCGGCAATTGGCGGAGTTGAAACAGCTGCTGCTTTTATTCAGGAAGCAAAAGACAAATTGGATCAAACAACTGAGAAAGCAGAGGTTGTCACCAAAGCCATTGAAACTTATATTGACAAAGTAAAAAACATAGCAGTCAAAGCCAGGGTTGATGATGCCGATATGGAGAAAGTAATCAACTGTCGGAAGAAACTTGTTGAGGACGAGTCCCAACTTCTTAAAGACCACCGAAATGATTATAAGGATATTCTTATTCGCCATTTCTATGATATGTCTAATATGATGTCAAAGAATGAAGGTGTTTGGCTGTCAAATGGCTGGGTAAAGACTTTTCTTTGGATATTATTGCCGTGTTTTCTTTATACAGTCATTTCGATTGTCTATTTTGTTGTCTCACACATAGGCAATTAAGCGCAAAAAGGATGAGGTGAATTGCAGTCACCTCATCCTTTTTGCGCTTAATATCGATGTTTTGTTTCCTCTATTTACCCAGAGATTTGAACATCTTGGTAATACACTTTTTCTTCTGCTCCATATTCGGGTGAACATAGAGGTTTAGGGTTGTTGTGATATTAGCATGACCAAGCAATACACTTACGGTTTTATAATCACAGTTGCTTTCAATACAGCGTGTAGCAAAGCTGTGGCGTAGTCCGTGGTATTTTAGTCGTGGAATATTAAGACGCTTCATAAGACGGTGATAGTAATTACGGTAGGTACGTGGTTCTGTCGGTTTCTCATCATTGGTCAAAACATAGAAGTCTGTGTTTACCACCTTTTTAAGGGGCTTCACCATGGCCAAAAGTTCCTTGTTCATCGGTATCTCACGGCATGAATTCTTGGTCTTGGGGGTATTGATGACCAACTCTGTATGCTTTTGTTCACCCTCTACAATGTAAATGCGTTCAATAGTACGATTTACTGTGATTGTGCCGTTGTCTGTGTTGATGTCCGACCATTTCAGCCCGCAAATTTCTCCTATACGCAACCCTGTGGTCAGGCTGATGTAAATACCGAGATTACGGAAGGTAAAGTTCTGCTTTATGAAATCCAGGATCTTCTTGTGGTGTACCACTGTCAGCACCTCTATTTCCTTATTAGTCTCTGTTGTAGGGTACTTGATGTCCCACTCGCAATAGTTTATCCATTCGTTTTTTACTCCAAACTTCATCACCATTTTCAAGACAATAAGAATGTCTTTCACTGTTTTTATGCAGAGTCCGCCATTCAGCTTCTGCAAAACGAACTCCTGCACATGTTTCTCACTCAGAACCTCACAATCACCAAATGATGGCAGAATGTGGTTCTCTAAAACTAACACATAAGCAGCATACGTGGACTGCTTAACATAACGTTGCTTGTCACTTTTCCAAGCCAACGCAATTTCTCTAATTGTTTTTGTTATCATTGTAATCCTTAATTTTAAAGGTGTACATTATAATTAGAGAAAAACGACCGTAAATGTCCCAAATCTCAGATTTCCGGAGTTTAGTGGGGAGTGGGAAAAGTGTAAAG
>SAMEA104404097__coassemble_1462_pt1 | contig 19561 bp, 13 predicted proteins | sample SAMEA104404097__metabat2_low_PE_059 | metagenome-assembled genome bin SAMEA104404097 (sample SAMEA104404097) | Balaenoptera acutorostrata | reverse complement strand
AGTGCAAAAGTAGGGACTTTTTACATAACCACCAAATCTTTTGCCAACTTTTTTTCGCGTAAAAATAGCCACCATCGGGATAAAGTCTATATATTATATTGTTTATCAGCCAAATATGTAAATTCATATTTTTAAAAAAAAATCCACACAAATCTCAACTCCTCTCATAAAAAGAGAAATCAATAATCAAAAAGAGGGCTGCATGGATCCATGCAGCCCTCCCATTATCATAAAATATTGTTTTTTATTCAGCTTGTTCCTTTTCGAAAGCTTCGATCAACTTATTCTGAAGATCACCTGGAACCAATTCATAACTTGCAAACTTCATAATGAAGCTAGCGCGTCCACCGGTCAGTGAGCTCAAGCTAGTAGAATAATTACCCATTTCCTTCAAAGGCACCTTAGCCTGAAGTTTTTCGTAACCATTTTCAGAACTCATACCCACAATCAAGCCACGGCGTCCCTGCAAGTCACTCATCACATCACCCATCTTATCGGCAGGTACAAATACCTCAACATCATAAATAGGTTCCAAAATCTTAGGACCGGCAGCCTTAAATGCCTGGCTAAATGCATTACGTCCTGCCAACATAAATGAAAGTTCATTAGAATCAACCGGGTGCATCTTACCATCATAAACGACAACACGCACGTCGCGAGCGTAGCTACCAGTCAAAGGTCCCTGTTCCATACGGCTCATGACACCCTTCAGAATAGCAGGCATAAAACGGGAATCAATGGCACCACCAACAACACTGTTGATAAATACCAACTTACCGCCCCATTCCAAATTAATCTCTTCCTTACCCTTCACGGAAACTTTAATTTCCTGACCATCAAACTTATAAGTCGTTGGTTCAGGCATACCCTCACTGTAAGGTTCAACAATCAAGTGCACTTCACCAAACTGACCGGCACCACCACTCTGTTTTTTATGACGGTAATCAGCTCTAGAAGCCTTTGTGATTGTTTCACGATAAGGAATACGCTGTTCGTAGAACTCTACAGGAATCTTATCCAGATTTTCCAAACGCCATTTCAAAGTACGCAAGTGGAATTCACCTTGACCATGCACCAAAATCTGACGAAGTTCCTTACTCTGCTCAACTTCCCAAGTAGGGTCTTCCTGACGCATACGGCTCAAAGCAGACATCATCTTCTCAGTATCAGCTTCATTCACAGCACGGATAGCACGAGTAAACTTCGCATTAGGATATTTTATAAAGCTGAAACGATTCTCGCAATCCTTAGCATTCAAAGTATTACCTGTACGGACATCCTTCAACTTCACCGTACAACCAATATCACCGGCAGTCAACGCCTCGACCTTTTCACGGTTAGCACCAGAGCAGACAAACAACTGAGCCATACGTTCCTTAGAACCACGGTCAGAATTCGTCAAGTCGTCGCCTTCATGCAAAGTTCCGCTCATCACTTTGAAGTACTGCACCTCACCGATATGCGGTTCAACAGCAGTCTTGAAGAAATAAACAGAAGCAGGCGCATTAGGATCAAGCGCCACTTCCTCGCCACGAGTATTATGAACAGCAGGCATTTCGTCAACGAAAGGCACCACATTGCCCAAGAATTCCATCAGACGACCGACACCCATATTCTTGCTAGCACAAACACAGAATACAGGGAAGATGCTACGTGTCACCATACCCTTACGGATACCTTCACGCATTTCATCCTCAGTCAACTGTTCAGTTTCAAAGAATTTCTCCATCAAGCCCTCGTCGTTTTCTGCAGCAGCTTCAACCAAAGCCTTATGCATTTCCTGAGCCTTTGGCAGTTCATCGGCAGGAATATCTTCCAATGTCGGTTTACCACCTTCTGGACCCCAGGTCAACTTCTTCATCAGAATGACATCAATAAGAGCATTGAAATCAGGACCGGTCTTTACAGGATACTGTACAGGAACCACCTTTGGTCCATATATATTTTGTAAATCCTCAAGGATTTGATCGTAGTCACATTTCTCATCATCCAATTGGTTTACCAGGAAAATCACCGGTTTACCCAATTTTTCTGTATAACGGAAGTGGTTCTGAGTACCGACCTCAGGACCGAATTGGCCATTTAATAAAAGAACAGCGGTATCCGTTACATTCAAGGCTGTTAACGCAGCTCCTACAAAATCATCAGAGCCCGGGCAGTCAATAATGTTTAGTTTTTTGTTGTTCCACTCTACATGGAATACGGTAGAAAATACAGAATATCCGTAATCCTGTTCAACAGGGAAATAGTCAGAGACAGTGTTTTTTGCGGTAATACGTCCGCGGCGGTTAATTTGACCACTCTCGAAAAGTAAGGTTTCTGTTAGAGTGGTCTTACCTGATCCATCATTGCCAAGCAGTGCAATGTTTTTAATTTCATGTGAATCGTATGTTTTCATAATCAGTAAAGATTTTAGTGTTTTACTTCTGTTGCAACACAACGATGCGCAAATTACAAATAAAAAGTATAAAAACCAAATCCAAACAATATGTTATAAAACAGAAAACATACGATTCACCGAAAAAACAAGTCTTTTACAAGATAGATAGGAGGTCAGCCACGATAAAGCTACTACCTCCCACATACACAAGATCGCCCTCAGCCGCGTTTTTCAAAGCAGCATGATAAGCATCCATCACATTCGAATACGTATCGCCAAGTAAATGAAAACGAGCAGCCTTCTCCTGAAGCGTCTGTTCATCCATCGCTCTACGGACAGAAGCCTTGGTAAAATAATAATGAGCTTCCACAGGCATTAACGACAATACCGTATCCACATCCTTATCACCGGCCATTCCAAAAACGACATGCACCTTCTCATAATTATTATCACGGAGCTGCTGAGCCAGATATTCCCATCCCCCTACATTATGACCTGTATCACAAACCACCATTGGCTTTTCCTGAAGTACTTCCCAACGGCCACGAAGACCCGTCAGACTGCAAACCTGTCGGAATGCCTCATGGACATCATCCAAGGTGAAAGAAAATTTCTGCTGTAACAGATTCAGGGCACAAAGAATCGTATTTGTATTCTTGATTTGGCAATCTCCAGACAACTGACCCTCTACATCTCCCCAACTCTTCGTCACATAAGTACGTGTATGGCGCGATGTCATCTCCGACCGCAACACCTCACGCTCCTCTTCAGCGAAATGGATGGAAGTACCGACAGACTTCGCACGTTCAGCAAAAACCGGACGAGTTTCTTCAACGTATTCACCCACGACCACAGGCACCCCCGCCTTAATAATCCCCGCCTTCTCGCTGGCAATCTCCGCTAAGGTATGACCCAGGAACTGGGTATGATCCAGACTTATGTTAGTAATCACCGACAGTTCCGGATGAATAATATTCGTACAATCGAGACGTCCTCCAAGTCCCACCTCTACCACAGCAACGTCAACCTTTGCTTCCGCAAAATATTTGAAAGCCAAGGCTGTGGTAAGTTCAAAAAATGAAGGATGTAAAGGTTCAAAGAACGATTTTTCCGTCTCCACGAACTCCACGACATAGTCTTTCGGAATCATCTCACCATTCACCCGGATACGTTCACGAAAGTCCACTAGATGCGGCGAAGTAAACAATCCCACACGATATCCAGCGGTCTGCAGCACAGCAGCGATAGTATGCGCCGTGGAGCCCTTACCATTAGTACCCGCCACATGAATCGTCTTAAACAAGCGGTGTGGGTGACCAAAATGCTCATCCAGGGCCTCAGTAGTCTGCAACCCCGGTTTATAAGCAGCCCCGCCTAACTGTTGAAAGAGCGGGGCACTATTATAGAGATACTCTATAGTTTCTTGATAATTCATTAATCAAAATAGGTTCGGAAGGCCTTAAAAATTTTATCTTTGATTTTCTTAGCCGGCTTCAAGTTATCACTTTCTGCCATATGTTCAAAGGCATGCTTCTCCTCCTTTGAAAGAGTTTCTGGAATATACACGCTGATATTGACCACAATATCCCCCTTACCATAACCATAACCCTGGACAGCAGGTAATCCCTTTCCGCGAAGGCGCAAAGCAGTACCAGGCTGTGTGCCAGGTTCAATTTTAATACGGGCGCGGCCATCCAATGTCGGAACCTCAACGCTATCTCCCAGAGTAGCCTGGGACACCGTCAACAGCAAATTATAGATCAAGTCGTTATCATCACGGATCAGTTCCGGATGCTGTTCTTCTTCGATCAGCACCTGGATATTGCCAGGAATACCACCGCGTTTAGCAGCATGTCCCTTACCCTGAGCGTTGACCACCATACCTTCCGCAACACCGGCAGGAATTTGGATTTCTACGATTTCTTCACCGTTGACAACTCCTTCACCGTGGCACTTGCTACACTTATGTTTGATAATGGTACCCTCACCACCACAGGTAGGACAAGCCTCCTGGGTCTGGACCATACCTAAGAAGCTACGCTGGCTGCGCAACACATATCCCTGGCCATGACAGGTCGGACAAGTCTCAGGATCATGTCCCTTCTCGCAACCCGTACCTCCACATTCGTCGCAAACCACGTTTTTACGGACCTTGAATTTTTTGGTAACGCCGGTAGCGATTTCGGCCAGCGACAATTTCACCTTCAATCGCAGGTCACCGCCACGATACTGTGGGCGACCGCCACGACGGCCACCGCCGAAGCCGCCAAAACCGCCAAAGCCTCCCATATCACCGAATATATCGCTGAAATGAGAGAAGATATCATTAATATCCATGCCTTGGCCACCAAAACCGCCAAAGCCACCAGCACCATTCACACCGGCTGCGCCAAACTGGTCATAACGTGCCCTTTTGTCAGGATCACGCAGCACCTCGTAAGCCTCTGCAGCCTGTTTGAATTTAGCTTCAGCCTCCTTGTCACCCGGATTACGGTCAGGGTGATATTTGATGGCCGTCTTTTTGTATGCCTTCTTTATTTCATCAGCGCTGGCACTCTTCTCAACGCCTAGAATTTTATAATAATCTACTTCTTCTGCCATGAGGACGTAATTAAATTAAAAGTATGCACAAATAATTTTTATCTATGCATACCTATATAAATATCCAATTGATTAGTTTCCTACGACCACTTTCGCATGGCGGATTACCTTGTCATTTAAAGTATATCCAGGAGTCACACAATCAATGATCTTATTTTTCTTTTCTTCTTCAGGAACCGGAACCAAAGCAATCGCTTCATGGAAATCCGTATCAAATGGTTGACCGATTGTCTCCATCTTTTTCAGTCCCTGGCCTGTCAGAGTCTTAGAAAGCTTCGACATGATCAAATCCACGCCTTCTTTCAGTGTTTCCACATCATCCGACTTATCGATATTCTCCATCGCGCGATCCAAGTCATCAAGTACAGGCAGCAAAGCTGTCATCACCTTTTCGCCACCATTGAGAATCAGCTCAGTCTTTTCTTTCAACGTACGCTTACGATAGTTGTCAAACTCTGCACGCAGACGTAAAATCTGGTCATTCAGTTTTTCAATTTCTGCTGTAGCCTCCTCCAATTTCTCGGCATCTGTTGGTTCGGCAGTTGCTTCAAGAACGGAATCATCCACATTTTCTGTAGATCCGTCAACAGCTTCGTTTAAATCTTCTGTTGTATTCTTCTTTTCTTCTGACATAATTCTATTTTTTACGGTTTGCCAAAACATATGCAAAAACCGTGCCATTTGAACCTATTATTCAGTGTAAAGTTTTTCACGCAATTCCTTCACACGTTCATCGTGGATATAATCCTCGTACGACATTAATTTATCAATGCTGCCGTTCGGTGTCAGTTCAATGATACGATTTGCAACCGTATTGATAAACTCATGGTCATGGCTGGAGAAGAGGATATTACCGCGGAACATCTTCAGGTTATTGTTGAACGCCTGGATACTTTCCATATCCAAGTGGTTGGTTGGTGTATCAAGAATCAAGCAGTTTGCATTTCTCAGCTGCATACGCGCAATCATACAACGCATCTTCTCACCACCGGAGAGCACATTCACCTTCTTGAGGATATCTTCATCCTTGAAGAGCATACGTCCTAGGAAAGCCTTGAAATACACCTCATTGCCTTCACCGTACTGGCTCAACCAGTCCAACATGTTGAAATCCGTATTGAAGAAATCCGTATTATCCAAAGGCAGATAAGCCGTAGTAATGGTTACCCCCCACTTGTAGCTACCGGAAGCAGGTTTTGCGTTACCGTTGATAATTTCGAACAAAGCGGTCATCGCACGTGGATCATGGCTCAGGAATACCACCTTCTCCCCTTGTTCCACATTGAAAGTCAGTTTGTCAAACAAGACTGTACCATCTTCTGTCACCGCCTTCAGGTCGTTTACCTCCAGAATTTGGTTACCCGGTTCACGGTCCATCTGGAAAATAATACCTGGATACTTACGGGTAGAAGGTTTGATTTCTTCCACATTCAGTTTCTCAAGCATCTTCTTACGGCTGGTTGTCTGACGGCTCTTTGCCACATTGGCAGAGAAACGACGGATAAACTCTTCCAACTCCTTCTTCTTCTCCTCAGCCTTCTGCTTCTGGTTCTGAGCCTGACGCAAAGCCAACTGAGAACTTTCATACCAGAAAGAATAGTTACCGGAGAACAAAGTTACCTTACCATAGTCGATATCCACCGTATGGGTACAAACCTGGTCGAGGAAGTGACGGTCGTGGCTGACCACCAACACAGTGTGTTCGAAGTTACCGAGATAATCTTCCAACCATTCAACAGTCTCCAAGTCAAGGTCATTGGTAGGTTCATCCAACAACAGGTTATCTGGTTCACCAAAGAGAGCCTGAGCCAACATAACACGCACCTTCTCCTTATTGGAGAGTTCACCCATCAACTTGCCATGAAGGTTTTCCTTGATACCCAGACCACTCAACAAAGTAGCAGCATCGTTTTCAGCCGTATAACCGCCGATAGTAGCAAACTTGTCTTCCAGCTCTGCCACCTTGATACCATCTTCGTCAGTGAAATCAGTCTTTGAATACAATTCATTACGCTGCTGCATAATGTCCCACATCACGGTGTGACCCATCAACACGGTATCAAGCACAGTGTGTTCATCAAATTTAAAGTGGTCCTGACTCAGGACTGACAGACGTTCACCAGGTCCCATTTCAACGGTACCCTTGGTCGGATCAAGTTCACCAGAAATCGCCTTCAACAAGGTAGACTTACCGGCACCGTTCGCACCAATGACACCATAGATGTTACCATTAGTAAACTTCATGTTCACATCCTGATAAAGGATGCGTTTTCCAAACTGGATAGCAAGATTTGATACTGTTATCATTACGTATTATGTAGTTTTTTGATTTTCAACCCGCAAAATTACTCAAAAAAACTCTATTTCACAACCCTTTCCAAGAAAAACACCAGCGACACGCACGGTTTAGCCCTCAAGGAAGCTAGAGGGCGCCTCCACAGGCAAACCCTCACATCACCGAACCGGAAACAGGAAGGCGACATCACCTATATAATATAACGTAAACCAGCCTTCGCCCGCCCCAACTTCCACACCCCCATTTTCACCGGACAACGTCGTCAAAATACATGACCCTCCCCCATCCTCACGACATTCTGTCATAAACCACTGACAATTGGGCACCTCCACCCCCTCGACACAACAACTGTCGAAGCCCGTCAAGAAGAACACAAAATAAAAAACAGGTCAAAAAAGAAAAAAGGCGCTCCGAGCACTCCTCTTATCGGTTAAATTTTGTAACTTTGCCAAACCAAACATAAAAGGAGTTGTATGAAACTTATATTAATGACTACGCCCTATTTCTTTGTCGAAGAGCATCAGATACTTACCGCTTTGTTCGATGAAGGATTAGAAATTCTCCATTTGAGAAAGCCGAATACAGAACCCGTGTATTCGGAGCGATTACTTCAGCTACTCCCAGAAACCTACAGAAAGCAGATTGTGGTTCACGACCATTTTTATCTTAAGAATGAATATAATCTTAAGGGTATCCACCTCAATCCGCGCAATCCAGAAATACCTCAAAATTATAAAGGACATGTTAGTTGCTCTTGTCACAATGCAGAGGCGCTCCCTGCATTGAAAAAGAAGAGCGATTATGTACTGTTGTCCCCTATCTTCGATTGCATTTCGAAAGACGACCACGTTTCTAGGTTTACTCCAGCTGATTTAAAAGAATTAAGCAAAAATAAGATCATTGATAAAAAGGTGATGGCTATGGGTGGTGTCGAACTCGACAATATCTCGATGCTGAAAGATCTTAATTTCGGCGGAGCAGTCTTATTAGGCGCCATCTGGAACCGTTTCAATATTCATCAGACCTCTGATTTTAAAGAGCTGATCAATCACTTTAGAAAACTCAGAAAAGCAGTTGACTAATTTCTTCATCTTAATAAATAACTGAAATGAATAACAATTCGTTTATGGTATTTTCAGGCACTAATTCACGTTATATCGCTGAAAAGGTTTGTGCTGAATTGAATTGCCCACTCGGCAATCTTGTTGTAACAAAATTTGCCGATGGCGAATTTGAGGTTTGCTACGAAGAGAGCATCCGTGGCCGTGACGTATTCCTCGTACAGTCCACTTTCCCAAATTCTGACAACTTGATGGAATTGCTCCTGATGATCGACGCTGCAAAGCGTGCTTCTGCTCGTAGCATCTGTGCAGTGGTTCCTTACTTTGGTTGGGCTCGCCAGGACCGTAAGAGCAAGCCACGTGTTTCAATCGGTGCTAAATTGGTTGCAGACTTGTTGAGCGTTGCCGGCATCGACCGCTTGATGACCATGGACCTCCATGCTGACCAGGAACAGGGATTCTTCGACGTTCCTGTTGACCACTTGTATGCTTCAACAGTCATGTTGCCATACGTGAAGTCCTTGAACATGGAAAACCTCTGCATCGCAACTCCTGACGTAGGTGGTTCTAAGCGTGCTGCAACTTACTCTAAGTATCTGAATTGCCCAATGGTAATGTGCAATAAGAGCCGTGAGAAAGCTAACGAAGTTGCTAGCATGCAGATTATCGGTAACGTAAAGGGTAAGGACGTGATTTTGGTTGACGATATCGTTGATACAGCAGGTACTATCTGTGCTGCAGCTAACTTGATCATGGAAAATGGTGCTAATAGTGTTCGTGCTATCGCTAGCCACTGCATCATGTCAGGTCCTGCTGACGAACGTGTAGAAAAGTCAGCTCTTCAGGAAATTGTCTTCACCGACAGTATTCCTTACCATGGCAAGTGCGCTAAGGTAAAGCAGATTTCTGTTGCAGGTATGCTTGCTGAAACAATTCGTCGTGTGATGGATAACGAAAGTATTTCTTCACAGTACCTCATCTAAGAGATTGTCAATCAGTAATGATATCAGAGGATGTACCGAAAAGGTGCATCCTCTTTTTGTTTGCTTCCACGTCCCAGGTAAAACCAACATCAGGTTTCAGTCAGGAATCTACAGGAGTTGCAGGACGGACAATAGTACCCTTCCGGAATATGCCGACTTTTATTTTTTATTAGGGTGTCCGGTTGATGTTCTAATATTTAAACCTTCATGGTTTGTAGAGCCTCTCAACCAATGAGGAATGCCGCTCGGTTGACTGATGGTGGCGACCAGATGGGTAATTCTCATCTAATTAGAATCCACGTTCAGAATTCATTGACTTTAGCAGGTGCCATTTAAATAAATCGATCATCGCTCTGTAGAGATTCTGGAAAATACTTCTTGTTCATGATAACGGGTGAGCCGAAGGTCCATTTCCCCTATAATAATAAACATTTGGATATTAAAACATTAAACTACATACTCTATATAATACCTATAAGAGTCGACATATTTCGGGTGTATACAAACGATGCTTAACTATGATGAGAAATCAGAGAAGTAAGTCTATTCCTTTTTACTAGAACTCCGATAAAGGTAGGCATAGGGGTAACACTCTGAATAGCACCTATCATCCGTCATAGGGAATTGCCGGAACAAAGATCAGTGGAGCAGGTCACACTATGACTATATACACAGGTTGAGCAGGAAATGACAAGGCCAATGAACACCATTGACGGGGCCGCGGTAGTGAGCGGCTTCTGCCGCTCAGCAACGAACCGGAATGGAAAAGGCAAATACTCGCAGGTGCTGAGCGGGAGAACCCGATCACTACGGCAAATGAATACTATTGACTTCGGGCTGAGTTGGTTTGATGACAGCAAACCGTTTACGTTTTTTCTGTGAAAGTTTAGATAGGTATCTACAGACTTTTTAAATAGCGACTAAAAAACGGCTATATCGATTCGATACAGCCGTTATCTTATATGGATCTTACATGCCCTTAAAAACGAGCACTCAGATAAAGCGCCGGATGATCATTGATGACCGCAGGAGCAAGAACCAAATTTGCTTTTTTGGCAAAGGGTCTGGTATACACCAGACTGGCCCCGGCACCGATTGCAGCTCCCGCCAAAACATCCCAAATATCATGTTTCTTCGCATAAATCCGTCCCCATCCTACATAGCTAGACAATAAATATGCCGGTATTCCCCATTTCCACCCATATCTTCTCTGTAGAAACGCCGCCCCTGTAAAAGAAGCCGCCACATGGGTAGAAGGAAAAGCATGACTCCCACTATGGTCGGGACGGTCCTTCTTAATCGAGACTTCAAGGAGATAATTCACCGCTGCACTCGTAGCACCACTCAAAGCCAACTGTTTCAGTCCCTGATAGTCCCGTTCATACAAAGAAATGGCCATTCCCGTCAGACCAGGCACAAACATCAGGTAGTCGGTGGACTGATCCACACGATGCCTAGTCTGAGCAACAGCACAGGTACTCAGTGTCAAGGCAATAGCCCCGATCAATATCCGCATACGATTCATAGACAAACCCACTTCTAATTATTTACGGATTTCTTCAATCGCCTTTTTCACGATATTGATCGTCGTAGTGTCCGAATTGAACACAGAATACCAACCTTGTGGTTCGTGAGGTGGATCTGCGAGGAAGTCAGCTCCTGGCTTCCAATCTTTTCCCTCTGGGCGGCCTTCACCGGCCCACCCCCAGAAATTGCATCCGGCAATAGGACCATTCGTCTGATAACTCGTCACCACGTGTGAAAAGATAAAATTATAAAAGGCATCACGCGCCATGGTCAATGCATCGACAGAGTAGAGATTTTGGTCACGCGCATAGCCGAACTCCTCGATAACCATCGGTTTGTCCAGACGCTCTGCCATCCTCTCATGAAGGTCCAGGTAGGAATTGGACTTGACATAAACATTAGGTAAGGCATCGAAAAGACGGTCCCTTGACGACCACCCCCAATTGATAGGCCAGACGTGTACCGTCAGATAATCCACAGACAAATGACTATGAATTCTCATACAAAGATTCTCATCCGTCTCACAACCATAAAGTCCCTCACTACCCGTAGAAACCAGATGATTCGGATCCAGACGCTTGATCAACTGCGCCGTGGCAGCAATCCAACGATAGAACTCATTCTTATTATCTATCGCAAACGGACGTGGCTCATTGCAAATCTGCCAAGCCATAATGGCAGGGTCGTCCTTATAAGCCATCCCCGTGTAGCGATTCGTACGAGTTACAATCTTCTCTACAAAATCATGGAACAAAGCGATGGCTTTAGGTTCACGGGAGAAGTCAGAGGCATATTTTACGTAGTCATTATAACCTTCTCCCGAGGCGTTCGGTGAATCCGGGTAACCGATATTTTTCAGATAAAAACCATAACCTCCGCTCCAGTCCCAGGCATTGTTGAGATACAAGACCCCCACCATGTCCCGCTTTCCCATTTCAGAAAGCAGGAAATCCAGACCACCCAGCAAAGTGTCGTTCAACACACCGGGCTCTGGCTGCAGATAGGGATGTAAAGTGTTGGCAAACTGACTCCCAGCGTCGGCACCCACCAAAATACGTAGATTATCCATACCGCAGGACTTCAGACTGTCCAGTTCGCGGACCAGCCGTTGACGATCTCCCCCCTGGCCTTCAGAACCAAGGATAGGACCATACCAGAAATTCGTTCCGATAAAATAATAGGGTTTTCCGTCTTTAACAAAATGCGTTCCGTTAGTCTTGACGAATCCGTCGCACCAGCCCCAAACCGCCATGAAGAAAAACAAGCTGGTTACCAGTAATCGATGTAACATATTCTGAGTTTAAAAAAGATTCAATTTATTTTTACGAGCCTCTTCCAGAGAGACCACCGGCGTAGACTGGGCCACATAATCCGACCGCAGCTGCTCGTATTTGATAGATAAATCCTTAGAGAAAGACTCTAATGTATCAGGATTAAGTATCTGTGATACAACAGGAACCATCTGCGAAGCATCCTTCGTCCATACCACCAGCCCATCATAAGCCGGATCAATCTTCAATGCCGTATGAAGTTCACTCGTAGTCGCCCCACCAACCATTATAGGAACCTGAATCCCCATCTGCTGACAAGTACGGGCAGTATTGACCATTTCATCGAGACTTGGAGTAATCAATCCACTTAGACCAATCACATCCACCTGTTCTGCCATCGCCGTCCGGGCAATGTCCGCAGCCGGACACATCACCCCCAGATCGACAATCTCATAATTATTGCAGGAAAGAATCACTGAAACAATGTTTTTGCCGATATCATGCACGTCTCCCTTCACCGTAGCCAGAAGAATCTTCCCCGCCTTCTGGCCGGCCACTTTCTCCGCCTCCAGGAAAGGCTGAAGAATAGCGACAGCCGCCTTCATGGTACGTGCCGTCTTGACAACCTGCGGCAGAAACATCTTGCCCTCACCGAAAAGACGTCCTACCTCTTTCATTCCCTCCATCAGCGGTCCTTCAATCAGGTCCACCGCACGGGGAAAACAAGGTAAGGCCGCATTGAGGTCTTCTTGTAGATGAAGGGCATTTCCTTTTACCAAGGCCCATTTCAAACGTTCTTCAACAGGCAACGACCGCCAGTTGTCCTGGGTATCAGTCACTTTATTCCCTGCATTCTTCAAATTATAAGTTTCCGCCTTTTCCACCATTTCATCGGCACATTGGCGTCTATTCAGAATCAGATCCTCCAATAAGTCGCGCAAATCCAAGGGAATATCCTCATACGTCACCGTAGTGGAAGGATTGACGATTCCCATATCCATCCCTTGCTCAATGGCATGGTAAAGAAAGACCGCATGCATCGCTTCCCGCAAATAGTTGTTACCGCGGAAAGAGAATGACAAGTTGCTCACGCCACCACTCACATGAGCCCCTTTCAAGTGCTCACGGATCCAATGGGTCGCCTGTATAAATTCCAGAGCATAAGCATCATGCTCCGACATACCCGTACAGATGGCCAGGACATTAGGGTCAAAAATAATATCCTGTGGACAGAAGCCGACCTCATCCACCAAAAGATGGTAGGCACGCCCGCAGATTTCGATTCTACGCGCATAAGTGGTAGCCTGTCCCTGTTCGTCGAAAGCCATGACCACAACCGCTGCCCCGTAACGAAGTACTTCACGGGCATGGCGCAGAAAGACTTCTTCACCCTCTTTTAAGGAAATGGAGTTGACAATACATTTGCCCTGAACACATTGCAAGGCAGCAATGACCACCTCCCAATTGGAAGAATCGATCATAAAGGGAACACGGGCAACCTCTGGCTCAGAAGCAAGCAGATTCAGGAAATGCACCATTTCTGACTTGACCTCCAGCAAACCGTCATCCAGGTTAATATCCAGGACCAAGGCACCGTCTTCCACTTGTTTCCGCGCAATCTGAACCGCCTCCTCGTAATTTTTCTCCTTGATTAGACGAAGGAACTTACGAGATCCAGCAACATTGCAGCGCTCACCGATATTGACAAAGTTGTTCTCAGGTCTCACCTCCAGCGCGTCAAGACCCGCCAAGGTCAGATAAGGCGAAGCCTCCACCGGCTGGTGCGGTTTCCGCCATTCACCATTTACTCTAACAATGTCATTGTATTTCTCTATGAATAAGTCGGTTGTACCACAGCATCCACCAATAATATTCACCAGTCCCTCGTCCACGAATCCTTGGATCTCGCGGGCCATTTCTTCCGGTGTCTGGTCATATTCCCCCATTGAATTCGGCAATCCGGCATTCGGATATACCGAGATATAACGCGGTGCAATCGCCGCCAGTTCTTCCAGGAAGGGACGGAGATCCGCTGCGCCGAAGGAACAGTTCAACCCGACAGAAAAGATACTTGGGCGGAGGACAGAAGCGACGAAGGCACTCAAAGTCTGCCCCGACAGCGTACGCCCGCCACGGTCAGCCACAGTGACACTCAGCATGATCGGCACCGTTCGGGTACGTGACATCACTTCCTCTGCCGCAAAAATAGCAGCTTTTGCATTCAGTGTATCAAAAATAGTTTCTATCAGGAGAATATCCACACCGCCGTCCAGTAAAGCCTCGATCTGTTCGCTATAAGCGGTAACCAGTTCAGCAAAAGTGACGGCACGTGCGGCAGGATCCTCCACATCAGGGCTCAAGGAACAGGTCTTGTTGGTAGGACCAATCGCTCCCGCCACCAGACGGGGCTTATCCGGATTCAGCCGGGTAAATTCATCCGCCAGCGTTCTCGCAATATGAGCCGCTGCCAAATTCATCTCTCTACAATAGTTCTCGAGACCATAGTCCATCATCGAAGTACGCTGCGCACTAAATGAACACGTCTCTATAATATCAGCCCCTGCATTCAGATATTTCCGGTGTATTTCTTCTATGATGTCTGGTCTGGTCAGCGTCAACAGATCATTGTTTCCTAACTGCATAGACGACAATGACTGAAAACGTTCACCGCGGTAATCATTTTCAGTCAGTCCATAGCGCTGGATCATAGTGCCCATAGCACCGTCAAGTATCAGAATTCTCTCCTCTACTAAATCTTTAAGTATACACATCTATTATACTCGTTAAAAGCGTTTTATAGCTCTATCCATCTCACGTCTATCTTGTTTTTCCTTCAAGGTAGAACGTTTATCATATTCCTTTTTACCCCGACAAAGGCCGATCACCAGTTTCGCACGGTTGTGCTCATCGATAAAGAGTCGGAGCGGCACAATCGTAAATCCCGGAGACTTCGTGTCATTCATCAAATTGACGATTTCCTTCCGGTTCAACAGTAATTTACGGTCACGACGGGCTGCATGGTTATTATACGACCCATAGAAATATTCAGCGATATACATATTTTTCACCCACATCTCGCGGTTATGGATATAGCAGAACGTATCCACCAGACTGGCTTTGCCCGCACGGATACTCTTGATTTCTGTACCCGTCAGCACAATACCCGCCGTATATTTGTCAATCACCAGGAAATCGTGCTCTGCCCGCTTATTCTTGATATTGACATTCGTCTTAAGCTTTAAATTTTTATTTGCCATATGCTAGAATTGAATAACAGCTGTGACTAGTCCTTCACCACCACAGCGAACTGATCGAGGTGTTCATCCACATAATGGGCGATTTCACCGGTGATTTCCTCCTCATTCTCAATGAATTCATCATCAAGATCATCATACTGCGGGAAACGCTCGAAAAGTGCCATAAACTCCTCTTCATTGCAGTCCTGGGTCAGTTCTTCCTTCGTTTCGTCATAAAACTTCTTCGCCTTGTATATCAGTTTGGAGAAATCTTTCAGTCCCCAGAGCCGCATAGCTTTCGCAAACGGATTGTCGAAGAAGAAAGGACCGTAACCATTATGGATGAGCTGTACAAAACCGCCATCCATCAGTTCCTCCCGGAGAATAGCATATCCCCAGAGTGTAATCTGTTCGGGATTGAGACGGGACATACTCTCCGCATTGAGTTCTCCACCGACCGCAGCTGATATAGCGTCCACAACCAACGTCAGGAAAGCGTCCATACCCTCCTTGGCAGCTTCGCACAATGCGCTGTCCGAAATCTTCACTTCTAAATTATTTTCCATTGATTATCTTATTTTCTTTCTGCAAATGTACTATTTTTTTATCAATAGGCCGGAAAACCAGGTTTGCATCTCATCCAGAAGAGTCCCCTCTTCCCGGGAAGTCACCTTCAGTATTTCACGACCTTGGCGGAGTTACCTGAGCCCTCGTCGAACGCTTCAAACCATGATGAAACCGATTAAAATCCAATAAAATCCAGCAATCAATAAAAGTAAGGGAATCAGTCACTTTCGTTCTGAGTTCTCACTTCTTTATTTACGCATTTCTTCAATCAGGGTTTTCATCCCCTTGATTTTCTCTCCTGCCACATTCTTGCTGAGCTGCTTCATCCGATTACTCAGAACAGCCACGTAGACCTGATGAGGGCCCACATCAATTCGTCCGATTTCATCAGACTTTAGGCCACCTTTCTTACAAAGGAAACCCACCACATCCATTTTACTCAGTTTGTCCTTCTTACCACGACCTATATATAAGGTCGTCCATCGTGGAGATACCGGTTTAACCGTTTCATTCTCCACCTCCAGTTCAGCATCCGGCTCCACAAACTCAGGTAGTGTCTCCTCCGGACCGACAATCAGGAATGCCTCACCCGTCGACTCCCAACGCGCTGTACGACCAGAACGATGGATGAACGCCTCCTGGGTTAAGGGCAAATGATAATGGATAATCGCCTTGACTTCAGGAATATCCAGTCCTCGCGCAGCAAGGTCCGTTGAGACCATGACATTCACGCAACCGCTACGGAACTTGTACAAAGCCCTCTCACGCAGTTCCTGTTCCATCCCGCCATGATAAGCAACCACCGAGAAACCCGACTGTTTCAGATATCCCGCAATACGGTCAACACTCTCACGGTGTGCCACAAAGACGATAGCCGGTTCTCCCTTCACATACGAAAGTAGCTTGCCCAAGGTTTCCAATTTATCCTTTCTTGGAGAAACCACCTGGGTAATCTTCAAGCGTGCTTCCAAAGCCTCCGAATCCTGCAGAAAATCCAGTTTCTTAGCTTCCACCTTTCTTCCTGCTCCCAGGCGTGCGATGAAATCAGGCAGTGCCTCCATATCGGTAGCTGAAGTCAGCAGACACTGTCTAGTGAACGTAAAGGCTGCGGCAATCCGCTGCATATCGTCCAGGAAACCCAGCTCCAGACATTTGTCAAACTCGTCGACAACGAGAACAGATACGCCACCTCCCAGGAGATTATCTTTGGACAGATGGTCCAACAAACGTCCCGGAGTCGCAAAGACCATCTGGGGTTTCACCTCCTTGATCTTGCGGTTTTCCTCCATGGCCGGTCGACCGCCATATAAGGAGAGCGAACGGATGCCCAGTTTCATCTTCTTAAGCACCTCCTCACTCTGGATGGCGAGTTCACGTGAAGGCACCACGACCACCACTTGCAGATAATCCTTTTCAGGATCAATTTTACGGACCACGGGTAAAAGATAGCCCAAGGTCTTACCGCTGCCGGTTGGAGAAAGCAAAATAACATTATTGTCCTTGACACAGCTCTCGCTCATGGCAGTTTGCATGTCGTTGAGCGATACGATGCCCAGATTGGACAAAACGAGGTTCAAATCGATGGTCATAATCTATATTCTATGTAAATTTTCACTGCAAAGATACATATTAATCATTCAATCCAAAATAACCGGGTAAAAATCATTCAAGAAAGAAGGGCATCTCTGTATATCGAGAAGGGGGATTACTATACATAGCAGCAGGCCGCACGGTCGACTTCCACGCGTGAGCGGGAAGAAAAGGGACACCGGTAATGGTCTGGCTGACGCGACCACGGGATTACCGGAACTTCCTCAATGAAAAACTCCTCCGCATGGACTGGTGGCCGGATGGCTGTAGGGACGCTATAAATAGCGTCAGCCAACCGCACGGTCGACTTCCACGCGTGAGCGGGAAGAAAAGGGACACCGGTAAATGCCAGGCTGGCGCGACCACTGGATTACCGGAACTTCCTCAATGAAAAACTCCTCCGCATGGACCGTAGCCGGATGGACTGGCGGCCGGATGGCTGTAGGGACGCTATAAATAGCGTCAGCCAACCGCACGGTCGACTTCCACGCGTGAGCGGGAAGAAAAGGGACACCGGTAAATGCCAGGCTGGCGCGACCACTGGATTACCGGAACTTCCTCAATGAAAAACTCCTCCGCATGGACCGTAGCCGGATGGACTGGCGGCCGGATGGCTGTAGGGACGCTATAAATAGCGTCAGCCAACCGCATGGTCGACTTCCACGCGTGAGCGGGAAGAAAAGGGACACCGGTAAATGCCAGGCTGGCGCGACCACTGGATTACCGGAACTTCCTCAATGAAAAACTCCTCCGCATGGACCGTAGCCGGATGGACTGGCGGCCGGATGGCTGTAGGGACGCTATAAATAGCGTCAGCCAACCGCATGGTCGACTTCCACGCGTGAGCGGGAAGAAAAGGGACACCGGTAATCGCAACGGCTGCGCAATCAATGTGTATTACCGGAACTTCCTCATTGAAAATTTTATCCGCATGGTCATTTCTAACTTCTAATCTCTCATTTCTCATTAAACCACAATTTCTAACTCCTCTCTTCTCATTCCTAACTATCATGATACATCGCGTCAGCCAACCGCATGGTCGACTTCCACGCGTGAGCGGGAAGAAAAGGGACACCGGTAAATGCCAGGCTGGCGCGACCACTGGATTACCGGAACTTCCTCAATGAAAAACTCCTCCGCATGGACCGTAGCCGGATGGACTGACGTCCGGATGGCTGTAGGGACGCTATAAATAGCGTCAGCCAACCGCACGGTCGACTTCCACGCGTGAGCGGGAAGAAAAGGGACACCGGTAAATGCCAGGCTGGCGCGACCACTGGATTACCGGAACTTCCTCAATGAAAAACTCCTCCGCATGGACCGTAGCCGGATGGACTGACGTCCGGATGGCTGTAGGGACGCTATAAATAGCGTCAGCCAACCGCATGGTCGACTTCCACGCGTGAGCGGGAAGAAAAGGGACACCGATAATGGCCTGGCTAGCGCGACCACTGTATTTTCTGCCGTATGGGGTCCTGCCGTTTGACTCCTGTCGTCTTCAGACTCCTGTCCGCAGCTTTGCTGCTTGTCCTGAGCGATAACTCTATTTCACACAGACCTCAAGAACTTTGACGGACTTTTCTGCCGGATGGCTTTCATTGAGAATCTTCCGCCGCATGGTCATTTCCAACTTCTAATCTCTCATTTCTCATTAAACCACAATTCCTAACTCCTCTCTTCTCATTCCTAACTATTACATAAAATGGTTGTCTAAATGCGACAAGTGCTACGCATGCGGACATTAAGGGTTGGGTTCTCGCAGAATTCACAGAATAAAAGGAATTTCATGACTACATGGAAGAATTTGTTACGCACGCTAATCGCTAGCGGAATCCGCAGAATCGTGATCTAAAGATCACAGGCTGGCGCATGAACTTTCCAACGAGAAGCTGCGTGATCACAGAATTACCGGAACTTCCTCATTGAAAATTTTATCCGCATGGTCATTTCTAACTTCTAATCTCTCATTTCTCATTAAACCACAATTTCTAACTCCTCTCTTCTCATTCCTAACTATCATGATACATCGCGTCAGCCAACCGCATGGTC
>SAMEA104404097__coassemble_1408_pt1 | contig 20125 bp, 16 predicted proteins | sample SAMEA104404097__metabat2_low_PE_059 | metagenome-assembled genome bin SAMEA104404097 (sample SAMEA104404097) | Balaenoptera acutorostrata | reverse complement strand
TAGATTGACGAGTGCAACTCGTCCAGAGATTTGTGAAGATAAAAAAGATTTGTGTTAATTTGTGAAGATTTGTGGTTTAAATACAGTGGTCGCGCAGCCCTTGCCGATTTCGGCAACATTTGCGTTCATTTACATAATCTCGGCTGCATTCGGCATAGCCTTCAAGCAAGCTTGAGTCTCTGCTCTCATTTGCACGAGATTTGCGTTTATTTGCGGTGAAAAATCCAGTGGTCGCGCCAGCCAGTGGTCGCAGACCACCTTCCGTGTCTCTCCCCTGAGCTCCGCAGGAGCGCCTCCAAAACAAAATTCTTCCGTGTTAAAAATCCTAGTAATCCTTTTAATCCGTGGGACATATCCAGTGGTCGCGCCAGCCCTTGCCATTACCGGTGTCCCTTTCCTTCCCGCTCACGCGTGGAAGTCGACCATGCGATTGGCTGACGTGATGTACTTTGAGAGTTAGAAGTTAGAAATGAGGAGGGAGGAGTTAGGAATTAGCCATCCGGTCCAAAGTTCATCCGGCCGCCAGTCCATCCGGCGGAGAATGCTTTCGGTTCATTCGCGTATTCATTAGCTGTACGGGTGTCTCCGGGTGTCGGCCTGTTTCCGATGGTATCCGCATTTAAAAATATGCCAGGAGTATAAGGATTTTGAGAAATACATCGTATATTTGTAAAAGTGAAGATTTGACAAAGGATGTCAGCACTAAGAATTTAAATCCTATAAATATGAAAAAGATCTTGATTGCCGCCTTGATGTTTTGCGGTGTGATTTCAGCTTCTGCACAGTCAGAAGGTAATTTCCGTTTTGGAGTGACTGGTGGTATGAACGTGGCTAAGGTGACTGACCTGGATGCAGACTGCCGCATTGGTTTTAATTTGGGTGCACGTGCAGAGTACGGCATCACCAACCAGTTTTATGCAGGTACGGGGTTGCTGTTGAGTCAGAAGGGATATGAGGACGAATATAAAGATGAGGATGGATTTAAAGTTAAAGAGAAAGGAAATCCATTGTATCTTCAGATTCCTATCCATGTGGGCTACCATTTTGATTTGGGCAACGGAGTCGGCCTTTTCGGGGAGACCGGACCTTATCTCGCCTTTGGTATCGGTGGTAAGAATAAGGCTGAGATGAAAGTGGGCGGTTATGATACTGAAGTCAAAGTCGACTATTTCGGTGACGATATGGCCAACGTCTTTGATATGGGATGGGGACTTCGATTTGGTGTGGAAGTCAGTCAATTCCAAATTCATATGGGTTACGAATACGGAATGACCAAGGTGGTGGACGATAGTTCCTGCCATAATTCCAATTTCAATATAGGAGTTTCCTATCTCTTCTAATCGAAAAGAGATTTCATCCGATAATAAGGGGCGGTTCTGAGGGGACCGCCTCTTATTTTAGTTGTCGTCCATGAATATTTTTCAGTAAAGGGAAGTCGGTTGGATGAAAAATGCTTACCTTTGCTACATCATATTTTAACATCATCTAAATAAGATACCATGAGTACTTTAGAAAAAATCTTTGCAGAGAAACTTTTGAATGTAAAAGCAATCAAGTTGCAGCCAGAAGATCCATTTACATGGGCTAGTGGTTGGAAATCTCCTTTCTATTGTGATAACCGTAAGACTTTGGCTTTCCCAGCATTGCGTGGCTTCGTAAAACTCGAACTGAGCCGTATCATCGCTGAGAAATATCCAGAAGCAGATGCTATCGCAGGTGTGGCTACTGGTGCTATCGCACAGGGTGCACTTGTGGCAGAGGAACTGGGTTTACCGTTTGCTTATGTCCGTTCAAAGGCTAAGGATCACGGTATGGCAAATCTGATTGAAGGTGACTTGCATGCAGGCCAGAAGGTGGTTGTCGTTGAGGACTTGATTTCTACTGGTGGTAGCAGTTTGAAGGCGGTTGAGGCTTTGCGTCAGCACGGTTGTGAGGTTATCGGTATGGTGGCTAGCTATACTTACGGTTTCCCTGTTGCAGAGGAAGCCTTCAAGAACGCTCAGGTGGAATTGACTACTTTGACGAACTATGAGGCTGTGGTTGAAGTCGCAGCTAAGACAGGTTACATCAAGGAAGAACACAAGGCTACCTTGGCTGAATGGCGTGCTAACCCTTCAGAATGGGGTAAATAATTTTTTTTAGAAAAATCCAATAAAAAGAGAGGATGTGCTACTAACGACACATCCTCTCTTTTTTATGCTCCATGAAACCTGTTACTGGTGGAACTTATTTGTGGAACCAGCCTGTGGCCCACTTCCAAAAGGACTTTTTCTTTGGGTTTTGTTGGTCTTTTTTTTGATGGCTGGTCATACTTTCTTTCCAGGTATTGAATATGAATTTGCTATCGGCTGATTTGAAATTCTTGTATTTTGCTGGATAACCGCTGACGGTAACCGAAGAAATCTTTCTTTTGAAGAGTCCTCTTCGGGTTACAATTGCTTTTCGGGTCTCCACCAGCACGTCTCCATCGCTGGGTTCCAATGCTTTTTGAATAGCGACATTAATACAGGTCTCTTCCCCTCCATTACGGACGCTTTTCGGCGGGTTATAAGTATAGGTGACGTGCTTTCTACCGACCTCAAGTTCGGCAGAGGTTAAGGTCAGAATCGGAGATTTTTGTACGAATTGTTGTGAGGCGGTCTGCTCAACGCTCTCACAGGAAGTCATGCTTATAGCCAATGTTAAGGTGGCTAAAATATAAATTTGTTTTTTCATATGGAGAATTTTTAGAAATTCCAGAGGATAACGCTGTGACCCATCTGATCGGTCCTTCTTTCCCAATGTTGGTTGGGATTATTTTAGTTTACCCTCTGTGACCGCGTTGAATAAGAATTTGCTATCCGCAGATTTGAAGTCGACATATTTTGCTGGGTGACCGGAAACTGTGACCGAAAGTATCCTGGAACCGAAGAAGGTTCTTTTCTTGACAACGTTGGTTTGAGTTTCTACCATGACATCAGAGCCAGTGGGTTCCAATGCTTTCTGAATGGTAATGTTGATACAACTTTTGGTGCCTCCCTTGGACTCTGCCTTTGAAGGTCTAAAAGTATAGCTGACACGTTGGTTGGATACTCTGAGTGATGCGCTACTCATATTATAAGTAGGAGTCGCCTTTACGTCTTGCTGACGAGCGGTCTGAGATACAGTTTGACAAGATGTCAATACAAAGGTTAAGGCTGTAATGGCCAAAAGGAATTTTTTCATAATGATTGGTTTAGATTATAGGTTAGCGTCAGTCGTCCGTTCTCCTATTGGAAGAAAGGAACAACTCTTTTTGCAAATATATTCATATGGTTTTGATAAGCAAATAAAAATTAAGAATTTTTTTCATATTGGACGACATATTGATTCCTTGTCTTTCTGGGGATTTTAAATAAAGGTAGTGGAGAGATAGAGAACCATGGTTTTTGGGCGGATGAAAGAATATAAAGGACAATTTGTCAGAATCAGCTGACTATCTGTCGGTTGTGAATGGCAGTAAAATGAAAAATATTTTTAACCTGTTTAAAAAGAAGGGAGAATGATTTAAGAAAGTTTATTTAGGGTTAAAAACAGGGAACTAAATGGCACATGGAAGAGTTCTTGCAATAAATAGGGTACACGGGGCAATCCGGAAGGGGCTTGAAGGAAAGGCTAAACGGAAAAGCGAGGCCGAGTCGAGCAGCTGGATCAGTTCCATGAACGATAAAATGTATAACTTAAAATATAGGAGGTTTAATTATGATTCCTGCAAGAAGATTTCAACAAAATTGGGTTCCGTCAATATTTGACGATTTTTTCGACAACGATTGGATGCGTAAGACCAATGCCACAGCACCTGCTATCAATGTATTGGAAAGCGAAGATGAATACAAGGTAGAAGTTGCAGCTGCAGGTATGAACAAAGACGACTTCAACATCCACATCGATCAAGACAACAATTTGGTGATCGAGATGGAAAAGAAAGTAGAGAAGAAAGAAGGTGACGAAAAGAAACAGCGTTATCTGCGTCGCGAATTCTCTTACTCTAAATTCCAGCAGACACTGATTCTGCCAGATGATGTGAATAAGGAAAATATAGCGGCTAACGTTGCCGATGGAGTCTTGACCATTGATTTGCCACGGCTGAAACCTGAAGAACAGAAGAAGGCTTTACGACAGATTGAAGTAAGATAACAACATCTCAATAGACGAATAAATGGAGGGCATACCCGATGGCGTGTCCTCCATTTTATTTTTTATGAAATTTAGGTCACCAACAAACCCCTTCTATCGTAGCCTTGGAAATCGATAAAAATCTTTATATTGTAATATTGTTTTTGCTTTTTTGTTGGTTTTTAATAAAAAGAGATTTTCATATTCTTCTATTCATAAGAAATGCTTACATTTGTAACCATATCATGCACACCAATGCATGAACTGAAGAGGAAGAAAATAATATTAAATGTTAATTTATAAATACTAAGTGTTATGAATGACTTATTTAAAGCCTTATTTGTATTTGGTATATCTTTTGGGGTTGAAGTTGCCGTGGCACAGCCTACACAAGTTTCAATCAAAAAGTTTTTGAGTTATAAGCAACAGGTTGATCCTGTGGGCATGGATTGTCACAACTATTCTGTGATTTATAGTAATGCCAAGAAGGTTTACAATCTAGGTGGTTTCCAGCTTAGTAAGTCTACTGGCTTGATTCAGGATTTGAAGGTGAATCCTGCTGGGGCATCTTATACAACTTTGTCTTCAACTAAAAAACGTAATTATGTTGAAGTCTTCGATATGTATGAATCCAGTCATCTTTTGTGGAGTCTTCCCCAAGAAGTAAATCCAACAGCCATCTGTTACACCGCAGATAGTGAATATTTGGTGATTGCTTCACAAGGAAAGGTCGCTTTTTATGATACACGCTCCTATACTAAGACTGCTGAGGTTACAGTAGAAGGAACTCCAACAAAACTTTGTGCGAGCGCTAACGGCTTCTATGTTGCAGCAGCCGTTGGAAATAAGGTACTGGTGGTCAATCAGAAATCCAAGAACGTACGCCAGACCTTGAACTTCAACGCGGAGGTGGTTGCCTTTGATTTTTCAAAGGATTCTGAATTCTTAGGTGTCGCAACAGGTGACGACAAGGTGGCTGCTTTCAGTACACAGAGTTTGGCTGAAATTTATAGTAATGAAAATTTAGGCCATATCACCGCATTGACTTTCCATCCTGAAAGCAAGTATATGGTGGTGTCTGCGGATCATAGCAAAATGAGTTTTCTGAATCTGAGAAATAAGAAAGATGTCAGCACAATTACTGATGATGGAGATTTGAGCAACATTTTGTTTGTGACAGATAATGAAAACCATTATTATTTGGTACATAATGCCGATGATGAAGTCAGATATAAGCAGATTGCTGGTTTGACTCCTAATTATACGAAGTTTATGGAAGGCGAACTGAATAATCGTCTGGCAGAATGGAGCAAGATGCAGCCGATGGAAACAGAAGAGGCTTACAAGCAGAGAGTCACTCCTGAAAAGATGGCCCAGCAGAAGAGATTGTTTGCGAATGAAATCGTAACGGACCTGGCGGGGGATTTGCTTTCAGAAGTAGAGGTCTCTTTGGGTCAGTATAATACAGAAACCAATATGTTGGCTTTGGAAATGGGAGACATGCCTGACGTTTATCTGGATGTGCCTGTTGATGATGTGCAAGATTTCAAAAGTTCTGATGACTTGGAATTCACAGATGTAATCTACGGCTTGGATGAGAACGACAACTTCAAGGTGATCTACGCACACATCCATAATAAGAAGAATGGTAAGACCTATGTATTCGATAACAAGGAAGAGAAATCTTTGGATTATTTGAAGACCAGCGACAAGTTCGTTCCATTGGAAACGGTACAGACCGCCAGCAAGGAAGAAGTGGCTTTGAAGGATATTAAGAACGATGTCGTAGCTGCTGCTCAATTGTCTGAGAATACGAATATTAATGTCAGCACACGTGTCGAAAGCGGTGTTAATGCCAAGGGTGAACGCGTTGAAAACTATAAGGTGGACTTCAATTATTCAGTGAATGCAGAATTCTCAGAGGCAGACGACTTCGCTCCAGGTGCTTACCGTATTGAAAAATCACAGGCCGCTCAGTCTATGATGAAGATTATCTCCAAGGCTTTCAATGATAAGTTTGCCAAGTATATGGGGGCCGGCAAGGAAGTTGTCGTAACCATCACAGGTTCTGCCGATGCTATGCCTATCCGTCGTGGTATTCCATATGATGGAAGTTATGGTACGTTCAAGAATGAACCTTGTACGGTCAATGGTAAACTGGACAATATCTCTGTATCTGAAGCTTCTGGCATCAAGACCAACGAGCAGTTGGCGTTCTTGAGAGCAGTCGGAGTCAAGAAACAGTTGCAGAAAGAAGTATCTAGCTTAGATAAGATGGATGTGAATTACAAGTACAAAGTCAACATATCTAAGTCTAGAGGTGGTGAATACAGAAGAATCCATGTCAATTTCATGTTCGTGGATGCCTTCTAAAAAAGTAGTCTATGAGATATAAAATCATATTATTAGTCATGAGTCTCTTGTCCTTTGTCTCGGTGAAAGCCCAGACATTGGACGAGGCGATGACGGCTTACAAGAACTATACATCCATGCAGGGCGAGGGAATCGTAAACGAAAGAAGTTACGGTTTGCTTTTGCAGGCATATGAGGGATTGGCCAAGTGCTCCAGAGATGAATTAACGGCAGAGAAGTCTGCGATGGTGAAAAGCACATTGAAAGAGATTTATCCATCATTGCGTCGAGGTGCTTATTATTTCACCTCGAACCAGGATAAGGAGAAAGCTTTGCTCTTTGCTCGTTCATATATAGATTTGGCTATGCTGAAAATAATGGGTGACGCTTCTTTGATCGGAACTGAAGGTTATGCTGAACTGGCCAGTTTTGTGGCTGTTGGGCTGTATAACCACAAGGACTATCTGAATGCGATTACCTATTTTCAGTGTTATCTGTCAACCAGTGACCAGAGTAACCGAAAATTGGCATTCGAAGGTTTGGCACGCTGCTATTATGCGCTGAAAAACTACGAGAATGTGATTTATATTTCAACCCAGGGGTTGAAGATGTTTCCTGATAGCTGGCCTATGCAGGTGGCTGCCATTGAATCTTGCGTTTATGCAAAGGAAGATGCAAAGATGGAAGGTTTTCTCAACAATGCCTTGAAGTATCATCCTGATAATCTTACCTTGTTGCTTTATCGAGCACAAATGTATGAACGTACCGAGCAGTATACCAAGGCTATCGCTGACTTTGAAAGACTGGTCGCCGCTCAATCAGACAATCTGGATTTCTCTTGCCATTTGGCTTTCGACTATTATAATGCCGGAGTCAAGTTATGTTTGGAGGATCAGGAGGAGAAAGACAGTCTTCGCCTGGCTTTGGCAGATTTGGATAGTTTGGCTCTGAATACTGTAGCACTCGATAGTCTTGGCATAGATAGCGTGTCGTTAGCGGCAAAACGCGATTCCTTGCTGAGAGATATTGCAGCGTTGAACCAGGATAGTAGCATTGTTGACGCAGACATTGCAGCGATCCGTCAGGACAGCGCCAGTGCAGCAGTGCCAAGAGTGAGCAAGCGTAAGTTGGCTAATCAATATTTTATCAAGGCTGCTCCTTTGTTCGAGACGATTATCGCAAACACTCCTTATGCGGCAAATGTAGCTTATGCACTGGCCACTTGCTATGTCGGCTTGGAAGACACCCCAAATTTGCTGAAGGCCAATAAGACGCTGATGGCTTTGATTGCTGATCAGGTGTTGGACTTGTCCAATCTGAGGGTGGAAACCAACTATAAGCCGACGATGGACTTGAACACCAAGGTAAAGAAGACAGAAAGACAGAAAGCAACCTTCTCCGACGTGGATATCAATATCCCTATCACGGGTAAAAGAAACGAGGACACTTATGTTGTTGTCATAGGTAATGAAAAGTACAAGTATTTCTCTAAAGTGAATTTTGCCCAGCATGACGGTAAGACTTTTGCTGAATATTGTAGAAAGGTCTTGGGCGTTCCTTCTGAAAACATCAGAGAGCGGTATGACGCTTCCTTGACAGAAATCAAGGAACCGATCAAGTATCTCCAGGAGAAGACCACCATGAATCCGGGTAAGCTGGATATTATTGTTTATTATGCAGGACATGGTATTCCTAATGTGGCTACAGGCGGTGCTTATTTGTTGCCAACTGATGCTACGGGTACCGACTTCGAGTCTTGTTATGAACTTGATGTTCTCTATAAGCAGTTGAATGATATGCCGGCAAAGAGCGTGACCGTATTTCTCGATGCATGTTTCAGTGGTGCAACCCGTGGCAATGAGATGTTGTTCTCAGAACGTTTTGTGGAATACGAAGTTGACGAAGCTGAAGCTCAAGGTAATATGGTTGTGTTCTGTGCAACAACCGGTAAGCAGACCGCTATGGCTTACGACGAGAAGCAGCATGGCTTCTTCACCTACTTTGTGTTGAGAAAATTGAAAGAAACAGGAGGAAACGTCACATTGGGAGAATTGGGGGATTATGTTTCAGAGAGAGTTGCCAACAAAGCTTTTGATATCAAGAATAAAAAGCAGACTCCTGTTGTAAATGTATCTACCAGCCTCGGGGATACCTGGAAATCAAGAAAATTATATTAAATGTAAATCCGAAAAATAATTATTATGAAAAAAGTTTTGACTTTATTTGTTGTTGGCATGATGGCTTTGGCAGTATCTGCTCAGAACACTAAAATTGTGAAAGGCTCTGTTTTGGATAAAAATGGAAAGCCTGTGGCAGGAGCAAAGGTAGCCGCTACAGGTGGTGCTGTATACACTATGGTGAAGGAAGATGGTACTTACAGTCTTGAAGTTCCAATTTGGTTGAAGAGTTTGACTGCGACTTGCCCGGGTATGACAGAAAAGAAAATGAAGGTAAAGGACGGAGACATTGACTTCAAGTTGAGAAAGCAGACGAGTTGGTTTGTCAATGTTGAAGGTGCTTGCATTTTGGGTGACGAGACCGATTTCGGAGTAGGTCTTCGTATGGGATATTTAGGTAATTGGGGTGGATATGCAAAGGTCGTTGTGCCTATGGCTTCGAATTATGATGAATCTCATGCTATCCCCTCTGTTTCTGCAGGTGTGACTAAAAAATTACTTGGAGGATTGTATGGCTATTTAGGTGCAGGTTTCTCTCCTGTCTATTATAATGATGTCGTTCGTTTTGGCGACTATAGTTATGAAACTTCACGTAATGCCCAGGGTGGTATTTTTGAAGCAGGTTTTATGGTTAAGGTAAACCGTTTCAACCTTGGAGTTGGTTATGGCATCAGTTCTACATTTGGTGATAACACCAATCAGAATCATTCCGTTCAGTTTGGACTTGGTTACGTATTCTAAAAATTGATTTTAACAATGAAAAAGATATTATTTTTGTTTGCGCTGTTGGCCATGTCAACAGTAGGTTTGGCTCAGACTCGTACCGTTAACGGTGCTGTTATTGATAAAAACGGTAATCCTTTACCTGGTGCCAAGGTGGAGGCTGAAGGAGGTATCTATACTACCGTAAATGCCGACGGATCATTCTCCTTGGAGGTTCCTACCGATATCCAACGATTAAATTTCAGTTATGTCGGTATAGGTGACAGATATCTGAAAATCACTGATAGTCCGATGTTGGTGGAATTAAAGAAACAGCAGCATTGGTTTGTGAACTTAGAGTCTGAGACAGTTCTCAACGATGAGGAAGCAGTCTTCCTTGGTATTCGTGCAGGATATCTGGCAGAAAATCTTGGTGGATACTTTAGAGTGGTAGTTCCAACTTTGTCTAATTTTGATAGTGAAAATCATGTACCTGCAGTGACTGCAGGTTTGATTGGCCGCCTCTTTGGCAATCTTTATTTCTATGGTGGTCTAGGTTATTCTAAGGTTTTCGCAGCTGATGAGATGGACTACAGAGATACCGATTATGATGGACTTGCAGTTGATGCAGGCTTTATGTGTAAGGCGGGTCACTTTAATGTCACAGTGGGTTATGGTCTTCATACTACTTGCTCAGACGACAAAAACCATTGTGTTCAGTTTGGTGTAGGTTATAATTTTTAAAAGAATCTAATCATGAAAAAGGTAGTTTTATTTTTAGCAGTAGCTTTATTAGCAGGCTGTTCTCCTAAGGGAGGTGACAGTGCTTCAAGTCAGATCAACAAGGAGCGTGCGGAAATTACGAAATATAGTCGTTCACAGTTGAACGAGAAAGCAACCAAGTCTGCCCGTCAGGAAGCTAAGCGTCTTCTCAAGGAGGGTTGGCAGGTGGCTCCAGGTGATCTGCCACTTGACCGTCAGCTGGACCGTTCCTATCTGATGCAGTATGAATATGGTGAGGACATGTATCCGAAATATATCATGGCTGAGGCTAAGAGTATCGGAGAGAACTATGATGCAGCAAAGCGTCAGGCTTTGGCATTGGCTACAGAAAACCTGGCCGCACAGATTCAGACCAACGTCGCTGTCTTGGTTGAAAACAGCGTTGCCAACAAGCAGTTGAGTGCAGAACAGGCTGCTTCTGTCACCAAGACGATTTCTACTTCCAAGGATTTGATCCAGCAGAACATTGGTAGAACATTACCGGTTGTTGCTGTTTACCGTATTTTGCAGAATAAGAACAATGAAGTTCTGGTACGTCTCGCTTACAACAGCGATATGGCGAAGAACGCGGTAAAGAAGGTGGTTCGTGAGAATCTGGAAGAGGAATGCAAGGCTAATGGACAGAAGTTGGAAGATGTCCTGAATTGGTAATATTGCATATAATATGGCTAATATGAGAAAATATTTCATATTATTCTTTTTATTCTTGACTTGCTCGGTGTTTGCCCAGCAAGTCAAGAAAGTTTCTGTAGACTACATCTATCGGTCCAATGATGAGAATGAGTCTTTGGCGAGGGCTAAGCAGAATGCACTTTATAATGCCCAGCTGACAGCTATTGCAGACGAATTTGGAACTTTGGTATCACAGACCAATGCGACGGTACTGGAAAACAGCGGAAAACGCTCTTCGGTCGATTTCTTCTCTTTTGGTGAATCAGATGTCAGAGGTGAATGGGTGGAGACCTTGGAAGAACCGGTTTATGAGGTTAGTTATGAGCAAGGTATGTTGGTCGTGAAGGTTTCCCTCAAAGGCCGTATCAGAGAACTGGTGGCCTCTTCTATTCAGGTGGATTTCCGATTGTTGTACAATGGCGTGAACAAGGATGCCAATCGTCTGAGAAAGTCAACTTATCAGTATGGAGATAAGATGTATATGTATTTCAGTTCACCGGTTGATGGTTACCTGGCTTTCTACAATGTAGACGAAGACGAGGCCATGACCGTTCAATGTTTGTTGCCATATAGTAATCAGGTAGACGGGGCATATCGTATTGAGGCCAATAAGGAGTATGTGTTTTTCTCAAAGGAAAAGGCGGCTCCTTTTGAGAAAGTCAGAGAACTTGTGATGAAATCAAGAGATGCTCATGATTATAATCTTTTCTATCTCGTATTTTCTCCGAATCCTTTTGTGAAGGCTGTAGATTCCCAGGCAGAAGAGATTGGAGGATATCGCAGTAAAAATTTACCTCGACAGCTGTCTTTCAGTGATTTTCAGAAGTGGTTAGGTAAATGTCGCAGAGGTGATAAGGATATGATTGTGAAAAGAGAACTGGTTGAGATTGTGAAGTCTGCCCATTAAATCCATAAAGGGTGGTTGTCGCATTCGATGAACGATATTGATGGACTATATTCGTGTTTTCGGTTGAAGATAGGAATATGGTCCATTTTTTTATATTCGGGGGATTGGGGCTGTGAGGGACTTCTGAATATATTTGAGGGACGGATGCCCCTTTTGTGTTGTGATGGGAGGGAGATTATTGAAATGAAATACTGACTTACGGAATGTCGTTGCCTTGTAGAGCTGTGCTAAATACCGGTTCAACGGAATAGTTCCGTGGATCATTATTCAAGACAACTGCCATTGCAGAACACGTAAGGACTGTGTGACCGTTGGGTTTAACACGGAAGATTTTTATTCAAGTTTTGGAAGTGACGCGGGTACACTATACTTGTCAATCCGAGTTTTAGATTAACCACGATATAGAGCGTGGGTAGTCCCGAATGATGGCATCAAAAAAGCCCTTACGCCAAATGAAATACTCGTACAATGGAATCCCATTTTAATGTTACATGTCTTCCACCATGGTGACACACGTCTACCACCGTGGTGACACACGTCTTCCACCATGGTGACACACGTCTTCCTCCGTGGTGGAAGACAATCCAACTCAGACATAAAGTTTTATGATTAAGGACAAAATGCTGGCAAACGTGAACATCCGACGATTTAAAATCGATTAGACTATTTTTTTGAGCATAGGTCAATGTGCGTTGTCATCTTGTTCTGATGGACTGGGACATAACAGTTGGGACAAAGATGGTTTCTAACTTCACAACTATAAAAAGGCGAAGCCGCAATCATATCCATTTTGAATACGTAATAGTACTAGAGAAACTCATGTCTCATCCGCTAACTCCATTTGCACATATTTAATTCAAAAACTGTATTTCTATCACTTTTTAGACAGCCTGGGGGAACCGAAGGGGCGCGAAAGATCGCGTCTGCAAGCCGCATGGTCGACTTCTACGCATGAGCGGGAAGGAAAGCATCACCGGTAATGGCAAGGGCCGGCGCTACCACAGGCTTATAAAACACAAAGGCCTTGGTATAAGTGATCACATAACATAGTTTGGGTTAGGAGTCGTTTGTTTGATGCACTGATTCTGCTGAGCTTTTCCAATTCGGCTCTCTGCAGGTTGAATAAAAAGAACCAGCCTCTGGATCTCATTTGAATCAGAGGCTGGTAGGATTATAAGTTTCAGGAACAGGTGTTACAGTATAATGACCTGTGCTTTGCCGTTGTCCATATTAGGCATGGTGCAGCCTACATTGGCATTGATATAGGTGGGGTCGCAGACAATGAATTTTTGATTATCAATTTTGATGAAGTCCCCCTCGATGTTTGGATCTTTGAAGCATACAGCGGTAGCTAAGTGTCCTGGATAATAAATCAAAGCCACTTTGACCCCGAGTAAATCGCGCATCAGTCTGGACAGTAAGATAGAACGGTCCTCGCAGTCACAGAATTCGTAATGTAAGGTCTCGTCGGCGAAAAAGGCACGGTCTCCTCCCCATACCTTATCATCATATTCATATTTAAATGCAGTCTGTACCCAGTTCAGCAGTTTATTGGCCGCCTCAATTTCTGTCAGTCCTTCGATTTGTTTTTGGAGTGCGGGATATAAGCTGTTGCGAGCTTCCTGGGAGAGTGGGGTATTGGCATACATGGCCCAGCGAGTCATAAAGCCGACTTTCAACATGGAAGTCGGATAGGTTTCATAGAAATCCAGTAAATTCTTGTTTACAGATACCTTGGCATTAATTTCAGGAAAACGTTGCGATGTCAGTTCTCTTTCATCCGTTGACGAAAATGCCAGTTTTGGAGCTGATTGGATATAGAGTGACATGGATTGCTCTTTGGGGAAATTCTTGTTGAATATTTGGAGCTGTTCGCATTTCTTTTCACTAAATGGATAGAAATTCTCATCGTCCAGCACAAAATAGTTTTTTTCATAGATTGTGTGATCTGTTGCATAGAGCATGATCATCTGTTCCTCGTTTTTGGCCAGACGCATCTTGTAACCGGATTGGCAATAGATATAAGCCATCAGAATGGTGGCCTCGTTACAAGGTTTCCCATAAATAGATTCAGACAATCCTTTTAACATCAGTAGATAAGCCCAATCGCAAAGTTGGTAGTTCTCTCTGATTTTCAGACATTCCAAAACAATATTGTTGTAGTCCTCGTTGCTTAGTGTGGTCCACATGGCGGAAGCTCCTTTTTCAGAGACGGACTTGAGGGTGGGCTTCTCTATTTCATGGAATTTGATGTCGGTACCAAAAAAGGAGAATTTCTCGTAGTCATCAATGACAGGCATTGATTCCAAAGGAGTGAAAGGTAGAGGTTGGGGGCGTTCCTTAAGGTCGGGGATGGTCACATTCTCTATCGTCAGTTCCTTGTTTTTGATAGGAACCACAGGAGTTGGGCTGATCACTGGAGGTACAGGCTCTATCTGTTCTTCAGGAATGGGTTCCCCGGCCACAGAAGTGAAAGATTTCCAGGCTTCCTTCATATAGTTCGCATACTTCTGGTTGATGCGTTTCCGAAAGTCATCGAATTCTTTCTCTGAACTTTTACCGAAATCGTTAAATGAACTTTGTGCTTGTTTGAAAAAATCATCAAAATTTTGTGCATTGTTCTTTTTCTCAGGTACCTGTGCGAAGGAGTTCAGGCTACCGCAGAAAAAGCAACAACACAAAAGTGCCCTGCCGTATGAGTGTATTTTCATATTTCTAGAATTAAGAGGTTAAAATTCTGTTTATTATATGTTTTTTAATTCCTGTGACAAATATACTGCTTTTATTAGAAACTAATAAAAAGTTTGCAGGTTTTGTAATTTTAGAGATGTGTATTTTGAGGTCTTTTCAGAGGAGTTCTTTTAAATAGCTGATTGAGTAGTCTTTCTACGTTGGGAGTGGTTGCATCATAAATGCCGAAGTTGGAAATGGTATTGGTGTTACCTCTCTGTTATGAAACATTGGATAATCATCACTTCTTCTTTTATTTCATAAAAAACAATTCACGGAATGTGCTTTTTGGGGGATGGAGCAGAGTCAATCTCGATTTTATTGTTAATTTTGCGCCATAAAACAATATGAATTATGAGCTTAAGTAAATTTGAAAGTGACGTAAGATATATTCCTCAGGATGTTCAGACGGTGTACAATCGTTTTTCCGATATGCGCAATCTCGAACTTCTCCGTGAAAGACTACAAGATCCAGCGGTGGCTGCTGTGATGGCAGAGAAAGTACCGGCAGACAAACTGGAAGAAGCCAAGAAGCAGTTGGAGACCATGGTTTTCGACGAGGACAGCGTACAGCTCTCCTCTCCTGTAGGCCAGTTGACGCTACGTATTGTCGAGCGTGAAGAGGCAAAATGTATCAAGTTTGCCAGCGAGGGTTCACCGATTCCTCTCTACTTGTGGATTCAGCTTTTGCCACATGGTGAGATGGAAACCAAAATGCGTGTTACCGTTGGGGCCGAAGTGAATTTCTTTATGAAGGGAATGGTCAGCAAACCTTTGCAGCAGGCTGCTGACGGCTTGGCCAATATCCTTTCCGTTATCCGTTAAGAATTAAAATCACGTGAATAATCACCCATAAAAGTAAAGAGGTCTGAATCCATGATTCCGGCCTCTTTGCTCTTTTTTCTTACAGATATGAAAATCCTAGCTTCTAAAATTCTCGCTCTAGCTTGGGTCCTTCTGGCTTGTGTCGCTTGTGCGGACGACATTCTGAGCGAATTTTCCCATTATCCAGCTTTTTTCCGTTATCCTAACGTGAATACGACACCAGAACTGCGCGCGGCGCTGAATAGTCCTGGAGAGTACTGTAAAATCACGTTTCCTCCTTCTTATTATCGATTCACGAATGCCCAAGGACGTAGTACCCAGGTGAACCGTACCTCTTTGGAGGCTTACGGGAAACCGGTATTTATTTCGGGATTCCTGGTGGGTACTCCCTCGATTCCCGACAATGGGAATTTTTATCAGGTGGCATATGACCTGGCCTGTCCCAATTGTTTCCGGGAAAACAGTATTCAGCGTGCTTTGGATTTTAAAGGTACCGACGAGATGATCTGCAGCAGGTGTGGCCGGATTTATCAGCTGAATAATCATGGCTTGGTTAAGAATAAAGAAGGTATCCCTCTTGAGCGTTACCGCATGACCTATGCACAGACTCAGGGGATATTGATTATTCAGAATTAAAGTGACCGACTAAGAGAAAAGATAAGGTGATTTTTTAATAAAAAGAATTTTAAAAAAACGCTTTGTCGTTTGAAAAAGGGGCTTGAAACTGAAAATAATAGTATCTTTGCTCTGTAGGCGATTTAATACGATGGAGGAACACAAACCCATGTATTCATGATCAGACGAATTGTTTTTATCAATTTATTAATAACTATTTAAAATCTAATTTATGGTATTCAAAAAAGTTTACTTATTTCTTTTGGCCATGATGACGAGCTTGGCTGTAAGTGCCCAGGGACTGCTGCCTGATTTCTCAACAGAGGCTGAACCTGCATGGTATCAGGTACAGTTCAAGGGAGGTGCTTGTCTGGCTGACCAGGGTACAAACCAAAAGGTGAAGACAGCGAATAAAGCTGCTGTTGATGCTCAGAAATGGCAATTCATTGGTGACAAGAAGAGTTTCAAGATGAAGAGCAAGAAGGGCAACTATGTGGATTTTGCCAATGGACGTTTCACCACTTCCAAGAAAGGTTGTGATCTGAAGATTGTTGAAGCTGGTGATTTCTTTGAAATCGGTCGTGTCGGCCAAAGCAACAACATGAACCAGTGGGGCGGTGCCGGTGCTGGTAAGGAAATCGGTGAGTATAACCAGGGTGACAATGGTAATGCTTTGTCATTTGTGGCTATGCAGGTGAAACTTCCTAAATTCTCTACTGCGGATAATGAAGTATGGTACTTTATCCAGTTCCGCAACGCGATGAAGGCCTTTGCAGACCAGGGCTTGGGTAAGAGTGTCCGTACCGCTAATCCAGAACCTGTTGAAGAACAGTTGTGGAAGTTGGTCGGCGATAAGGACAATTTCCAGATTGTCAATAAACTGGGCCACTATGCAGTAGTCAGCGACCAGTCTGAATCTGAGACCGGTGCTGGAGCGAATGATACTCCTGTCCGTACCTCAGAGACTGCTTTTGAAGGGGGTTACAGCTTGTATGAAAGTGGTAGTGGCGACTATGCTCCTGCATGGGAAATCCAGCCTAACACCACAAAGGGCAAATGCTTCAATCAGTGGGGTGGTGCCGGTGTTGGTAAGACTATCGGTATCTGGAATGCTAACGACAACAACAACCCGGTTGCTTTCGTAGATCCTTCTTTGATGACTTATGATGACTTCAAGTCAACGGGTATCGAAGGTTTTATTCCTGAAAACGATTTGACTTTGTGGTATACTATTCCTTCTACAGTAGCTCCTACCTTCCCTGCAGGACGTGGTTACGGCACCTGGATGGAATATGCATTGCCTATCGGTGATGGACAGTTTGGTGCTTCTATCATGGGTGGTATCCAGATGGATGAGTTGATCTTCAACGAAAAGACTTTGTGGAGCGGTGCTAGCAACGATTATGGTAAGTATGAAGTGTTCGGCCGTTTGTTCGCTCAGTATCTGGGTGATGATCTTGACTATACTTCCAAGAAGGCTGCTAAGGACTATTTGCGTCAGTTGGATTTGACCACAGCCACCGGTAAGGTTTCTTTCGCTAACCAGGCTGGAGTGAAGTACACTCGTGAATATTTCTCTTCTAATCCTGCTCGCGTCATTGCTGCCCGTTATGCTGCAAGTGAGAAGGGTAAGGTCAACCTTTTGTTCACTTTGGAAAGTGCAAAGGGCGTGAAGGCTGCCACTGCTTATGAAAATGGTGAAGGTGTCTTCGCTGGTAAATTGAGAACCATCAGTTATAATGCCCGTATCAAGGTGGTAAATGTTGGTGGTGAAATGACTACAACAGACAAGGGTATTGAAGTACGCAATGCTGACGAAGTGGTGGTTTATCTTGCTGGCGACACTGATTATGATCCTTATCAGAAGAGCTACGTATCCAATACAGCAGGTCTGGCCGGTAAGGTTCAGGCTCGTGTGAACGATGCTGCTGCCAAGTCTTGGAACGATTTGTATAAGGAACATGTCGCAGACTTCCAGAAGTACTTTAACCGTGTAGACTTCCAGTTGGGTGATACTAAGAACGAAATCCCAACCAATGAGCTGATCGAGGGTTATAACCGTGGTAAGGGGGCTAATGCTTTGATGCTTGAGAAGTTGTATTTTGCTTACGGTCGTTACCTGGAGATTACTTCTTCACGTGGTGTTGATCTTCCTAATAACTTGCAGGGTATCTGGAACGGTCTGGATTGGCCTTCTTGGAACTCTGATATCCACGCAAACATCAATGTTCAGATGAACTACTGGCCTGCTGAGCCTACTAACCTGAGCGAAATGCATCTCCCATTCCTCAACTATATTGCCAACATGGCTAATAGTGACCAGTGGAAGCAAAACGCTAAGGATTCTGGTCAGAAGGAAGGTTGGACTTGCTTCACTGAAAACAACATCTTCGGTGGTGGTGGTGGTTTCATGCACAACTACGTAATTGCTAATGCATGGTACTGTACTCACCTTTGGCAGCACTATCGCTATACATTGGACAAGGAATATCTGAAGCGCGTATTCCCGGCAATGTGGACCGCTAGCCGTTTCTGGATTGGTCGTCTGAAGAAGGCAAGTGATGGTACTTACGAATGTCCTAATGAATATTCTCCAGAGCACGGTCCTGGTGCACAGAATGGTGTAGCTCATGCTCAGCAGTTGGTATGGGACCTCTTGGACAATACTTTGAAGGCTATTGAGGTATTGGGTGAAGAAGCTAATGTTCCTGAGAACTTGGTTAAGGTTCATAAGGATCGTCTGGAACACCTGGATAAGGGTTTACATATCGAAAAATACAATGGTGACTGGGGTAATGCAATCAAGAAGGGTGACAACTTGCTTCGTGAATGGAAGTACAGTCCATATACCGCTGGTGCAAATGGCCACCGCCATATGTCTCACCTGATGTGTATGTACCCATTCTCACAGGTTCATCCGGGTACTGAACTCTTCGAAGCAGCAGTCAACTCTATGAAGCTCCGTGGTGACGGTGCTACAGGATGGTCAATGGGTTGGAAGATCAACCTTTGGGCTCGCGCTCTCGACGGTGACCACGCTCGTACTATCTTGACCAATGCTTTGTCACACGCAGTTCGTAGCTCAGGTGTCTACTACAACCTCTTCGATGCTCACGATCCATTCCAGATTGACGGTAACTTCGGTGCATGTGCCGGTATCGCTGAAATGGTCATGCAGAGTAACTCTGATACTATCCGTATTCTCCCTGCTTTGCCATCTGCATGGAAGAAGGGTCATATGAATGGTCTGAAGGCCGTAGGTGATTTCACCTTTGATGTTGCTTGGGAAAAGAATGCGCCAACAGCTGTCAAGGTGGTTTCTAACCAGGGTCAGCCTTTGTTGCTCAACTATAAGAACCTGGCTACCCGCAAGGTGATGGTGAACGGTGAAGAAGTGAAGGCTGAGGTAATCAATGCCAACAATATCAAGGTGGCTACCAAGGCTGGTGACGTTGTTACTATTGATTTCTCTGCTGAGGCTACTGGTATCGAATCAGCTCCTGCTGTCGCAGAAAATGTAGAGGTGCTCGTGAACGGTCGTAAGGTCACTGTGAACGGTGCCAAGAACGTTGTGGTCAACGATTTGGCTGGACGTACCGTACAGACTTCTGCAAAGTCTTCTTTTGACGTAGCTCAGGCAGCTGGTCATGTTGTTGTTCTGCAGGTAACTGACCATACTGGTAAGGTTTCTGCTCACAAGGTGGTTTTGAAGTAATTCTTCTTAGATTGATATCATTCATCCCCGGGACAAGGCGTCTCGGGGATTTTTGGTTTTTGGCGTATTAACGAGTGGACTGGCTGATCCCAGAATACATCTTTATTTGTAAATAAATGTCCGATGAATATAGTAGTCATCGCTTGATCTTCAGGTCGTTATGAGTTTGTTATATAGAATGTACCTTTTAAGACTTAATTAGACGTGCTATGTGCGATTTTCAGGACGCAGCACGTCAGCGTCCGTATGAAAAATTTGAACACGAATGAACCGGATACCTTCTCCACCGCACGGGCTGTACGCCGGATGGACTGGCGGCCGCATGGGTAGGGACGCGATATATCGCGTCAGCCGGCTAGGTTCACATTTGCTGTAGGGACGCGATACATCGCGTCAGCCGGCTAGGTTCTCATTTGCTGTAGGGACGCGATACATCGCGTCAGCCGGCTAGGTTCTCATTTGCTGTAGGGACGCGATACATCGCGTCAGCCGGCTAGGTTCTCATTTGCTGTA
>SAMEA104404097__coassemble_1389_pt1 | contig 20311 bp, 13 predicted proteins | sample SAMEA104404097__metabat2_low_PE_059 | metagenome-assembled genome bin SAMEA104404097 (sample SAMEA104404097) | Balaenoptera acutorostrata | reverse complement strand
CGTGATATATCACGTACCCTACGGCCATCCGGCAGAGATTTGCAATGAGGGGCTGGCGCATGAGATGGCCGATTCATGAGGAAGCTGGTGAAGCCTTCCTTCCTCGCTCCGCTGGGAAGTCGTGCCATGCGGTTTGCGGACGTGATATATCACGTACCCTACGGCCATCCGGCAGAGATTTGCAATGAGGGGCTGCGTGATCAAAGTCCTAGGTAGTACAAAGTCCACAGTTCTAGGTTCACAGTCTTTTATCCCCTCTCTTTTGTCTTTTCGTCTTTTGTCTTTTCGTCTTTCGTCTTTTGTCTTTCGTCTTTTGTCTTTTGTCTTTCGTCTTTTGTTCTATGTCTTAAGTCTTTTGTTTTTTCGTGAATAGGGGTTTTTCATTTTCTTGCGTTTTTAGGTTGAAAGCTTACCGGTAACAAAGCATTACAAAAGTATCATCCTAAAATAGATAAGAAAATGAATATCAAATTTATAACTACAGCAGCTTTCGCTTTGTTCTTCACTTTTAACGCACAGGCACAGTCCTCCACCTCTTCTGATGAGGCACGACAGAGTTCCCGGAAACATTCTGTTCGGATTTCAGCCAGTGATGGACTTACCCTGAGTGGAGCCGACTTCTTCGGTATCGGTTTGTCGGATGCCCTTTTGGGAACTCAGCGTAGCGGTCAGACTGCTACTGGCGTATTTGCCCTGGGCTACCGTTATCAGTTGAACCGCTTCCGTGTGGGTTTCGATGCTGGTTTCGCACAGGTGTGCAGTAAGATCACCTTGGCTGGTGACAAGAGCGTGTCGTATAAAGAAAAGGAACTCAATCTGATGGTATTACCGACGGCTGAATTCGTATATCTCAAGCGTAATCTTTTCGAACTATATGGAGCAGCTGCAGCCGGTATGAACCTTACCCGTCATACAGAATCGGCTTGTAGTGAGATGGGTAAGGCACAGGCGCAGAGCGGAGCTACTTACGGTAAGGAGTTTGCTTACCAGGTCAATCCGATAGGTGTACGTGTCGGTAACAGCCGCATCGGTGGTTTTGTGGAAGCCGGCGTTGGTTATCGAGGATTTGTAACCGCCGGTCTGACCCTTGGATTCTAAAAACTAGTGTTGTTGTATATAGGTGAATGTTCCTCTTTCTCACAGAAATGTGGGAAGGGGGAATGTTTTTTATGGTGCAGTTTAAATCTTCCGTGTTTGGATGTATTCTGTTCTTTATATCACCTAGCCATACGACTAGCAAAATACCACGGAAGTTGTAAGTTGCACCTTTTTTAATAGTGTCTCCCTGTAACTTTCCTGAAACTATACCGCTTATCCTTTTGGGCAGGAGCAATGGTCGGGGAGCATAAAAAAAGAGGAGTCTATTGCAGAACTCCTCCTCGAAATCATTTCTCTAAAATCAAATCCCGGATGGTCAGTCCATCTCCAGTGTATCCTTCATCAGAATATAGCTGTCTGCCAGTTCCCCACGGTTGACCGTTCCGAGACTATCAGAAAGGATTAAGTTACCATGCACATAAACATAGTAGGTCTTCTCGTTGGAAGAAGGTGTGATGGTTTCAATGATACTGCCGTTGATGATGTTGTAGGTACCACACTCCTCGATGATGCCGGAATGGGAATCAGCATCGAGGTATTCGTAAGCCAGACTATACACCTGGTCCTCCATGAGGGTCAATTCCACCTGTTTTCCTGCGCAGTCAGCGCAAGGGAAGGTACCACAATAAGTACCGAGCAGACTGACGAATTCATTCTCCACCTTCTTCTGGGTGATGGTGTCACACGCTACGGCTTCTTCGCCTTGGGGGTGCTTTGGAGACTGGCATCCCATGGTACCAGCAATCATAGTGAGACAGAGTACTGAAACAAGATTCTTTTTCATATCTTTCCGTTTATTAAAAATGTTTTTTCTTTATTGTGATTTGCTCCGTATGAGGGTGCATTATACGTTAGGTAAACGTCTACTTCTTGAAAAACCCCTATCTCTTTTTAATTTTTTTTCAGAGTAGGGGTTTCCCGGTCAAAGTGCGTTCTTTAGATAAATCGAAATAAATGAAAGTAAACTCAGTACTATACCAATTAAAATTGATACCTTAGCACTCTTTGAGTAGGAGAGGACCGAAGTCATGGGTTTGAAGAAACCACTACGTTAAACCAAGGTCCCTCTATAAGCCTATCACACTAAAATACCGTCATCATGTCCCGTGAACAACAATTCAGAAAGCTGTTTGAAGACTACTATCCCATGTTATGCCGGATAGCATTGAGCTATATTCCCAATTCCGAGGAATGTGAGGACATCGTCCAGGAATCCTTTGTGTCCGTATGGAATAAGAAAATAGATGAACTCCCGGAAAAAGAGTTTGCCGCCTACATGGTCCGTGCTGTCAAGAATAACTGCATCTCTTTTCTACGTAAACAGAAGACGACTATCCTCTCTTTTGAAGAAGCGGCGATCCACGACGAGTCCCAGCATTTGGAAGACGATCCCGAAGCGGAAACCGTCAGGTACGACGAACTGCTGGAGCGACTCTTGGACGCACTTCCACCGAAGTGCCGGGATGTCTTCTTATTGAGTAAGCTGCACCAGCTGAAATACAAGGAAATCGCAGAGAAACTCAACATCTCGGAGAAAACCGTAGAAAATCATATGGGAAAGGCGCTTCGCGTGATTCGTGAACAGTTACAATCAGGCCGTTACCTCATCTCCCTTCTTCTTATATTATTCATGCTAAAATAATAAGTTCCATGAAAGATAATATCCTATCTATAGACCAACTTTTGGCCCGTCATTTCTCCAATGAACGCCTTACTTCCGAACAGGAAGAAGTTCTGACCGCATGGATCGTTGACCATAAGGAAGAGTATCGGCAACTATCCCAGGTGCTGTCGTCAAAACAGTTTGATACAGACCAGGCCTGGAAAATTGTAAGTTCACGTCTCACTCCCTCTCACAAGTCGCTTCGTATTCCTTTTCGGAAAATCTTGGCTTATGCCGCTTGTATCCTGCTGCTCGTGGGAGTGACCCATTATTTTCTCACCCGTTCGGAAGACGACGCACTCTTGTATAGTAACGATAGTCATGAACTGATGGCCGTCACCTTACCCGATAGTTCCGAGGTCGTGCTCTATCCCCACTCCTCAGTCAATTACCGACAGTCCTCCGCTTCCGACAGGGATGTGGCACTAGAAGGAAAAGCTTTCTTCAAGGTCAGAAGACAACAGGGACACCCCTTCGTGGTACACAGTCATGCCGTTCAGGTGAAAGTCCTCGGTACCGCTTTCCTGGTGGAATCACGTCCTGATCAAGAGACCGGAGTCTATGTTCGGGAAGGTCTGGTCTCGGTGAGTACAGCCGATCAGCAGGTCCTCTTGTCAGCTAACCAGCAAGCTACGGTGAAGCGCACGTTGATAGAGAAAGATACTTTACGGGTACCCGCACAAATCTTCAAGGCTCATATCCCGACCCGTGTATACCACAATGCACCTTTGTCGGAAGTGCTGAAGGAGGTCGAACAGGAATTCCATGTCGACATACAGGTTGACAGCGCACTCTTGGCATCTCGTGTCAGTACCACTATAAAAATGACTCAGGTGGAGGATATATTGAATGAATTGAGCTATATTTGCAACGGAAAATATCAGAAAATAGCTTGTCAGCAATATAGAATGTCCTCAGCGGACTAAAACACTGAGGTGAATTGAATTAAAGAATCCGTGAATGTCAGATTATTAGGGGTCGTTGTGCTAGGGCTGTTGCCGTTTAGCCTATCTGCCCAGAACCCGCATCCTATCGCAGAAGAGACTTTTGAGAATAAGGTCTCTTCTGCGACTGTATATGAATGGTTCGGAATGCTGGAACGTGAAGGTTATGTGCTGTCCTATAATGCCTCTTCCATAGACTTATCGGCACGTGTAACCTTGAAGCAAGCGGTCAGAACGATAGATGCGTTCCTACGGCAGGTGCTCGAAGGATATGCATTCACCTTACGGTTTTCGGAAGAAAAGAAAATCCAGATTCAGATTCAGGGGCAGAAAAAGGTCCAGCTCTCCGGAAAAGTGAGTCATGCCGAGACCGGAGAGATCTTACCGCATTTCACGATGACGCTCACCGACCAGAAAGGGAAGAAATATACGGTGACGGACTATGCTGGAGAGTTTGCTATAACCCTCCCGGCAGGAACCTATACTGCTGTGTTGCCTTATCTTGGATTTTCACCCTACGTGAGCCATCTCGACCTGACCCGTAACCGGTCGTTGAATATTCAGCTGTCACCGACCACCTTTCCCATGAAGGAAGTCGTTGTCAAACCTTCCCCCTTCCTAGACGATGCCAATTATCATGGAACGGCCCAACGTCTGTCGGTCGGTCATCAGGATCCGATGGCTTCCGTTGCTGTTCTGCCTGGCGTCGCCGGTTCTCCCAATACCGGAAATTTTTACGTGAATGGTGGTGATCGTGATGAGAACCAGATTTTGCTGGATGGCATACCGGTCTACCACTCGCATCACAATAATTCCCTGGTAGCCCTGTTTAATGGTGACGCTGTTCAGCGCATCTCCTTTTACGACAGTTTTATCCCAGCTCAATATGAAGGACGACTTTCATCCGTCACCGACATCCGTTTGAAGTCGGGAGACAGTCTCCGGCATCACCAGTCTTTCAACTGGGAGATGCCTTCCGTATCCGCTACTTTTGAGGGTCCGGTGGTGAAAAACAAGCTCACCTATCTCTTGTCGGGACGTCATAGTTGGTTGGATGCTGTTGAAAAGACCTTCCACCGTTATCCGGGACTCAACCGTTCGTTTGCCGATCTGACCGGTAAGGTCACCTATTATCTTTCACCTCAGACCACGATACATGGCGTTGTATACCGTTCCAACGATGTGTTCAATGATTCCACGGAATACAGCAAGAACCAAAAGATCTTGCAGTGGCGGGGAGGGGTTTATTCTTTAGGACTGAAGACGGTTATCGGACGTAAGATTCAGAATTCAAGTCATCTGGGGTATTCCGAGTATGAGAATAAGGTGTTTGCTCCGGCTATCGGTGTCGGAATTCCTTTCTATATCAAGGAGGGGATGCACCGGTTCAACGCGAAGACAGACTTTCGGCAGCTGCTCGACAAATGGGTGGAACTATCCTACGGTCTGAAATTCTCGCAGGAAGCTTTTAATCTACTGGCTTCCAAAGATACCGTAGAAAATAACCGTTATCTTATTTCGCAAATATCGGCTTATGCCAATACAAGGTTACGTCTTACCCAAAAACTGATGGGTAGTGTGGCCTTGAATGTGGTGTCGTATCTTCCTCAAAACTCCTCTCATTTCATCAGTATCCAACCTCGGTTTACATTGAAATACCTTCTGGATGACCGGAATACTTTTTCTCTCGATTTCTCGAGAATGGAGCAGTTCTACCATAATATCTGTCTTGACCAGATTCCGGTTCCTTCTGATTTCCGTATGCCGAGTATCAAAGGTTTTCAACCGAGTTCTTCTCTTCATACAGAGGGAGGGTGGCGACATGTTTCTAAGAACTGGTTCTGTTCTCTGTCGGCCTATTACAAACGTAGATACCACATTTTAGGGGTTCGTCGTATCATAGATTTTGAAAAAGAGGAATGGGAACAGTTCATCATGCAGGGCAATGCCCATAGCGGAGGACTGAAGTTCCGCTTCTCTGCCCAGACCGGGAGATGGGCAACAGACCTTTCTTATGCATTTTCTAGGAGTATGGAGTGGTTTGATGCCTATGACAATGGGAAAAAACATCCCACCTTGCATGATTTGCCACATACCTTTAATTGGGGTACTTCTTATTGGACAGGTGTGCGTTCTTTCTTTACGGTAGGGGGATATGTGCAGTCGGGGTATTTCACCAACGAATTTGTGGACCTGGAGTCGCCCGATGTCTTCTATCAACGTAGCGAACGAGGTAAATGCAATTATCGTTTGGATTTGAATTTCTCCAGTGCCAAAAAATCCCGGAAGGGAAGGGTAGAACTGCGTTATAAATTTGGATTATATAATGTGGTCGGTCATCCCCGTGAGGAAGAGGTCATCGATCTTTATTCATTAGATACCCATAAACATGCCTTACCTTACTTTGTGCTGAATCTGGCTTTCTAGGGTCTAGGGTTTAAAGTTTAGGGTTTAATGTTTAATGTCTAAAGTCTAATGTCTAAAGTCTAATGTCCTTTGACCTTTCGTCTTATGTCCTACGTCCTTTGTCTTATGTCCTACGTCCTTTGTCTTATGTCTAATGTCCTATGTCTTTTGTCTAAAGTCTAAAGTCTAAAGTCTAAAGTCTAAAGTCTAAAGTCTAATGTCCTATGTCTTTTGTCTAAAGTCTAATGTCTAAAGTCTAATGTCTAAAGTCTAATGTCCTTCGTCTAATGTCCTTCGTCTTATGTCTGTTCGAAATGGCGAAATTTAAGGTTGCTCGGTCTTATTTGTGTAAAAGATGTGAATAAATACGCGGAAGTGGAATCTTTTCATTATATTTACAAAGTCTATTTAACTCATGCAACAACGGTTGTATGACTATAATAATACCATCAAAAGCCCCGTTGTGAAACAGGGCTTTTGTTTTTGAAAGGGGAGAACACTTTGTCTAGGAGAACGTTTCACATTCGGTTTGCGAGAAGGGATGGGCACCCGAATCCTCTGACTCATCGACGGAAGGGAGGATGTGCAGTATGGATACCTGTACGATCGGGGATGGACGTTTCTTCATTGCATGGGAAGAAGTCTGCTGTTCGGATTATCGATAGGTTGAATTTCTCCTATTCCTATGTTTTAAAATACTACTTTAAGTGATAGATGAATAAAATCATTTAAAGTAAATATAAAGAGAGGATTATGGATTTTATATTTCTTCTAAAACGAATATCGATTCCATCCGCTTATAAGAAAAATTCCGGCTCTTTTCGCTTCCTGTTTTTCCAACCGAATACCGCTCCGGCCACCTGATAGAGCAAGCCACCGTAGTGTCGTGCGTGTGCAGTGCAGACCATCTGACAGCGTCCGCAATGGATACATTTTTCATAATCCGTGGTCTGGGGATGGTCGACCGGAATGGCACCCACAGGACATACTTTCACACAGGCTCCGCAAGCTGTACATGTCTTGCCGGTCACCACCTTCAACGGAATATTTCCGGGAACCTTATAGGGACGATTGCCAGGTAAACTGAGCTTTGGGAGTGCACCTGTACGATATTCCGCCATCTTTTTTAGACAACGTTGTGCAAAATCTTTGATCTTCAAATGATCCGCTGCGTCAGGGCGCCCCTGGGCTGTTTTGGGAAAAATTGAATGTTGGGCAATGAATGTACCGGCTGCCAAGATGACAAATCCATTGGCTTCCAGAATATCCTGCATCTCTACCAGGGCGTCCTCGTATTCGCGGTTACCATATACCGCCACTAAAATCGCAGGCGTCTGGTGACCTTTGAACCGCTGGAGGGAAGGTACTGCGACAGCTGGGATGCGGCCGCCGTAGACGGGCATACCGACAAGGAGAAGTTCGTCCTGGGGAATCTGCTGGTCGGCAGTGAAGGAAGGGGTGGTCAGGTTAAATGGTTGAATGTCCGTACCCATCGTCTGGGCAATTTCTTTGACCACTGTCTTCGTGGTGTTGGTGGCGCTAAAAAAAGCAGTGTTAATCTTCATGTCTATGTCGTTATTGAGTTTACAAAATTAAGTGAAAATCCTGGTTGCTCTGTCCTCATTCTCAGTAAAATAACATCTTTTACGAGAGATTTAGAAATAAAGTGGGGTGTACCCGAAGAATGGAAAATAGAAAATGAGGTATGGAACAAGTGGTGGACAAGTAACAGGCAGAAGAAACTGCGGGATGCCGCGGACGAGTGGCAGTCCTGCAGAAGGAGCTTGATTCGCAGTGGTTTCAGTTTTTCGATACTATTTTTGTTGTTCGAAGGATTGTGGCTAAGAAAATAACCTTAATTTTGTAATAAAGAACGAGCGCTATGGAAAACCGTTTCAAAAGCCGGTCTTCTCTACCTTTCCGCCGCTAGGACCTAGGTCGTGACATGTGTCAGTACCGACTTGTTCGGTATTTGGTAAGTGGACGGAAAGGCGGTTTCTATCGGTATCGTAAAAAGAAAATCAACAACTATGAAAACGAAATATTTAAGTCTATTACTCCTGTTTCTATGTACAGTCCGCATACAGGCACAGTCGTCATATTATGAGGATGAGACCGTCAACCGGGTCCATGAAAATCCGGTACACGTACGTACTATTTCTTTAGATGATTTCGAACATCCTTTTGATTATCATAAAAATACAAAGTTTTATCAAAGTCTTAATGGAAGTTGGGACTTTGCCTGGTTTCCCACTCCGGAAGCCTTTCAGGAAACGCCGGATACAGCTTTTCGGTTCGAGAAAATCCCGGTACCTTGTTCCTGGCAGATGGCCGGTTACGACACTCCCATCTATACCAATATCACCTATCCATTTGAAGTGAATCCTCCCTATATCCACGGCGCCAACGGTAATCCGGTGGGACTCTACCGGAAAGTAATTACCATTCCCGAAACGTGGCGTACCCGTCGTATCCTTCTGGGTTTCGAGGGGGTCAGCTCGGCCTATGAAGTCTACCTTGACGGTCAGTTTGTCGGTTACAGTGAGGATAGTTTCACTCCCTCTGAATTTGATCTGACACCTTACTTGAAATCCCGTAAGGCCGTTCTGGAAGTGAAGGTCTACCGTTGGTGCGATGGCAGTTATCTGGAAGATCAGGACGGTTGGCGTCTGAGCGGCATCCAGCGCGATGTCTATCTCTACGCCGTACCACAGGTCCATCTCAGCGATTATCAGGTGCTGGCAGATGCTTTAGGACAAGGTCGAGGACAACTGCAGTTGCAGTATCAGTTGGAAAATGCCCAGGACGAGACACGGCAGTCCATCCTGGACATCGAACTCATCGCGCAAGATGGACAGCTCCTCCGAAGTGCCCGTCAGTCGTGTTTAGCTAAAGGAAAGGAGACGGTCAGAGGCGAATGGACGTGTGAACTGGAACAGGTGGATTACTGGTCCCATGAACAGCCTCATCTCCATCAATTACGTTTGACGCTCCGTCACCCGTCGGGGGAAATCATTGAACGTCAGTCCACCCCTGTCGGTTTTCGCCGCATTGCGGTAAGGGGCAACCAGATTTTCCTCAACGGTCAGCCTTTGCTCATCAAGGGCGTGAACCGTGTGGAGCACCATCCCTTCCTCGGAAAAGCGGTTCCTTTGGCACAGATGGAACAGGAAGTACGTCTGATGAAGACCCATCACATCAACTGTGTACGAACCGCTCATGCACCGGCCCATCCTTATTTCTATGACCTGTGCGACCGGTATGGAATTCTCGTGATGGATGAGGCCAATGTCGAATCCCACGGCATGCGGTTTGGCGCAGCCACCCTCGCAGACCAGGAGAGTTGGCGACAGGCCCACGAAGAAAGAGCGGAAGCGATGGTCCGACGTGACTTCAACCACCCCTGTGTGGTGATGTGGTCGTTGGGCAACGAAGCCGGTAACGGTAAGAATATGGTGGCGATGGAACGGCTGATTCATTCATTGGATTCCAGTCGTCCGGTGGTCTATCATTTCTCTGATGCACCAAGAGTAGGTGATATCCTAGCCGGTGGCGTCTGGAGAAACGGCAAGAAAAATATAATGGGGCGGTATCATTCGGTGGATGATTTGAAAAAGATAGCCGGGATGTCGCTCGACCGTCCGTTCCTTTTGGGGGAGTATGTCCACAGTATGGGAAATGCTTTGGGAAATCTGCAGGAATATCTGGATACGTTTGAAGAATATCCAGGACTAGCCGGTGGGTGCATCTGGGACTGGGTGGACCAGGGAATCCTGGTGGACCATGTGCGGGGAACTTACGGTACCGGCATTGACGACCGGCAGGCAGCATTGGCCGGAGTACGAAATCCAGAAAGTGATTATTATGTTGCTTATGGTGGGGATTTCCAGGACCAGCCGAATGATGGCAATTTCTGCCTCAACGGGATTTTCATGGTGGATTTCAAGGCTACTGCCAAATCGCAGGAAGTCAAGCGGGTGTATCAGAATATAGCATTCGATTCCTGGCAACCCGAGCAGCGAAAGGTCCGAATCCGGAATAAATACCTGTTCACGGATCTGTCACACCACCGTTTCTGCTGGCAGCTCTTCCGTGAAGGGATAGCCTTGGAACAGGGCAGTTTCCGTTTGCCTGCATTGGCTCCACAGCAGGAAACCATGCAGGAGATTCCTCTTCGGAAATATCGGGAGGACGGGGCGGAATATGTTTTGCGACTTACGGCCTTCGCCCCCAATTCCTGGAACCAGGAGGAAACCGAGGAAGCGGCTGCGGAATTTGTCTTCGGGGAAGTAGCTCCTGTAGAGATGCCTTCTGACACAGAAGGAAAGATGGTGCCGACGGATACCGCGTGGTTATGGCAGTCCGGGGACATGACCTATACTTTCGACCGCGTCACCGGTTATTTGCGACAGGTACGTCAAAAAAAGAATCTGATTGTGGTTGGACCTGTCGCTCCTGACTTTCTGCGGGCGCCGACGGACAATGACCGGGGTGGAAAACGCAGTCTGGCGGTCCAATGGCAGGCTGCAGGTTTAGATCATCTGCAATTACGGGTGACCCAACTGCAATGGAAGGATCAGGCCCTTTGTTCCCGTCGATGTTATCTGAATGTCAAAGGTGATACCTTGTTCCGGGTCAGAGAGCGAGTGCAACCCGTATCAGGTGGATTGAAATATGAAGTCCATGTACAGACCGATGTTCCCTGTAAGGAACTTTCCCGAGTGGGATATGTTTGTCCTGTGGCACAGCCGTTGGACACCGTAACCTGGTACGGTGCGGGACCCTGGAGTTCCTATGCAGACCGACAGGTGTCTGCCTTTTTGGGTCGTTATCAGTTGCCGGTGCAGCAGTTGTTCGAAAACTTTGCGCGTCCGCAGGAAAATGGCAACCGGTCACGCACACGTTGGATGCGTATGGGGAGTGCTTCTTATCCAGGGATAAAGGTGCGAGGAGCATCCCCTTTCAATTTCTCTGTGAGTCCTTATTCCGTTGCCAATCTGATGTCGGCCCGTCATTCCCATGAACTGCACCCGTTGCCTTATCGTGAACTGCACATAGATTTTGCCATGGCTCCTTTGGGAAATGCCAGTTGCGGTCCCCATGCCCTGAAGAAGTATCAACTAAAGAATGGAGAATATCATTTTACCTTCTATCTATTGTTTAATGAGAGAAGTTGGGATTAGTTAGGAATTAGGAGTTAGGAGGGAGGAGTTAGGATTAGTTAGGAATTAGGAGTTAGGAGGGAGAAGTTGGGATTAGTTAGGAATTAGGAGTTAGGAGAGAGGAGTTGATGATGATTAGGAATTAGGAGGGAGAAAAGAGAAATTTGCCATCCGGTAGATTCTTCCATGAAACGCACCTTTGTTTCAACTCCTTATATGTATATTTATTAGAAGTTAGGAATTAGGAGTTAGGAGAGAGGAGTTGATGATGATTAGGAATTAGGAGGGAGAAAAGAGAAATTTGCCATCCGGTAGATTCTTCCATGAAACGCACCTTTGTTTCAACTCCTTATATGTATATTTATTAGAAGTTAGGAATTAGGAGTTAGGAGAGAGGAGTTGATGATGATTAGGAATTAGGAGAGAGAAAAGAGAAATTTGCCATCCGGTAGAAACTCTTTATATGTATATTCATTAGAATATGGTGTACAATGACCTGTGGAGCAGGTCACTCCATGTATAACCGCAGGCCGAAGAGGACAAAATGAAATGGAGTCCGATGAGTCCTGCGGTCCCCCGGATGGCTAGTCAAAGGGTATCGCTCCCCTTGGGGGGAGCTGGGCGCCGAAGGCGCTCTGAGGGGGGATATTGTATGAGATAGAAGTTAGAAATTAGAAAGTAGGAGTTAGATTTAGTTAGATTAAGTTAGAGGTTAGGAGAGAGATGTTAGGAGTTAGCCGGGTGGTTTTGGTTAGTCACCACTAATATTCAACCTTTAACCCTCAACCCTCATCCTTCCACTTTCCACTTTAAACTATCAACTATCAACCTTCCACTTTAAACTTTAAACTTTCACCCTTCACCCTTCAACGATTCTCCAGACTTCATCTTCTGTACCTGTGAAAGGGCCGGACACTTCCAATTTGAGTGTAGCCAGCGCAGCGGCAAATTTTCCGGCTTCCTCGGGGTCAGCCCCACGTGAACGCATATACAGATAACCGGTAGAATAGGTGTCCCCACAGCCTGTGGTATCTACGACTTTACGGGGAGGATAGGCGCAAATCTCGTAAAAATGATCATTTTCCAGTATCAGCGAACCCTGATCGCCCAAAGTGACGCAGACCTCGTTGATACCCCATTCAGCCAATTGTAATGCCGCATCATGTGGTTCCTCAAGTCCGGTCAACATCTTCATTTCGTGTTCATTGACCTTCAGTACATCGATATATCTGAAGGCCTCCAGTTTGTCTTTCCAGTCCACCGGAAAGACCTTGTCACCACGTACCTCGCGCAGAAAGCCCTGGGACTCTACACTTAGAGTACCTTTGTCGGAAAGATATTTTATCAGATCGAGCGAGAAATCGTCGGCCAATAAGGAACCGAGATGATAGACTCCGGCCTTGATCCATTTGAAATCCTCCAACCGAAAGGCATCCGCTTTGGCCAACACCCGTTGGGAACGGTTGTTGCGGTTTTCTCCGTAACTGTTTTCGAAGAATACCGTCTGTGCGGAAGGAAATACCGACACCTGGATTCCCTTTTCCCTGAGATCCTCCACAGCCCGCATCTCAGAGGAAGCCAAAGCCGTCACGAGACGGAAATCCCGTCCTCCATTCAGCCGTTGCAAGGCATGTGCGAAATAGTAGGCCGTTCCGCCGAACTGCTCCACTTCATTTTCAGGCGTAATGATTTTATCGAGCGTGATGTGCCCGATACAACAAATTTTATCCATGGGATATAAATGGGGTTGATATTAATGCGGCAAAGGTAGTGATTTTTATTCAGGTCTGCCTCCTGCACTGATTTCCAAATCTATTTATCTATATTTCTCAGGATTTTCTGCGGCAATCTGATAGTCTCCAGACTGCGGTTGGTACCGTTTATTCGTGTGCAGTCCTGCATTCAGCCGTTCCTTCAGGTGCGTGTTGCGTTTGACGACAGTCAGATTGCGGATGGCATAGGCCAAAGCCTTGGTCTGTCCGATAAGCACGCAAATCTTTTTTGAACGCGTGATACCGGTATAGATGAGATTTCTCTGCAGCATGACAAAATGGGTCATCAGTACCGGAATCACGACGATAGGATATTCCGACCCCTGAGACTTATGGATGGTAGTGGCATACGCCAAGGTCAGTTCGTCCAGTTCAGAGGCTTCATATTCCACCAGTTGTTCTTCGAAGCGCACCAAGAGCGTACGGTCCTCGATATTGACCGACTCCACGGTACCGATGTCGCCGTTGAACACCTCTTTTTCATAATTATTGCGGATCTGCATCACCCGGTCCCCTTGCCGGTAAGTATAACCGCTCCGGTTCAGACCGATGGTGGAAGGATTGAGGGCCTGTTGCAGGAGGATGTTGAGATTCTCCGCACCGACAATTCCCCTTTGCATCGGAGTCAGCACCTGAATATTGCTGAGTGGCTGATGGTAGGCCTTGGGTAACCGGTCCCGTACGAGTTTCACGATTTCCTGGGCCACCACTTCGGGTTCTTCTTGTTTGATAAAGAAGAAGTCCGTCTGTTTCCCGTTGCTGACATCGGGGAAGTTGCCTTTGTTGATGGCATGAGCGCTCATGACGATACGACTCGATTGCGCCTGTCGGAAAATACGGGTCAGGCGGATCACCGGGATACAACCCGACTCAATGATGTCGCGGAGTACATTACCTGCTCCGACGCTGGGCAGCTGATCGATGTCGCCGACCAGGACCAGACGCATGTGGGAAGGAATCGCTTTCATCAGATTATACATCAGGATGATGTCGATCATCGAACATTCGTCCACAATGAGCGCATCCCCTTCAAGCGGTGTCTCCTCATTGCGTTTATAACCGTCGCGGGGATTGTATTCCAGAAGGCGGTGGATGGTCTTGGCCTCCATTCCGGTGGCCTCGCTCATTCGTTTGGCGGCACGGCCAGTGGGAGCTGCCAACAGGATGCGGAGTCCCGAGGTCTTGAAGGCGGCGATAATCCCTTCGGTCGTTGTAGTCTTTCCCGTACCGGGACCTCCAGTGAGCACCATGACTTTCGAACGCATCGCCTCCTCGATGGCATTAATCTGCACTTGGTCGTACGTAATGCCGGAAGTGCGTTGGATGGCTGCTATATTGGCTTTCAGGGTGAACAGACTATGCCCCTTGTCCTGTAAGAGAGCCAACAGTCTCTGGGCTGTTCCTTCTTCCGAATAATAAAAGGGTGGGAGATAGATGGCTCCTTCCTCCTCCACCAGGTCGTGGCTCTGTTTCATCTCGTTCAGGGCCTCGGCAATCGGTTCCGCCTCAGCCTCCAGTAATTTTTTAGCCGCCTCCACCAGCTGTTCCTCCACGGCGAAGACATGTCCCTCGTTCGACAGCGTGTTGAGTGTATACTGAATACCACTTTTGCAACGCCGCAGGTCGTTTTTCTCATATCCCATCTTGTTTGCGATACCATCGGCCGTCTTGAAGCCTATTCCCCAGATATCGTCGGCCAACCGGTAAGGATTCTCCTTGACCTTGTCGATACTTTCCTTTCCGTACTCGCGGTAGATTTTGGCTGCATAGGCCGTACTGACTCCATAGCCTTGGAGAAAAACCATCACATTCTTGATGTCTTTCTGTTTCTCCCAACTGTCACGGATCTTTTCCACCCGTTTCTTGCCGATACCGGGCACTTCGTTGAGTCGTTCGATATCGGACTCAATGATATCGAAGGTTTCGGCTGCAAAATGCTGTACGATAAGGTGCGCATATTTGGGACCGATGCCTTTGATGAGTCCGCTACCAAGATATTTCTCGATACCATAGACGGTGGCGGGCAATACTTCCTCCCAGCTCTCAACAGCAAACTGACTGCCATATTTCGGATCCACTTTCCAGTTACCCTCGCACAGCAGTACTGCACCGACAGGGACTTCCAGCAGACTGCCTACCAGGGTGACGAGATCGCTGTACCCCTTTACTTTGGCTTTCATGATGGAATATCCATTTTCTGGATTTTGGTAAGTAATGCGCTCGATGACGCCCCGTATTTTGATCATGGTTGATGAGTTCTTATGGAATCAGAGATAGATATAAAATAGGGATTTGAGATTTCGTAATCCTATTTTTGTACGAAAGTAATCATTTTTCTACGAAAGACCTCTATTGGCGATTGCAAATTTTGATGTTCGATGTCGGGAGTTGGCGATACTTCTTGCTTGAGCCATTGCAACAGACCCTAGATTGGCTATCCTAAGAAATCAATAAATCTACCCCTTCTTTCTCCGCCCTTTCTTCAACAAATATGTTTTATGTCAACCAAAATAGAATTGTTTTTGCACGACTGACAACCAAGACAGGAATACAACAAAAGGTTGTCAATCTATACCGTTTTAATAGTTAAACCTGTCAACTAAAATCAGTATAAAAAGGATTTGAAAAGGTATAGAAATTCTCCAAAGATCATTGCTGATTTGGAGGTGGTTCTGCATTTGCTGAGTGCCACGGGATCTGTGCCGGAAAATTAGCGTCCGCACATGTGCTGGTTGATTACAAGGGGCTTATGGAGTGCCATGTGGGGAACGATTTCTTGCTAATTTGGTTTGACAGCAGTTTCATTTCCAACTCCCTGTTTTCGGCAATACGTTTTTCTGATTTGCGATGATAGTATTCTACAGCAAGAAGTAAGGCCTGGATCGCCGAGATTAATCCCATCAGATAAGCGTTACCCCAAACTTCGTCAGTCCTCATTTCTAGAAAATAACTCTCCAGAACATGTTCTATGATAGCTGCAAGGAAAGTGTTGGCCATTATAGAGATGATGCTGAATGCCATTACTTTTTATCCTTGAATATCGTAAAAATGGGATATACATCCTTGGTGCTTAGGGTGTCCCACTCTACTATTTCCATATCTGGACATATTGTAAAAACTAATGATTTTAGGTGTATTCCGCATTCAATGGTACCTGAGTGTGCCAGTTAGAGTAAAGACTCAAGCTCGCTTGAAGGCTTTGCCGAGTGCAGCCCAAATGCTGAAATCATGCGAGGTGTCCCATTGTCAAAGTCAGGGGATTTAAACTCCCCATGATCTGTTAGAATCCATACCAGGTCATATAAGAAGTACATCAGAAGGGATGTCCAAAACCAAGTCTTAAAAACTGTTTTACTTTCCTATAACAAATATACTATTTATTACTACATCACCCAAAGTTGGAGGTCGAATAAAAAATACCGATTTACTCGGTGTAAATCGGTATTTTCGAAATTCATTGTGAACCTTGTTAGTTCTTTTAGTCTATGCTCCCGTAAATGTTAGAGTCATGGCAAGGGATGGTGGGAATCTGTAGTAGGGGTGTATGATTTTGGTGATTCCCCCTGAGGTCCTGTCGGTTTCCCTTGCAATAGTCCCGTCGACAGTGGAAATACCTTCAGAATTTCCCATTCGCAACCCTTGACATAAGTGGGGTGGTTGGGTACCGTCAGTGCCACAACCTTGGTCCGGAAGAACGGATCTTCGAGGGCTTTGACCTCCCCGTATACCAGTTGGTGGAGCTGGTCATCAGAATCCGTGAAATAAAGTCCTTTGATCTGATGCTGTTCATCCGTCACGGCTCCCCAGATAGTGATGGCATGCAGGGCGCCGCCCAGTCCCACATGGGTCTTGATGTCCATCCCCATGGCATCCCCCTGTTGGAGGACCGGGAGCAGACGCTGCGAAAATATCGCGAGGGCCTCTTCGGGGTTGTCGGCTGTTTCCCAATGGTCATAACTCACCAACGGTTGTCGGTGATATCCGATATATTCCCGGTTCACCTCTCGGAGATACCCTCCCGTACCGGGTTGGGGATATGACTGGTTCGAGATGTCCGTACTTTTTCCTTCGACATACCAGAGTATTCCCGTCGGAATACTGCCACCTTTCTCCAGATCCCGGAAATGCGTCATGGCATCGTCCATTATCGCCATCCGGTAGGGACCGCTACCGGTTCCGTTCGGTGTACCTTCGGGCAAGGTCAGACCGGCTTCCACATAACGGTCCTGCCACCACTGCAGGAGATTGCTGGCCGTAATCAGCCAGCAGGCCATATAATCCTGTGGTACTCCCCGTTTCTCCACATCATACCAGCCCTGATGCTCAGAGACCCCTTGGGCGAAGAAACTTTCCATCGGCTTCGGTACAGAAGGGCGGGAGAGATGCTCGTCAATGAAAGCGGTAAGTCGTTTCTCATTGAATTCCTGTTGGAATTCATAGGCGGTCCCGTCTTGGTGGTAGAAGCGGAGACTTATCCTTCCCGCCATCTCGGGAATCAGTTTAAGTTCCTTCTCTTCCTCCAGGTCGATACTGAAGAAGGACACGGTTTCAGAGTATTTCCTCGCCAGTTTCTCCAGTAGGGCCTGCTGTTCGTTGTCCCGTTGCTTCCAGCCATAAACCAGGGCAGGTTTTCCCTGCTGAAGGACCGGCGAAACTTCTCCCGTCTCCGAAACGACCAGTTCATGAAAGGCGCTGGTCGTCAGTAGATTCAGTTGTCCCGGACGCATCCAGACCTCTGGCGAAGGACGGGTAAATGTCAGACTGTCACCCGCGTGGACCCGATACACCACCTCTTCTCTCGGAGACCTGATTTTCTGGTAGCTGTAGACCGTCCCGGCCCTCCGTTCCTCATAAAAACAGACTTCCTGGTTCCTGGAGGGGTAAATGATCTCCTTCAAGATTCCCTTTGAATAAAAATACAGCGGACGGTGGTCCTGTGCTCCGGCCGGGAGGAGGGAGCAGGACAGAAGAGTGGGTAGGAGCAACTTCTTCATGGGGCTTATATCGTATCGTCAGTTTGAAAAGTCCTGGTTCCATTCGGGAGGAATCAGGACTTTAGTAATGGTAAAAAAATAACTTCATATAGTTTTAATAACTGGCTCATTCTTTTTTCAGCATTTTTTTGTTCGTCTTTTGCACTGCTTTGAAGCGCGTCGTCAGTCGTGTAGCCCGCTACACTCCTTCCTCCTAACTTCAAATCAGAAGCAAAATCCAAACAAAAAATAGCCGAAGTTATTCTTTCACCATTACTTATTGCATTTTGTTCGTATTATTTGACCATCAACTTCTTCCCTTGGTGGATATAGATTCCCCCCTTCGAAGGATGTTCCACCTTGCGGCCGCTGAGGTCGTAAGTCACAGCGGTATTCTTGTCGTTCATCAGTGTCGGGGAGCTGATGCCTGTCGGATCCAGTTTGCTCACTGCAAATCTGCCGGCATCGAGAATTGTGCGGCTTTCATGGTCCAGGAAGAACACCACGACTTCGGAGTTCGTAACCTCACTGACCCGTTCCGGAATCGGGAAGGTCTGTTTGTACGGAGTTCCGATTTCGTAACGCTCGCCCCAGGTCCCGTTGATACTTCCGCGGAAGATGTGCTGGTGGGCCGGGTAAGTAAATTTCCCGTTGTCATCCTGCAGCGCCACAATATCATTTTCCAGCGCCCAGAAGAGGATATCAATCTTTTTACCTTGGATAGCCTCCTTCTGGTTTCTGCGCAGACGGGTCTGGATATCGATGACATATTCCTGCTCCGCATTATAATAGACCTTACCGGTACATTCCAGCAAATCGTCTTCCTGGAACATCTCCTCTAGCAGATGGTCGGACACTGTGGGACCCAAGGTGTTGTAGACGAGCTGTGGCAGTCCGGGATGCACGTCAATACTGGCTGCATAGTCCTGGGCTTCCTGATGGAAAAGGGAGACATGGTTTCCGGGTAAGGAAGAGAATTCCGTCAGACTATGCAGAGCGGTAATGATGTAGTTCTCTTTCCCGTATTTCTGTTCACTCTCCTTGAGCGACCGTGAAAGATTGGGACAATAACGGCACCGCTGACCGGTGAATTCAACCGCTACGACTGGAGAACGGAAAGCAGGTTCCGCATAGATATCCTCAGTACGGTCCTGTGCCTGTGCAGCACTGCCGAGGAGCAGAAAAGAGAGCAAGAGGGTAGATTTCGTGTACATGATGTTTGAGGTTAGTGTTGGGCTTACGATTCCTCATGGAGTCCCGTTCGGAGCGGGAAAATTCCGTGGAGAGGTGCTCGTAGTTGAGTAACGCAAAGAAAGCGAAAATCCCTCATCCGGCCCACTGCATTTTTCTAAAAAAATGTGATGGGAATCCCCTGTTGTTGCACCAATTTCTTAAAAAGAATGAAGGCCCGTATATTCCGTTTCTAAAATGTTAGGCAGGCAGGAATGAATACCTTCTAAAATAGCAAGGCGTTAAAAGAGCTGATTGTAGATGCTGTTGAATCGCATAAAACGCCAATGGTCAGTCGGTCATGATGCTATTTTTTAATCTCTGTTCTGGGGAATCTTCCTTTTGATGCATTAGCCAGGACGCGATGAACGGTTCCGATGCACTTTCCAACTCCAAAAACGAAATTTGGGGTAATGAGGACATCTGGAAATAAAAGACAGATACTGTAATTTTGGTGAGAGGCGGTTTCCTTCCTGGAGACTGCCTCTCATTGGATATCTACGGACCACTAGTCGACTGTCCTCCGGTGCCGTCATTTCCTTTTCTGGGAACAGAAGTCCTAGCAGCGCGTCAGCGTCAGCTGGCTAGCTTCTCATAAGTCAGCTGGCTAGGTCCTCATTAGCTCTATGAATGCAAATGATCCGGATGGATAATTTCTAACTTCTCTCTCCTCATTTCTAACTATCATGATCCATCGCGTCAGCTGGCTAGGTTCTCATTAGCTCTATGAACGCAAATAATCCGGATGGCTAATTTCTAACTTCTCTCTTCTCATTTCTAATTATCATGATACATCGCGTCAGCTGGCTAGCTTCTCATAAGTCAGCTGGCTAGGTTCTCATTAGCTCTATGAACGCAAATAATCCGGATGGCTAATTCCTAACTTCTCTCTCCTCATTTCTAACTATCATGATCCATCGCGTCAGCTGGCTAGGTTCTCATTAGCTGTAAGGACGCGATAAATCGCGTCAGCTGGCTAGGTCCTCATTTGCTGTAAGGACGCGATAAATCGCGTCAGCTGGCTAGGTTCTCATTAGCTCTATGAACGCAAATAATCCGGATG
>SAMEA104404097__coassemble_1369_pt1 | contig 20512 bp, 12 predicted proteins | sample SAMEA104404097__metabat2_low_PE_059 | metagenome-assembled genome bin SAMEA104404097 (sample SAMEA104404097) | Balaenoptera acutorostrata | reverse complement strand
AAGGTTGTTAGGGTCATTAAGGTCGTTAACGACGCTAATGACCCTAATGACCCTAATGACCCTAATGACCTTAAAGACCCTATTATCTCCAGGAGCCGCCTCCCCTTCGGGAGCTGCCCTCACTTCATCCAACTTTATTGCAAAGATGCCTGGTCGGCGACATTATTCTCCCGAAATCCCCTCTATATACAGGGAGTTGGGATTTCCTCTATCATCTATCACCAGCGCATCTATTTTACTGGGTAACAAAGGATTAGGGGTGATAGATGATCTATCACCCATCTATCACCCACCCGGAAAATCTATCACCCGCAGAAAAAGGAAAGTGAGAGCAAACGGTGAGAGGTGATAGTTGGGTGATAGATGCTCTATCACCCCTAATCTACTGATTTACAACTGGAATAATACCTGGTGATAGATGTGATAGAGAAAGTAAACATTGCAGTAGGAAAAAAGCGTAAAAAACGCGAATAGACTCGTTTTTTATGCAAAATCATGAGGTTTTAGCCTCCCCATATGCTTGATGATGATTTTCAAGCCACTTTATAAAATCGATTTATTATAAAACTGGACTGAACAAAGTTCTATTCATTCAAAAGAAGCTCAAAATAACTTAGGCAAATCTAGTAGTAACCTAAATATATCTAGTAGTAACCTAAATATATCTAGTAGTAACCTAAATATATCTAGTAGTAACCTAAATATATCTGGCAGTAACCTAAATAAATCTGGCAGTAACCTAAATATATCTAGCAGTAACCTAAATAAATCTAGTAGTAACCTAAATAAATCTAGCAGTAACTTAGATTTATCTACAAGTAACCTAGATTATGAAGAGGAAGCTTGCACATCACGCCCCAGAGAAAAATGAAAAACAAACGGCAGTCTCCATTGTCATTTATAAGAAACAACCAATGGAGACTGACGTTTTTTGATAATTTTCTAAATTGAGGATTGAAATTGAGGATCGCAATGATGGATCGAAATAGAGAATATGGTTGAAAATTGAATTATAATTTCAATTTCTCCTTCAAATATTTGGCAGTATAGCCCTTTCCTGCAGCTACGATTTCCTCAGGAGTACCAGTAGCCACAATCCGTCCGCCATCACGTCCACCCTCAGGACCTAAGTCAATCACATGGTCCGCACATTTAATGACATCCATATTATGCTCAATAATCACAACCGTATGGCCACGAGCAATCAACGCTTCAAAACTTTCCATCAATTTACATATATCATGGAAATGAAGTCCCGTTGTCGGTTCATCAAAGATGAAAAGCGTTTTTTCCACGCGCTCCATCGTCAAATAATAGGCCAATTTCACACGCTGGTTCTCACCACCGGAAAGCGTACTGGAAGACTGTCCCAACTTGATATATCCCAGTCCCACATTCTGTAGAGGCAAAAGACGCTTGACGATTTTTTCTTTCTTATACTCCCGGAAGAACTCAATCGCCTGATTGACCGTCATTTCCAAGATATCATATATATTTTTGTCGTGGAATTTCACCTCCAAGACCTCACTCTTGAATCGTTTACCACCACAAGCCTCACATACCAATTCCAAATCCGCCATGAACTGCATCTCCACCTTCACGGTACCTTCTCCCTTACATTCCTCGCAGCGTCCACCGTCCGCATTAAAGCTAAAGAAAGCCGGGGTGAATTCCATCTGTTTCGCCAAAGGCTGTTCCGCCATCAACTTACGAATCTCGTCATACGCCTTCACGTAAGTCACCGGATTGGAACGGGAAGACTTACCGATCGGATTCTGGTCGACAAATTCGACCCCCTTGATTTCGGACAAGTCCCCTTCAAGACTGATGAACTCTCCTGGACGGTCACAGACCTCATCGAAATGCCGTTTCAAAGCCCGATAAAAGATATCCCGTACCAAAGTACTCTTTCCCGAGCCACTGACTCCCGTCACCACCGTCATTACATTTAGAGGAAAACGCACGTCCACGCCCTTCAGGTTATTGGCACGAGCTCCCTTCACCTCAATATAATTATTCCAGGCACGACGCGACTTAGGTACCGCAATTTCCTCTTTTTCAAATAAATAATTGATGGTATGCGATACAGGATCCTCCGGACCGCGTTTCGGAAATTCCTTAGGAGCCTCTCCTTCCCAAACCACCTGTCCACCTAAGCGACCCGCCTCCGGACCAATATCAATAATATAGTCTGCCGCACGGATAATCTCCTCGTCGTGCTCGACGACCACCACCGTATTACCCAAATCACGCAACTGACGAAGCACCTTGATCAACCGGTCCGTATCCCGAGAATGCAGACCGATGCTCGGTTCATCCAAAATATACAAAGACCCCACCAAGGAACTTCCCAAAGAAGTCGCCAGGTTAATACGCTGACTCTCACCACCGGAAAGCGAGTTGCTCAGACGGTCGAGCGTCAGATATCCCAGTCCCACTTCCACCAGAAAACGCAAGCGGTTACGAATCTCTGTCAACAAGCGCTGCGCCACCTGTACATCATGCTCAGGGAGCACCACTTCATCAAAGAACACCTTCAGGTCCTTTACCGGCATCCGTACCAGTTCAGAAATACTTTTTCCGCCCACTTTTACATATTCCGCCTCCGGTTTCAGACGTGAACCATGACACACCGGACAAATCGTCTTTCCCCGATAGCGAGCCAACATCACCCGGTACTGAATCTTATACTGGTTCTCCTCCAGCATTTTGAAGAAAGCGTCGATACAAACCTCCGAATTGCCCTTCGTACCATGCCAGAGAATATCCTTCTGTTCCCGCGTCAAATTAAAATAAGGTTCAAAAATAGGGAAAGCCAGTTCCGCAGCCCGTCGGCAGAACTCCTCCTTCCACTGTCCCATTTTCTCCCCACGCCAACAGAACACCGCCCCATCGTAAACACTCAAGGCAGAGTTGGGAACCACCAGCGCCTCGTCAATCCCCATCACTCGACCAAAGCCCTCACATTTCGGACAAGCCCCGAGAGGAGAATTAAACGAGAACATATTATCGTCCGGTTCCTCAAACTTCATCCCGTCCGCTTCAAAGCGAATAGAGAAATGATGTAACACATGCGCCGGATAGATGCGCAGCAAGCACTCCCCGTCCCCTTCGAAGAAAGCCGTCTCGACCGAGTCCGTCAAACGGGAAATCGCATCCTTGGAATTAGAAACCGACAAGCGGTCCACCAACAGCCACACATTATCAGGAACTTCCGAAACATCCAGATTCTCATGTTGTTGCAGATAATCCTCAATATGCACAAACTCCCCATCCACATCCAAGCGGGAAAGTCCCTGCTGCAGATAAATTTCCAACTGCTGGCGCAAGGTACGGTCACCCCTCAGATGCAACGGCGCGATCACCGTGAAACGTGTCCCTGGAGAATAAGACAACGCACAGTCCACCACATCCTGCGGCACATTCCGTTTCACCTCCTGTCCACTGATCGGAGAGAATGTATGTCCCACACGGGCAAAGAGCAATCGCAGATAATCATAAATCTCCGTAGAAGTCCCGACGGTAGACCTAGGGTTACGGCTAGTCACCTTCTGTTCGATCGCGATTGCCGGAGGCAAGCCCTTAATGTAATCACATTCAGGCTTATGCATACGTCCCAAAAACTGACGTGCATAAGCCGAAAGACTTTCCACATACCGGCGTTGACCCTCTGCATACAACGTATCAAACGCCAACGACGACTTACCCGATCCAGAAAGACCAGTCACTACGATAAATTTGTCACGAGGGATGGTCAAATCGATATTCTTCAGATTATTGACTCTCGCCCCCTTGATGCGAATAGCATTCTCCATTGCGGCTCGTATTATTTTTTGAACAGACAAAGTTAAGAAACTGCCTCAAGATTAGGAAATAAATCAACGGAAAACTAGAAATGGCACCACATTAATGCATTTCCGGCACAGAGAAAAGGCCATTCCATCCGTTAAAAAATCTGACATTTTGAACAATTCCCCTCTCACTCCTATAAATAGGTCTGATTTGCCCCAGATAAGTTGTTGGTATACCGTATAAAAGTCGTAACTTTGCAGAATATAAAACGATTATACTGTATATAAATACAAGATTCAAAATATGAAAATCGAACAACAGCTCACAGCTGCGGTGGTGGCAGCACTCAAAGCGCTCTACGGACAGGACGTCAACGAAGCGCAAGTCCAGTTGCAGAAGACCAAGAAGGAATTCGAGGGTCATCTCACTCTCGTTGTATTCCCTTTCTTGCGAATGTCCAAGAAAAAGCCTGAAGATACCGCTCAGGAAATTGGTCAGTACCTGAAGGAAAACACCAATGTTGTAGCAGATTTCAATGTCATCAAGGGCTTCTTGAACCTGACGATCGACGCTTCCCAATGGATTGAGCTTCTGAACGATATCCATGCCGATGCGAAATACGGTTTCATTCCACAGACTGAAGAATCTCCGCTCGTCATGATCGAATACTCTTCCCCCAACACCAATAAGCCTCTCCACCTGGGCCACGTACGCAACAACCTCCTCGGCTGGAGCGTTTCCCAAATTGCCGAAGCCAACGGTAACCGCGTGGTGAAGACCAATATCGTCAACGACCGTGGTATCCACATCTGCAAGTCCATGTTGGCCTGGTTGAAGTATGGTAACGGAGAGACTCCGGAATCCACCGGCAAGAAGGGCGACCACCTCATCGGCGACTACTATGTAGCCTTCGACAAGCACTTCCGTGCAGAGGTCAAGGAACTCATGGAAAAGTTCATGGCAGAAGGTATGAACGAGGAAGAAGCCAAGGCCCGTGCAGAAAAGGAATCTCCATTGATGAACGAAGCCCGCGAGATGCTCGTGAAGTGGGAACACAACGATCCTGAAGTCCGTGCCCTCTGGCGCAAGATGAACGAATGGGTCTATGCCGGTTTCGATGAAACCTACAAGGCACTCGGCGTCAGCTTCGATAAAATCTATTATGAAAGCGAAACCTACCTCGAAGGTAAGGAGAAAGTTATGGAAGGTCTCGAGAAGGGTCTTTTCTACAGACGCGAAGACGGTTCCGTATGGGCCGACCTCACCAAGGAAGGTCTCGATGAGAAACTTTTGCTCCGTTCCGACGGCACCAGCGTCTACATGACCCAGGATATCGGTACTGCCAAGCTCCGTTTCCAGGACTTCCCGATCAACAAGATGATCTACGTGGTCGGTAACGAGCAGAACTACCACTTCCAGGTACTCTCCATTCTCCTCGACAAACTCGGTTTCGAATGGGGTAAGGACCTCGTACACTTCTCCTACGGTATGGTGGAATTACCAAACGGTAAGATGAAGAGCCGTGAAGGTACTGTGGTAGATGCCGATGAACTCGTTGAAGAAATGATTCGTCAGGCCCGTGCTACCGCCGACGAAGCCGGCAAGTTCGGTGACATGAGCGAAGAAGAGAAGCAGGAAGTAGCCCGTATCGTCGGAATGGGTGCTCTGAAGTACTTCCTCCTCAAGGTCGACGCACGTAAAAACATGCTCTTCAACCCAGCAGAAAGTATCGACTTCAACGGTAATACCGGTCCATTCATCCAGTATACCTACGCCCGTATCCGCTCCATCCTCCGTAAGGCCACAGACGCCGGCATCCAGTTGCCAGCCGCACTGCCTACCCACGTAGAGCTCTCTACCAAGGAAGAGGAAATCATCCAGCACATCGCCGACTTCGCTGCCGTTGTACGTCAGGCCGGTCAGGACTTCTCTCCATCCGCCATCGCCAACTACTGCTACGAACTCGTGAAGGAATACAACCAGTTCTACCACGACTTCAGCATTCTCCGCGAAGAAGACGAAAACAAGAAACTCTTCCGTCTCGTTCTCTCAGCCAATGTCGCTAAGATTGTACGCCTCGGCATGAGCCTCTTGGGCATCGAGATGCCAGAACGCATGTAATATCTATGATATTAGAGTCGTTAGGGAGTTCTGAAAAAGTCTCCTTAACGACTTTTTCCTATTCAACAGAAGCCCAATTCATCCAGCTTCGTTTTTTCATCCCCCAAAAATCAACTTGTCACTTATCCATGAGTAAACAGCAATCCAAATATTACGTAGTATGGCATGGTGTAGAACCAGGCATCTACGAGAGCTGGTCAGAATGTGAACGTCAGATCAAAGGTTTTGAAGGTGCTGTTTATAAATCTTTCAAGACAGAGGAAGAAGCACAGGAAGCCTACTATTCCTCCCCTTCCCTCTACCTGAAACCCCGCGCTCCCAAAGAAAGCAGCGCACCCAGGTCCACCGTGCACCCCCTTAATCCGCCGACCAACCGCACCGATACCGTGCTGTCCCTCCCCCTGGAGGTGACTGCCGACGCCTTGGCCGTGGACGCCGCCTGTTCCGGAAATCCCGGACCGATGGAATATCGGGGAGTCTATCTCAAGACCGGACAGGAAATCTTCCACTTCGGTCCCGTACACGGCACCAACAATATCGGTGAATTTCTCGCCATCGTACACGCCATGGCCCTACTTAAGAACAAAGGCGTCAGGATGACCATCTACAGCGACAGCCGCAACGCCATGCTGTGGGTGAAACAGCGGAAATGCAAGACCAAACTCGAACGTACCCCACGTACCGAGAAACTCTTTGAACTTATAGAACGTGCTGAAAAATGGCTGCACAACAACACCTCCGACTGTCCCCTACTGAAATGGGAGACCCAGGTCTGGGGAGAAGTACCAGCCGATTTCGGACGAAAATAAAAATACATTGTAGTCAAATGACTCTATAAAAACCGTACCACCTCACTTAAAGGACATCCACTTATGAAAGAATTCTTCAAACTGATGCGATGCTATGTCGCTCCTTACAAAAGATATTTGTTCGGCTCCCTGTTTTTCAACCTACTCTCCGCCGTACTGAATGTCTTCTCGTTTGCCTCTCTGATTCCGATGCTCAACTTGCTTTTCAAGGTGGACACCACGGTCTACAGTTTCATGCCTTGGGACACTGCAGGTGCCAGCATGAAAGACCTCCTTATTAATAATATGTACTACTATACGCAGACCATCATGGAGCAGTTCGGTGCCTCCACCGCCCTTCTCCTCATCGGTCTGTTCCTCATAGCCGCCACCTTTTTGAAGACCGGAGCCTATTTTGCCTCCGCCGCCATCATGGTACCGATGCGTACCGGCATTGTGCGCGATATCCGTTCCAATGTCTACCACAAAATCACCGGACTCCCCCTCAGTTTCTTCTCCGATGAGCGCAAGGGCGACATCATCGCCCGCATGAGCGGTGACGTCAACGAAGTGGAAAATTCCGTCACCGGTTCCTTGGAAATGCTCATCAAGAACCCGATTCTCCTCATCTGCTACTTCGGCGTACTCATCTATATCAGTTGGGAGCTCACCATCTTCACCATCGTTGTCCTCCCCCTGCTTGGCGGTCTCATGGGCCGTATCGGTCGTAAGCTGAAGCGCCAGAGCCTCGATGCCCAGAATAAATGGAGCGAGACCATGGCCCAGCTCGAAGAAACCCTCGGCGGCATGCGCATCATCAAAGCCTTCACCGCAGAAAAGAAAATGCGTGAACGTTTCGACCGCAGTGCCAACGAATTCCGTCAGGCCTCCAACAAAGTAGCCATCCGCCAGTCGTCCGCGCATCCTGTGAGCGAATTTCTCGGCACCTGTCTCATCGTCCTCGTACTCTGGTACGGCGGCACCTTGATCTTCTCCGACAATCCCCCAGTCGATGCTCCGACCTTCATCTTCTATATGGTCATCCTCTATAGCATCATCCAACCATTGAAAGATTTGTCGAAAGCCACCTACGCCATTCCAAAAGGTATGGCCTCCATGGAACGTATCAACAAAATTCTGAACGCGGAAAATCCAATCCAGGAAGTCAAGAACCCGGTACACATCGACCAACTCAAGGACAAAATCGAGTTCCAGAACATCTCCTTCAGCTATAACGGCAAGACCAATGTGCTCGACGGCGTCAATCTCACCGTCAAGCGCGGTCAGACCATCGCCCTCGTCGGTCAGAGCGGTTCGGGAAAATCCACATTAGTGGACCTCCTCCCCCGCTATCACGACGTCACCGGCGGTAAAATCCTCGTGGACGGTGTAGAAGTCAAGAGCATCTATCTCTCCGACCTCCGTGCCATGATCGGCAATGTCAACCAGGAAGCCATCCTCTTCAACGACAGTTTCTTCAACAACATCGCCTTCGGTGTAGAAAATGCCACCATGGAACAAGTCATCGAAGCCGCCAAAATCGCCAACGCCCACGATTTCATCATGGAAAGCGAAGACGGCTACAACACCTCAGTCGGTGACCGCGGTTGCCGTCTCTCCGGTGGCCAGCGCCAGCGTGTCTCCATTGCCCGTGCCATCTTGAAGAATCCGGCCATCCTCATTCTCGATGAAGCCACCTCCGCCCTCGACACCGAGAGCGAGCGCCTCGTACAGGAAGCCCTGGAGCGCCTCATGAAGACCCGTACCACCATCGCCATCGCCCACAGACTCTCCACCATCAAGAATGCCGACGAGATCTGCGTACTCTACGAAGGCAAGATTGTGGAACGCGGTACCCACGAAGAACTCCTCAAGATGGAAGGCTACTACAAACGCCTCAACGATATGCAGCAACTATAAATTATCTTAATTAGAAATTAGAGGAGAGAGGAGAGAGATTAGGTGTTGATTAGGAATGAGTTTAATTAGATATTAGAGATGGTGATTCAATAACGGATGAATAAAAATGAATTTTAATCCACATCATCTCTCTGCTCTCTAATCCAATCCCCCATCAATACATCATCTCTCTTTTCTACAATCTAATCTCTAATCAAAACATAATTTCTCTTCTCTCGACTCTAATCTTTAATCATAATGAAACAGCGTTTCTTATTTCTTTTGAAATTCTATGCCTCCCTGTTAGGCATTTTCATTATTGCCAAGATAGCCTTCATGCTCTACAACGGGTTCCACACCCACGGCGCAGAATATCTAGACCTCTTCCCAGTAATCTTCAACGGACTTCCCCTCGACCTCGCCACAGCCGGTTATCTCTCTGCCCCCTTATGGCTAGTCCTCGGACTCTCTATCTGGTTCCGCATTCCCAAGTTCCGTCTGGGATACCTTATCTATTCCGGTATCATCTCCGCATTGCTTGCATTAATTCTGCTTTCAGACCTCTGTCTCTATAAGTTTTGGGACATCAAGCTCGATGGTACCGTCTTCAACTATCTCGACTCCCCAAAAGGTGTCGCAGCCAGCGTCAGCACCCTCTATCTCGTTACGGTCATCGTACTTTTCCTGCTGATTGCCTTCACCCTCTTCGACCTGCTCCGCCATCAGTTCCCCAAAGAACTGCCCGCCTGCACCCCACGTTCCCAACAATACCTCCACACTTTCACCACCCTACTTCTGGGCGGCCTCATCTTCCTAGGTATCCGTGGAGGCCTCGGAAAATCCACCGCCAATGTCGGTATGGTCTACTACAGTCAGAACGCCTATCTCAACCATTCCGCGGTCAATCCCGCCTTCAGTATCTTCTCCTCCCTGCTCAAAACCAAGGATTTCAGTAAGAAGCACGAATATTTCCCCGAAGAGAAACGCGCGGAAATCTTCAACTCCCTTGCCTATAATACCCAAAGTATCCCAACCGATACCCTGCTGAACACCCAGCGCCCCAATGTCCTCGTCATTCTGATGGAAGGCTGTGGCGGTACCTTTGTCCATGCCGTCGACTCCCTCTCCCCTGCCGAAGTCACCCCCAATCTCAACCGCCTCGCCCAGGAAGGCATCGTCTTCACCCAGTGCTATGCCAATTCCTTCCGCACCGACCGTGGCACCGTCTGCGCCTTCAGCGGTTATCCCTCCTTCCCCGATGTCAGCGTGATGAAGCTTCCTTCCAAATGTGAGAAGCTCCCTTCTATCGCCAACACCCTCCAGAAAGCCGGATACCAGACCGAATTTCTCTATGGGGGCGACATCAATTTTACGAATACCAACGGTTATCTCCTCTCCACAGGATACCAAAATACCTATGGCGACACCTCCTTCTCCCAAGAAGAACGCCACACCCACAACTGGGGCGTGACCGACCGCATCACCTTCAACCGGCTCTACGACATGATCACCGCCTACCCTACCGACCGCCCCTGGCACACCGCCTTCCTGACGCTGGCCAGCCACGAGCCCTGGGGCGTTCCCTATGACCGCATCAAGGACAACAAATTCTATAATGCCATGGCCTACCTCGACGACTGCATCGGAAAATTCATCGAACGGTTCAGTCAGACACCGCAATGGGACAACACGCTGATCGTAATTCTCCCCGACCACGGCATCGCCCCCCCCGACTACCTCACTGATGACAACCCCCGCAAGAGCCACATCCCTTTGATCTGGACCGGCGGAGCCGTGAAGCAGCACAAGCGCATCGACCTCATCTGCAACCAGACCGATATGGCCGCTACACTTCTCGGTCAACTGGGACTTCCCCACGACGATTTCCATTTCAGCCGTGATGTCACTAGCAAGACCTATACCAATCCTTGCGCCATCCATACCTGGAGCGAAGGCATCTATTATATGGACCAGACTGGTATCACTGTCATCAATCTCTTGACAGAACCCCAGACCATCATGGTGGACGAGCCTCAACCCGCCCCCCATCGTCAAGATGCCGCCAATGCCTTTCTGCAGACTTGCTATGATGACCTCGGAGGACTATAAAACCAAAATACACCTATTAGATATAGGAACAGCTGAAAGAATAGTACACCTATTATATATAGGAGCAGCTGAAAGAATAGACACCTATTATATATATAGGAGCGACTGAAAGAACAATACACCTATTATATATAGGAGCAGCTAAAAGAAAAAGACACCTATTATATATAGTATAGAAAAAGAATCGGCCAGGAAGCAAATCCACTTCCTAGCCGATTCTTTATTTTGGGATCTACCTCTCAAAAGAGAAGCCCCCTTACCTTTTATGTCTAAAAATAAAATCCATCTTATAAGATATATCCCAAAGATTTCAGATATTCGCGAAATTTCTTCAGATGCTTATCCTTCACCAAGAAGATGAAATTTTCCGCACGAATCACCAGTTTCCGCAAATTCGCATCCGTATTCAACAGATGAATCAATGCCTTGTTCTCCGGTGCCACCTGATACATGGAATATTCCGAGAGCCTCAACGACTGAAAAGGATTACAGTTTTTCAACATCCCGTCAAAAAAATCCTTCCATACCGGAGAAAGTTCCGGAGAAATATATTTCACAAAGAAGTCCATCTTGTTCTTCACTTCCTGCTTCGACTGACATTTCCGGAGAAAACTTTCCTGCGACACCACATAACGCCGATTGCCAATCGGCTTCGCCACCTCGCTCAAGAAAAGATCATACGGATTTTTGTCCACCAGCGAACGGATAATCAGACGCTCCGGGTCGATATCAATATATTTCACCTGTTTCTCCACAAAATGTGGTTCATATTTCTTCGAGAAGCCCAGCACATATTTACCCAGATCCGTCAGCCTCGCATATTGCAGACCGTCCACCCAAGAAGTATCCTCCTCACGGTAGTCCCTGAAAGCCACATCAAACAGGCCCGCAGAAGCCATCATCAATAAAACCGCCTTCACATAAGGTTCAGCAACTTCCGTTCGGAAACAGTTCTTGTGAATCACCTCCTTACCCGTCTTCCCGTTTTTCAGTTTCCCCATGCTGAAACCATAATCCGACGTGGAGAACAGATGCAAATGCAGTAATCCCCCATCCATATTCAAGATGCCCTCAATGACGTCCTGTACGGGAAACCACACCGAACTATTGTAAAAAGCATAGTCCATCAGCCGTAGCCAGATATCCGTAAACAAAAAATAACAATAGGACATGTCCCAGTAAGCATAAATGCCCTTCACATGAGGCAACAGCACATTTATCGACAAGCGTGGAAACGGCAACAGCACATCCCGTTCGTCATCCTTGAGCAAATCCTCCAGCTTCATCATCTTCTTACTCGACTTCAGATATTTCCGTCCAAGACGGAAAACCATATAAGTAAAAAACAGTGACGCCCGCAGATTTTTATGTCCCGCTTCCTTCGAATCCGGGAAAAATTCCTCAAAATCCCCCAACTGCTGGGCACATTTTCTGATCACCGACACCTTTAGCTTGTTGGATGTGGTATTCTCAAATGCCCCGCGCTCATACAGATTCATCACCAGAGGAAATACCCGATGCACCGACTCTTCTGTCTCCACCACCCTCAGCACCTCCCCTTCAGGCAACTCCGGAAAGACCGTCTTTGAAAATTGCGGATGACAAGTCCTATGAAAATAAGCATACAGACTATTCCGCAAACAGATAAACACCGTATCCTTCAAATCGTCAGTCTCCTTAGACAAGGAAAACCACGGCGAATGCAGTTCAAAGATTTTTCCCGACCATCTTTCCCGTCTCACAGACAGAATAGACTCAAAGCCTTCCCATTCCATCACCTCATCGGCCGGAACATAAAAATGTTCCAGACACTCGTGCAGCAGCCTCACCTCGATTTTCGGCAACAGCTCCAGCAGCCGCTGACAATTGTTAGCATCGGCCAGGAAAGTCGCCATAAGATTCAAGCCATCAGCCTTATAATGGCGTTTCTGTTTGAAATAGCCGTTCACCGCCTCACAGGGAGTTTTCTCCCCCTTCAAGTCCACCTGCACCACGGTCTTGTCCTTCAGCTCAGGACGCAGTTTCTCCGCCATCTCCTGCAGATCCGTAGATTTCAGAAAACTATTCAAATTTTTCACACAATGGTTGAATCTATCATCATCCACCGTCCGCAACACCAGTTCCTCAATTTTATCCGAAGAAAGTTTCTTTTCTTTCATATCTCATATCTAGACCACAGTCCATCTCAATATTCTACATCACATATCCCAGCGCCTTCATGCGTCGCAGGAACTTATCCTTGTTTCCATCTTCCACCAGAATCAGGAGCCCCTCTGCCCGGATCACCAGACTCCGCAACTTCTCGTCCGTATTGAACAGATGCTGCAGTTCCTTATCCCCCGGCACCAACTTATAAATGGTGTAATCACTACTAGGCACCCCCGTCAAAGGATGACAGCGGTTCAACAGCCGCTTGAAGAAATCCTTCCACACCCGCGAAGGATGAGTCACGATGAACTTCTTAAGAAAAGCCATCTTCTCCTCCACATCCTGTCTCGAGGAACATTTCTGCAGAAAATACGTCTCCGAGAAAACATAACGATGATTCCCGATATAGGAAGCCACCTCCCGCAAAAAACTTTCAAACGGATGATTCTCCCGCAACGAACGCACAATCAGTCGCTCCGGGTCCACATCGAAGCAGTTCTCATTGCTCTCCAAATCTTTCACCTCATACTCATCAACCAGCCCGAAGACATATTTTCCCAAATCCGTCGGACGCACCGCCTCCAGCCAGTCCATCCATGAGCGGTCCTCTTCATCGTAGTCGCGGTAAGCCACATCAAGCAGTCCCACCGATGCCAGCAGCACCAGCATCCCCCTCACCAAAGGCTCCATCAGGTCCGTTCGCAGATTATTATAAGAAATCCGTTCCTCCATGAAACGTTTGTTGTAGAGGCCGAACCGGCTGTCACTATATTCGTCCCTGGAAAAAAGATGCAGAAGTTCGAAACCATCCAGGCTCAACAAAAGCCGATGCTCCAGCGCACGCACCGAGACCCACTGGTCCGGACACTCCAGTAAGCGGAAAAAATTCCAGATTTTATTCACCAGATACACACAATTGCTCAGATTCATCTTCTCATAACGGATTCCCTTGATATGAGACAGCACCAACGGTAAACAGCTCATGGAACAAAAGGTGGAATAAGCACACCCCGAGAAAGCGTCCTCCACCGACAGCGTCGACCGTTTACTCATCCTCTCAAACATCCCGTAGAAAAACGGGAACACCAAGGTTGTCCGCAGCATTTTCAGAAAATTATCCTCACTATCCGGAAAAAACTCCTCCATCGCCGTCAGCTTCGCACATTTCCGGAGCACACTGACCGAAAACCGGCGGTTGGCTCCCGCCACTAGTACCCGCTGCTGATATAAGGTGCAAAGTACCGAATAGCCCGACACCACCACCTGCTCCGTCCGCAGCACCTTCAGTCCCTCACCCGCCGTGATCTCCTTCCGGAACATCATAGGCAATTCGGTGAAAGCCCGCAGAAAATAACGGTAAAGCGTCCGATCGAAACCGATGAAAGACGTCTTCTCTTCATAATAACGGAAGTCGGTATACATCATATAGATATCGAACCAAGGATATATCACCTTAAAACGTTCACTATACCAAGACTCGCTCTTGACCAGCAGTTGGTCGCCACAATTCCCCTTATAGATTTCCTCCGCAGGGCGATAAAAGCAGTCCAAGAGCTGCCGCGTCAGTGCCATGACACAAGGCGGCAACTGCTCCAGCATCAGCCGGATATTCTTCCCGCTGTGCACCACCGCCGCCACAAACGCATACCCCTCCTCTGTCTTCGGTTTCTTATACGAAAAGAAATCCTCCACGCACTCCATGCTCACCCGCTGTCCATCAGGAGACTCCAGTACGATGCACTTGTTTTTCAGCCATTCCCCCAGCAGTCCGATAAAAACTTTCAGACGGATCTCGCCCATATGCCTGCTGAGGTCATCCAAACATTCCTCATACGTCTTCTGGTCCACCAGTTCCAATTTCACCAAGTCCTGAATCTCCTCAGCCCCCCATAATGTCTGTACCTTAGCCATACCCACTGCCGTTTTATCCTAAAATAAAATGAATATCCTCCTCCGACAAATGCTTGGTCGAAGAAGCGTCGTTGCCAATCAGCCCCGCGAAAAGCTCCGCCTTCTGCTCCTGCAGCAGCTGGATTTTCTCCTCGATGGTTCCCCGCGTGATCAGCGAGTAGCTCAGCACGTTCGAAGTCTGGCCAAAACGGTGCAGACGGTTGATCGCCTGCTCCTCCGCCGCCTTGTTCCACCAAGGCTCGAAGATAAACACCGTGTCCGCAATCGTCAGATTCAATCCCACACCGCCCGTCTTCAGCGTCATCAGCAGCACCATGCACCGCGAGTCGTTCTGGAAGCGCTCAATCACCCCCTTGCGGTCGTGCGTCGACCCCGTCATACAGGTAAAGTCGATGCCCCGCTCGTTCAGGCGGTCACCCACCAGTTCGATACCCGCGATATAGTTGAAGAAAATCACCACCTTGTGGCCGTTCTCCACCGTCTCCGTGACTGAATCGAGCAACAGCTCCAGTTTCGGAGAAGTAATCTGGCCATCGCTCAGACTCTCCGGTACCGAAGCGATACGGCGCAACTCATTGAGTGCCTGGAACATCACGAACTGCGACTTCTGGATACCCTCCTGCGCAATCGTCAGGTTCACCTGGTCATAATAATATTTGCGGCGCTCCTCGTAAAATCTCGCCTGACTCGGCTCCATCTCCACGTACAGCGTCTGCTCGATGCGCTCCGGCAGTTCCTTGAGCACATCCTTCTTCAGTCTACGGAGCATGAAAGGGAAAATCTTTCTGCGCAGACTCGCCAGCACCTCCTTGTCCCCGTCACGCTGCACCGGATTCGTATAGCGCGCGTTGAAGTCCTCCAGCGAACCGAACATCGTCGGGTTGAGGAAGCGGAAGAGCGAATACAGCTCCGTCAGGTTATTCTCAATCGGCGTACCGCTCAACGCCAGACGGTGTTCCGCATGTAGCAGGAAAACCGCCTGGGTAGCCTGCGCCGCCACATTCTTGATATTCTGCGACTCGTCCAGAATCACATAGTGGAACTTCTCCTTCGAGAAAGCCTCCACATCGTTGCGCACAATCGCATACGTCGTGATGATCACCTGCGCCTTGAGCGCCGCCTTCAGGTCGCGGTCTGTACCGTAATACGTATATACCTCCAGCTGCGGCGCGAATTTCCGGAACTCGCTCTCCCAGTTGAAGAGCAGACTCTTCGGCATCACCAGCAGGGAAGGCACCTTCACCTTGGGATAGATGCGCACCAGCATCGCGATGGTCTGCAACGTCTTACCCAGACCCATATCGTCCGCCAGGCATCCCCCCAGATTGTTCTCATATAGATAATTAATCCATTTCACCCCCTCCTTCTGGTAAGGGCGCAACTCCGCCTTCACCTTCGGGAACTTCATCGTCTGTTTCGAAAGCCGGTTGAAGCCCTCGTACACCTCACGGTGGTGCTCAAACACCTCCCCTTCGAGCGGTTCGTTGAGCAGTTCCTCCACTTCCGGCAGGTCGAAGAAGGAAATCTTGAAGTTCTTGTCGCCCTTCCCCTTGCGGAAAATACGTTCCAAGCGCTGGATATAGTCCTCATTGATAATCGCACGGTTACCGTCCGACAGCAGGATATACTTCTGCTTCTTATACTGCGAGATGAAATCCTTCAGCGTGAACTTCTCCTCGTCGATCATCAGACTCGCGTCGCCCTCCAAAAAATCGATGCCCGAACGCATCGCCACCTTCAGTTTCGGGAACACCGGCTTCAGCTTGTATTCCTTCAGTTTCTCCATCCCCAGCAGCTGATAGCGCTTCAGCAGCACAGGCAGCCCCATCAGCAGGAAAGGGCTTGCTACCTCAGCCGGCACAATAACGAGATCCCCCTCCTGGTAGATTTCCCGTTTCAGCGTCTTGTTCGGAGCATACGAACCGATGAGCTTCAGCAGTTCCTCCATCATTCCCTCGGAAGCCCCGTAGGAAATGCGCTTCAGCACCACCTCATGTTCCATCGTCACCGAAGCCAGATAAAACAGCTCAAACGACTGGAAGAAGTCCAGGTCGCAGTTCGGCAGCGTCCGCACCGCGCGGAGATAAAGCGAATGGTCCGCATCCACCTTCTCGAAGACCACGGTAGGCACCGCCTCCACCGGCATGTCACTAAACACCAGCCGGTAGTCTTCGAAATCCAGGTCGATATTCTCCAGATACGAGTAGCACACCGAGAGAAAACGCTCCAGCATCGTCTCCGGGAAATCCGTCACAAAGTACGGCAACATGGCGAAATTGTCGCCCACTGTCTCCACCGGATAGACTACATCGCCCGCCAGCACAAACATGTCCGAGAGAAAATAGAAGTCCGTCACCATACCCTGGTCTGTGAATAAGCTGAACCGCGTACGGATGCGCTTCTCCTCCCGGACCATACAGAGACGGACCTTCAGCAACTCCTTCGAGACCGCAATCGGCTTCCCCTCCTTCGTCACCAGATTAGAGCACCGCAAAAGATGATAGAGCAGATTCGGGTTGTCCTTCAGATAAATCTTACTGTCCCCCTCTTCCCAGGAAATCTCCACCTGCATCTCTTCCTGGATTCCCTCCACGGCACGCAGTACATGGAAAAGATTACCGCTGAACAAATGACAGTCGAAGTCCGCAGACTCCAGTTTTTCGTTGACCACCCGGAGAAAGACCCCGCTTCCCCCATCGGTATCCAACATGAACAAAGGTTTCTGATTAGAGTGCCCCATCGCAGTTCCACGGCGGGTCGTCAAACGGTTTTTCCTTAACAAGGGGAGAAAATCTTCCATAATGAAATACTATGCATAAAATAAGGACCAGCGCCCGTTCTACCAAACCTCAACAGCACAACCAAGCGGCATCCATGAATAATAAATAATTTTTATGTCTACAAAATTACATAAAAATAGCCACCTACACAATATATATATAAGGTACCCCATACTTCCCCGAAAAATCCCCTTATCCCCGAAAACCCAAAAAGACAGCCCCTTTCCCGTCCATCTCCCAAAAAGACAGTGCGGGCAGACGTTTCTCCTCGTCTGCCCGCACCCTTATCTCATCGTCTTATCTTTTAAATTCCAGGTAATACCGGGAACCATAATCATAGTCCTTGATATCCAATGCCACAAAATGCCGTGTGAGATCCTCAATTTTTCCGACCAGATCCTCATCGTGCTGATTATAGAAATCCACGACCACCCGACCGTGCTCCACATACCATTTACCGCTCTCACTGAAGCCCTCATAGCCTCTCACCTCGAATCTCCCGTTCGGTCCGAAAGAAAACTCATCGCCCGAAGCATACGGACATTCTCCGTAATCCACTTCCACATACGAGAGTCTCCAGATTCTTCCCATCAGTGCATCCTCGATTCTCCGGTCCGTCTCCCAGCTCGAATCTTCCCACCAGGCATCCCAGTACCAGTCATCTTCATCGCAGGCCGTCATCCCCAGCAAAGTAATTGCCGAGAAGCAGATCATCAAAATATTTCTGAATATTCTAATCATAGTCCTTATGTTTTAAAGAAAAAATAAACTTTTCTTCTGCAAACTTAAGTAAAACCGCCCACAAAGCCAAGAAAGAGCCCCTTTCCCCCGCCATTTTTGAGGGTTTTTACCATTAAAATGAGCATTTTCATAGATTTTACGGCAAAAAAGAGAAAGAGAGACGAATACAGCGCACAGGCAGAGCATAGAGAAATCCCCCAAATGACCGTTGACTTTCTTCACTTTTTTGACCGCAGACCTAGACCGTGAAAATCACCCATATTCTTCCATTGAAAAAGGTGCACCTTAGTTTTAAGATGCTCCCTTAAACAAATCCGAATGCAGAAAACTGAAAAGTACAGACCGTCAAACTCGTCGAAAAAACGGTACTGGAGCCGCCAGAAAAACCGCAAAAAGAGAAGGTCAAGAAACTCAAAAAGTGAACAGCCCAATGGGTAAAAGCAGGAGATGCTGGAAAATCAGCTTTGATTTCAAGAGCAGTATTTTTCCCAAAAAAGGTCGTTTTTTTCGCATTAAAAAGACCAAGCGAAAAAACTACTTTTCCCCGCTTGGTCTACCCGAATTCCAGACTGTTTTTTTGTCTATTATTTTTACCTTTTTCGGAACGATTTCTGAAGCCTTTTTCGGAGCGATTTCCGCGCTTTATTTTTGTAGAATATTTTTACCTTTTTTCAAGCGATTTTTACCCCGTTTTTGTCCAGATTTTCATCTTAATTTTAGCTCCGGTTTCTACCCCGCTATTTCAGCATCTGACTGGCGATTTCCCACATCACGATGCCGGCGGAAACGGAGACATTGAGAGAGTGCTTCATGCCATACTGGGGTATTTCGAGTGCGCCGTCAGAGGCATCGACCACGTCCTGCCGGACGCCTTTCACCTCGTTCCCCATGATGAGGGCGTACTTCTTATTGGGGTCGATTTGGAACTGACCAAGCTTATAGCTGCCCTCCACCTGTTCCACGGCGATAATCTCGTAACCGTCGGCCTTCAACTGTGCCACGGCTTCTAAGGTGTCGGCACAATATTTCCACGCTACGGTATCCTCGGCACCAAGGGCAGTCTTATGAATCTCAGCGGCTGGAGGACAGGCGGTTATCCCGCAAAGATAGATACCCTGAAGGCGGAAGGCATCGGCCGTACGGAAGACGGAACCGACATTATGGAGGCTACGGATGTTGTCCAAAACCATGACCAGAGGGAGCTTCTTGGCTTCCTTAAATTCCTCTACCGACATGCGGCAAAGTTCTTCAACTTGTAGTTTTCGCATATTCAAATCGTTTGCTACAAAAGTACAAATTTTATATCGGATGGGGGCCTCGGTACTGATTTTTTAGCCGTTCTTCGGAAGACACAGAACGGTAGACAAGGATGTTTCCAAACGAAAAGAGGGGAGTTTCGGATATGTTTTATAACACAAAAAAGATGTGGATAACCCTGTGAATAAGCGGTGGAAAGCTATGGGATAAGTATAGGGAAAAAGGGATAACTTCCAAGGCCTTTTTCAGAACCTGTTTTTCAACATATTCCCCACCTTTTTCACGGCTTTTCCCCGGTTATTCCACGAGAAAGTGGGGGTTATTCCACGGGATTTCGGGAACTTTTTTCAGGGGTGAAAAAGTTTTCCACAGGGTGTTTATAAAACAGCACAGTATCAAGGGTTTAAGAAAATAAAGTGCTTGAATTTAAAGAAGATATCGTCTGCGGGAAGAGCTACTTTTTTCGTGGATAATCTGGTGGATAAACAGGCCTTGAATGTGGAGAATGAAATGACCAAATTTTAACCTTAAAACCTTTCCACACTTTCCACAGCCTATCATAATCAACATTATATTCTTACTAATTTTTAAATAAAGAAATAACTATAATGATATAAATATAGAGTGTAGAAAACGGGGGTTGGGGAAAAGTCTTTGAGAGGGAGAAGGAAGGAGGCTCTTCGAGAGAGAAGGATGCTGGATGGAAGAAGAGTGAAAAATAAAAAGGTTCTTGGAGGGAGAAGGATGAAGGAAAAATGAGGAGTGAATTTTTTTGAGGGAAGGGAGGAGAAAGGATTTTTTTCGAAAGGGAGAAAGAGGACGATTGACGTTTCCTGACTTCGTGTTTTTCGGCAGATGTTCTGAAGGTGTTTCAATGATGTCCGGGGACTCTGTTCCGGAGAGCGATTCCGGAGTCGTTTTCGGGACTCGTTTTTGCTCTGTTTCGGAGAGCGATTTCAGAGTCGT
>SAMEA104404097__coassemble_1356_pt1 | contig 20596 bp, 14 predicted proteins | sample SAMEA104404097__metabat2_low_PE_059 | metagenome-assembled genome bin SAMEA104404097 (sample SAMEA104404097) | Balaenoptera acutorostrata | reverse complement strand
ACAAATCTGCTACTAAATCATTTAATTTCAAAGAGCGCTTATGTAATGTTAAACTTAAGGACATTGATGCTTTTGCAAAAAAGCATATGTCCGAAAATTGGGTTACAGAACGCACTAATCAACTCAAGAAAGTGAGCTAATTTGGGAACGTTAAACTGGACACCCTATTTGTTTGTCTTGACTGGTCGCTCCGAGGAATAGCAGCAGAAAAGACTAAAATCAGGAGTAGAACGAGTACAGGCTGTTTAGCTTTTATTACGTCGCAGTTTTAAAAGTCCGTGGATACTTATTTATACTTACACAGCAAAAATGTAAGTGCCCTGACATCGTCAAGCCACCTCAGGCCGAAGTCAAAGGTATTTCTATTGGCGTCAGAGGACTGAGCTTGCCGGAGAATTGGCAACTTCACATCTTCCCGCGAAGCCCTTCTCTGAAAAGGATGGACGCCAAAAATGTATGCCCTGGAATGACAAAGGACGAACGCAGTGAAGCCTCTTTGACTTGCCGGGTTCCCCCTAATGGTTGGTCAAAGAGTATCGTCCCCATGGGGGAGCTGGGCGCGTTAGCGCTCAGAGAGGGGAACGGATAGTTTTTAGCTTTAGATGTTTTATTCCAAAGTCCACATCTAGACGTTGATCCAAGGAAAACAGAGAGAGGTTAAATCCATTTGATCTCTGTTTTTTTATCGCGATTCTGATTTAAAAGTCGTATATTTGCTCTCCCCTATCCATGGCAGTACATATTTAATCTGTCTGCTCGTAACTTCCAACCATTTAACAAAAAGAACTGGAGCCATTTCATAAAGCAACCGATCGTTATGAAAAAATTTGAACTGCATTCTGATTATGCCCCAATGGGTGACCAGCCAGAAGCTATCCGTCAATTAACAGCGGGTGTACAAGAAGGTGCGCCTGCACAGACACTACTCGGTGTGACCGGATCTGGTAAGACCTTTACCATTGCCAACGTGATTGCCAATGTCAACAAGCCCACCCTGGTCTTGAGCCACAACAAGACGCTTGCCGCTCAGCTATATTCTGAGTTTAAAGGTTTTTTTCCCAACAATGCGGTGGAATACTATGTTTCGTACTATGATTACTATCAACCTGAAGCTTACATAGCCTCCACAGATACTTACATTGAAAAGGATCTAGCAATCAATGAGGAAATTGACAAACTCCGACTGGCCGCGACCTCCTCACTTCTCTCTGGACGAAGTGACGTCATTGTGGTCAGCTCCGTTTCTTGTATCTATGGTATGGGAAATCCGGCCGCTTTCTACGAGAATGTGGTGGAACTAAAGATTGGCAAGACGATGGGGCTAAATGCGCTGCTTCGTAAACTCGTGGACTGTCTATATTCCCGAAACGATGTGGCTCCGAAGGCGGGAAACTTTAGGGTAAAAGGAGACTCCGTAGATATCTACCTAGCCTATGCGGATGAAATCATCCGAGTCAATTTCTGGGATGAGGAAATTGACGCCATCGAACAGATTGACAGTGTCTGCGGAACACGAATGGCCACCTATGACGAATATAAGGTATATCCTGCCAATCTGTTTCTTACTTCCAAGGAGACCCAGGAAATGGCCATCCGAAATATCCAGGACGACCTTACCGAACAGGTAGCTTATTTCAACGAATTGGGTAAGACACTCGAGGCAAAAAGACTTTATGAACGTGTAACCTATGATATCGAAATGATCCGAGAACTTGGGCACTGTAGCGGAATCGAGAATTATTCCCGTTATTTTGATGGCCGAAAACCAGGTACCCGTCCTTACTGTCTGTTGGATTTCTTCCCCGAAGACTTTCTCATTGTCATTGATGAGAGTCATGTCTCCGTACCTCAGATCAGCGCAATGTATGGTGGCGATAAATCCAGAAAAGAATCCTTGGTCAGTTACGGCTTCCGATTGCCCGCTGCTTTGGACAACCGTCCTTTGAAGTTCGAGGAGTTCCATGAGATGGCGAAACAGGTGATTTATATCAGCGCCACGCCAGCAGACTATGAACTGGCAGAGAGCGACGGAGTCATCGTTGAACAGGTGATCCGCCCTACCGGTTTGTTGGATCCGTCTATAGAAGTGAGATCTACCGACTACCCGGTTGACAATCTGATGGAGGAAATTCAAAAATGCATTGAAAGAGACGAACGTGTCCTAGTGACAACGTTGACCAAAAGAATGGCTGAGGAACTTTCAGCTTATCTTTTGAAAAACGGAGTCAATACGGCCTATATCCATAGCGATGTGGATACAATTGAACGCGTTCAAATCATGGAAGATCTTCGAAGGGGCATTTATCAGGTATTGGTCGGTGTCAACCTACTGAGAGAAGGACTCGATTTACCAGAAGTTGCTTTGGTGGCTATTCTTGATGCCGACAAAGAAGGATTCCTCCGTGATCACCGATCACTCACCCAGACCGCCGGACGTGCCGCACGAAACGTGAATGGACGAGTCATCATGTATGCCAAGAAAATCACCCGCTCTATGCAATTGACCATTGACGAGACTGAACGCAGACGCACCAAACAGATTCGGTACAATGAGGAACATGGCATCACCCCTCAGCAAATCAAGAAGAAACTGGACAAAATGGAACTGGCAGGACTGAAAAAAGACAAAGATAAATCGTCCTCCACTTCCCATAATTACGATTCCAGCGCTAACTTCAAGCCCACCATAGCTGCTGAAAGCGGTGCTAAATATGGAAAGCGTACTCCAATCGACATCAATAAACGGATTGAGACCTTACAGAAACAAATGAAAGATGCTGCAGCTAAATTTGAATTTGTATTGGCTGCTCAATACCGTGACGAACTACTACAGCTAGAAAAAGAACGTGACGATAAAACGAAATAATCTAGGAAAAGAGCGTGATGCCCAAAAGGAATAAGCAAAGATATTACCATTAAAAAAGGTCCTACTCTCAAAAATATAAAGAGTAGGACCTTTTCTTTTAGGAAGATATCTTAGAAATTCTCCACACAGTTTTTCAATGATTTCAAAGTTTCGGGACGTACAGGAACCAAAGGAAGTCGCAAGATATTGTTAATTTTACCTTGCACAGCAAGTAGCGCTTTAATGCCTGACGGATTTCCATCAACCGTCATCAGTTTATAGAAAGCATCGAAACGACGATGTAACTGCAAGGCCTCTGTCATATTTCCCTGCAACGTCTGATGCACCATGTCAGCAAAATCATTGGGATAAGCATTACCAATCACGGAAATCACACCGACAGCACCGATTGAAAGTAACTCAAAAGTAATTCCATCATCACCACTCAGTACCTCAAAACCTTTAGGAGCATTCAGTAAGATTTCCTCAATCTGAGATAATTTGCCAGAAGCCTCCTTAACAGCAACAACATTCTCGTGATCCGCAGCTATTCTCAATGTCGTCGATGCCTCAATATTCACTCCAGTTCTACCAGGAACATTATATAAGACAACAGGGAGTTCCGTAGCTTCTGCCACCGCTGAGAAATGCTGATACAATCCTTCCTGAGAAGGCTTATTATAATAAGGTGCAACAATGAGAACTCCATCAATACCTTCAAGGTTTTCTTCCTTCAGAAATCGAATCACTTCTGCCGTGTTATTTCCACCACACCCCAAAAGGATGGGCATGCGCTTATCTACCTGTTTGACAACAGCACGAATAATCTGACGCTTTTCTTCTAAAGTCAGACATGGGGTTTCTGCTGTAGTGCCCAGGACACAAAGGAAATCGGTGCTTCCTTGCAGATGACTTGCCACCAATTTCTCCAAAGCTGAGAAATCGACATTTCCATCGGTTTGAAATGGAGTAACCAAGGCTACTCCTAAACCCTTAAAGATATTTGTTAATCTCATATTTTCAGAATTTCATGACAAAGGTAATGATTTTATGCAAAAAAGAGTGCATTTTTATCTAGAAAAGCAGACAGACCTACTCTAGCGTCAGCTAATTTCTCTTCCCATGCCTCAACCGAGTTTTTTCCTACGACATCAGTCACATATTTAATGGAAAGCATCGGAATATTCAGCTTACGGCAGACCATAGCCTCTGCAAAAACTTCCATGTCCACTGCATCACCGGTCAATTCTGTCCCGGCAGTAACAAAATCGTCACCGGTATTGACAATAAAGTCGCCGGCGGTTTCCTTTCCTGAAAGAACACTCTGGAGATTTTCCAATCCCTGTGGGCAAACGGTAGTGATGTTATATTCCAGACCGAAAAGTTTCATACGCTCCAGGTCACGGTCCACGAAATGGTGACTCACGATAATATCCCCCACTTCATGGTTCAAGGTACCAGTTGAACCGATATTCAGCACATAATCCGGCTGGAATTCCAACACCGCCTGCATCACATTCATTGCCGCATTGGTCTTACCGATACCCGACAATATCATTTTGACTTCTGCATGAGGGATATGCACTGGAATCTGTTCTAAATCAATGGCATTAACCACCAGTATTTTTTTCATCGGAATCTTGTTTTTTTAGGGAATCCACCTCAAAGGAAAACCGCTTCATACTGCAGTTAGAGTTACATCCCCATCTTGTAAATGGAAGATTCCACCTCATAATGAGATGGAATCTTCATATAGATAAAATAAAATTAGTCTTCTAATTTACGATAACGGATACGTTTCGGTTCTTCCAAGCCAAGACGTTTAGCCTTATTCACTTCGTAATCACTATAGCTACCTTCAAAGTAGAATACATTACCATCACCTTCGAAAGCGAGGATGTGCGTACAGATACGGTCGAGGAACCAACGGTCGTGGCTAATGACCACTGCACATCCCGCAAATTCTTCCAAACCTTCCTCCAAAGCACGGAGCGTATTCACGTCAATATCATTGGTTGGCTCATCGAGGAGCAGGACATTGCCCTCCTGTTTCAGTGCCATAGCCAAATGCAGACGATTACGCTCACCACCAGAGAGTACACCACATTTCTTTTCCTGGTCCGCACCGGAGAAATTGAAACGGCTCAGATAAGCACGGGCATTAATATCACGTCCGCCCATACGGATCAGTTCATTGCCCTGACTGACCACTTCATAGACACTCTTCGCAGGATCAATGTCGCGATGTTGCTGGTCAACATACGATAACTTCACCGTCTCACCGGTTTCGAAAGTTCCGGCATCAGGAGTTTCCAGGCCCATGATCATACGGAACAAGGTGGTTTTACCGGCACCATTAGGACCAATCACACCGATAATGCCATTTGGCGGCAACATGAAGTTGAGGTCGGAAAACAAGGTTTTCTCTCCAAAAGCTTTTGCCACATGCTGAGCCTCGATCACCTTATTCCCCAAACGAGGACCGTTCGGAATGAATATTTCCAGATGCTGTTCTTTCTCCTTCTGGTCTTCGTTCAAAAGTTTATCATAAGAGTTCAAACGAGCCTTACCCTTTGCCTGCCGCGCCTTCGGAGCCATGCGCACCCATTCCAACTCACGTTCCAGAGTCTTACGGCGCTTGCTAGCGACCTTCTCTTCCATTTCCATGCGCTTGGTCTTCTGGTCCAGCCATGAAGAGTAATTACCCTTCCAAGGAATGCCCTCGCCACGGTCCAGTTCCAAAATCCAGCCCGCCACATCATCCAAGAAATAACGGTCATGGGTTACAGCAATCACCGTACCCTCATACTGGTTCAAATGCTGTTCCAACCAGTCGATACTTTCCGCATCCAAATGGTTGGTAGGCTCATCAAGGAGCAATACGTCCGGTTTCTGCAACAGCAGGCGACACAAAGCTACACGGCGACGCTCACCTCCTGAAAGGAACTCAGCCTTCTGATCAGCCGGAGGACAACGTAAAGCAGACATCGCACGTTCAAGGCGACTGTCAAGATTCCAGGCATCGGAAGCATCAAGGACATCCTGCAACTCCCCTTGTCGAGCAAAGAGTTCGTTCATTTTGTCGGCATCTTCATAATACTCAGGCAAACCGAATTTCTGATTGATTTCCTCATATTCTGCCAAGGCATCCACTACATTCTGAACCCCCTCCTGTACAATTTCCTTAACGGTTTTATCATTATCCAAGTGAGGTTCCTGTGCCAGATAGCCAACACTGTAACCTGGAGAGAACACAACTTCACCCTGGTAGTCATTGTCCAAACCTGCGATAATTTTCATCAAGGTGGACTTACCAGCACCATTCAAACCAATGATACCAATCTTAGCACCATAGAAGAATGATAAATAAATATCCTTTAATATCTGTTTGTTGGTCTGCTTAATGGTTTTAGAGAGACCAACCATAGAAAAAATAATTTTCTTATCGTCAACTGTTGCCATAAAATTAAAAATGTGGGCGGTTAAGTAAACTATTCAATTGTCAATTACAAACTTACGAAAAAGATCGGGAAAAACAGGGACTACTGTTCTTTTTTTGGAGCAGCACTCTTGCCATCACGAGGAGTCGTACGTTTTTTGTAATAACGTCGAGGCTTTGCTGTTTTCTGATCGGCAGAAGTCTTTTGATGGGAAGAAGACGTGGAAGCCGGAGACAAGGAACCCTTCACAGAAGACGTAGCAGCCTGTTGATGTCGCTGTTCAGGGTCGCCTGTTTTCTTTCCCTGAGTCGAACCGGACTTTCCTGAATGACGACCCTTACCGGAAGCCCCATGGTTAGATTTACCGGCCGGACGCTTCCCGTTTTTATTGCCTCCATGTCCGTTATGACGGTTGTGGCTGACAGAAAATTCTGGTGCCACCAATCCTTCTGGCAGCGGAGCACGTGGAATTTCGATTTCCAGCAGTTTTTCGATATCTTTGAGAGCCGGCTGATCTTTCTCGCCAATCAAAGTGATAGCCTTTCCGGTACGTCCCGCACGAGCAGTACGTCCAATACGGTGTACATAATCCTCCGCATCTCTCGGGGCATCGTAATTTACCACCAAAGTGATGTCATCAATATCAATACCACGGGCTACAATATCCGTAGCTACCAATATATTCACCCTTTGCGCCTTGAAATCCAGCATAACCTCATCACGCTGTTTCTGGTCCAGATCGGAATGCATGGCTGCAGCATTATAGCCCAATCTGACCAATTGTATATGCAGTTCCTTTACTTTTTGTTTGGAAGATGCAAATACAATCACACGTTCAGGAGTCTGATTTTTGAAAATATGCTTGATGATTACGGATTTGTCGTTCTCTTTGCAAAGATAAATACTCTGATCAATCTTTTCTGCAGGCTTAGAGACCGCGATACTCACCTCCACCGGATCGTGCATCGCCTTACGGGCCAAATCAGCAATCTTTTCGGGCATCGTTGCGGAAAAAAGAATCGTCTGGCGCTCCTTCGGCAATTGTTCCACAATCTTCATGATATCCTCACTGAACCCCATGTCCAACATACGGTCGGCCTCATCCAGCACCAGATGAGTAGTTCTGCTCAAATCGAGCGTTCCAAGATTAATATGTGTAATCAGGCGTCCCGGAGTAGCAATCACGATATCAGCACCTTGACTCAGACTGCGACGTTCCTGTTCATAACGGACACCGTCATTTCCTCCATAAACGGCCACACCATTAATATCCATATAATAGGCAAAGCCCTGCAAAGCCTGATCTATCTGTCGGGCCAATTCACGTGTCGGAGCCATTATCAGACAGTTCACGGCATCAGAGGGATGCGGATGGTCCCGTAAAAGAGTCAACAACGGCAGCAGATATGCTGCAGTCTTACCAGTACCGGTCTGGGCGATACCAATCAGGTCACGCCCCTCTAATATATGTGGAATACATTGCTCTTGCACCGGAGTACATTCGTCAAAACGCATGTCGTACAATGCATCGAGCAAATCTTCATTCAAATCTAAATCTGTAAAATACATTTTTATTGCAGAGTTTATTGCGGAGTACGCTTATATAATACGAGAGCAATGATAGCAAACATGATATTGGGTATCCAAACGGACAACATCGGCGGCCATCCTGCATTAATTGCAAAAGTTGAGGAAATCGTCTGAAACAGGATGTAAGAGAAACTTAAGGCCAATCCTGCACCAATAGCGGCTCCCATGCCCCCCTTACGCTTCTGACTTGAAAGACAAACCCCAATCAAGGTCAATATGAAAGCAGCAAAAGGAGAAGCAAAACGTTTGTGATACTCCACCTGGAAGGTACTTACCCCAGCCGCTCCTCGGAGGGACTGCTTTTCGATAAACTCACTCAACTGAGGCAAGGTCATGGTTTCCTGCTGGTTGTTGACATAGAAGAAGTCCGAAGGCTCCATCATAATCATGGTATCGAGCTTAGTTCCACTAGATATTTTTTCTTTCATTCCCACCAAGGTACGAATGCGATAATGACGCAAAGTCCAACTATAACGATGATCTGACAAGGTGTCATACTGTATGGACTGTGCGGTGAGACTGGAAACCAGCTGTTTGTTGGAGAATTTATCTAAAGAGAATCCATACCCACTTTTCGTCTCATTATCGAAATGGGTAATATAGGCAACGACCCCCGTGTCCACCTGCAACTGAATATTATCAGCCGAGGTGATTTTCTTTTTCTTGATATAGGTATTCTCAAAGTCGACTCTGGCTACATTTCCCTTTGGAATGACATAGGCCCCTAAGAGAAAAGTCGTTAAAGCAATGATTCCCGCAGACATCATATACGGACGGAGCAGACGCTTGTAACTCATACCCGCAGCCTTCATCGCAATGATTTCTGAGTTGTCCGCCAGTTTGGAGGTAAAGAATATTACCGCGATAAAGACAAACAACGGACTAAACAGGTTGGAAAAATAAGGGATGAAATTCAGATAATAATCGAAGATAATCCTTTGTGCAGAAGCATGACTTTGGGTGAACTTATCGATTTTCTCATTGAAGTCGAAGATTATAGCAATAGTAATAATGACAGCAATCAGAAAAATGTAAGTACTTAGAAATTTCCCTATGATATAACGATCAATGCGGGGTATTCTCAATATCCCGCAAAAACCCAGAAAATGAGCCCATAACTTGCCCAACTTTTTTTTAACAGCCATCCCGCATTGTTTGATTTAAATCAATAATCTTTTAAAGTCTTCGCATCAGCTGCGGAACCATTTTTGCTTTCCATGAAGCAAAATCGTTCTGCAGAATATGCTTGCGAGCTTCTTTTACCAGCCAAAGATAGAATGCCAAATTATGGATACTGCCAATCTGCAATGCCAACAGTTCCTTGGCTTTATAGAGATGATGCAAATAAGCCTTTGAATAGGCAGTATCGACAAAAGAATGCCCCATCGGGTCAACCGGTGAGAAATCGTCCGCCCATTTGGCATTTCGCATATTCAGGATACCCTCTGAGGTAAAAAGCATTGCATTGCGTCCATTACGGGTGGGCATCACACAATCGAACATGTCCACCCCGCGTTCTATACCTTCCAAGATATTGACCGGAGTTCCGACACCCATCAGATAACGCGGACGATCCTTAGGCAGGATATCGTTCACCACCTCTATCATCTCATACATCACCTCTGCAGGTTCGCCGACAGCCAAGCCGCCAATAGCATAGCCTTCCGCATCGAAGTCTGTCATAAACTTGGCACTTTCCTGACGCAAATCCTTATAGACACAGCCCTGTACAATAGGGAACAAGGCCTGATGGTAACCATACATCGGCTCTGTTTCGTTGAAGCGTTTCACACAACGTTTCAGCCAATTATGGGTCAGATTCAGACTTTTGCGAGCATAGGTATAATCAGCGGTACCGGGAGGACATTCATCGAAAGCCATCATGATATCAGCTCCGATGGTACGTTCGATATCCATCACCTTCTCCGGAGTAAAGAAATGTTTACTTCCATCGATATGAGAACGGAATTCACACCCCTCCTCGCTCAGTTTTCGGATACCGGTCAACGAGAAAACCTGGAATCCACCACTATCCGTCAACATCGGACGGTCAAAACCATTAAATTTATGCAAACCTCCGGCCTTCTGAAGGATATCCAATCCTGGACGGAGATACAGATGATAAGTATTCCCCAAAATGATTTGGGCCTGGATATCTTCCTTGATTTCACGTAAATGGACTCCTTTGACACTACCCAATGTACCAACAGGCATGAAAATAGGAGTTTCTATCTGACCGTGGTCAGTAGTGATAACGCCAGCGCGTGCTGCGCTGCCGCTATCCGTATTTTGGAGTTCAAATGTTAACATTTATCGTCAGCTTTTTGGTTATCTTCCACCACCAGTTCAATGGCGTGATCTACTTTTTCATCGAGCAAGGCAAAGGCAAGAACATCTTCCACATTTTCCACAAAATGGAAAGTCAGTCCTTCCACATAACGGCTATTGATTTCCTCGATATCCTTGCGGTTCTCCACACTCATCACGATATCCGTAATTCCGGCACGTTTAGCCGCAAGAATCTTTTCCTTGATACCACCGACAGGAAGTACTTTTCCACGAAGGGTGATTTCACCGGTCATCGCCGTGTTCGCACGCACCTTTCGTTGTGTCAAGGCTGATACAATGGAAGTAGCGATGGTAATACCGGCAGAAGGGCCATCCTTAGGAGTAGCTCCTTCGGGCACATGTACGTGAACACTCCAGCAATCAAATATACGGTAATCCAGATTCAGGTCGGCAGCATGTGCTTTCACATACTCCAAAGCCAAGACTGCTGATTCCTTCATGACATCACCCAAATTACCGGTCAATGTCAATTTGGCACCACGACTACGGCTCACACTAGTCTCGATGAACAAGATTTCACCACCGACAGCTGTCCAGGCCAAACCCGTAACGACACCGGCATATTTATTACCCTGGTAGATATCACGGGTGAACATCGGCTTACCTAACATTTCCTCAATGTTAGCCGGGCGGATAGACTTGGTCCATTCTGGCAACTCATCGGTACTTGCATAAGCATAGGCGATCTTGCGGAACACCTTACCGATCTGTTTCTCCAACTGACGCACACCGCTTTCACGAGTGTAGTGTTCAATTAAATGTTCCACTGCAGCCGGAGTGAATTTCACCTGAGCACCTTCCGGGAGTTCAAATGTATCTAATTCTTTTGGAATAAGATGACGTCGAGCGATTTCTTTTTTCTCTTCGGTTAGATATCCCTCCACTTCAATCAGTTCCATACGATCCAACAGCGGACCAGGAATTGTATTGAGACTATTTGCCGTAGCGATAAACAACACCTTAGAAAGGTCATAATCGATATCGAGGAAGTTATCATGGAAGGCATTGTTCTGCTCAGGGTCCAAGACCTCAAGCAAAGCCGACTGTGGGTCTCCATTATAATTATTCTGGGAGACCTTGTCGATTTCATCCAATATAAACACCGGATTATTGCTCTCAGCCTTGATCAGACTCTTGATGATACGTCCCGGCATGGCACCGATATACGTGCGGCGATGACCACGAATCTCCGCTTCATCATGGATACCCCCCAAGGAGATACGGACATATTTTCTATTCAGCGCCTCTGCAATACTCTTTCCCAAAGAAGTCTTTCCGACTCCCGGAGGGCCATAAAGACAAATGATTGGAGATTTCAGCGATTTACGGACACGCAGCATCGCCAGATGTTCCAGAATACGTTCCTTCACCTTTTCCATACCATAATGGTCATGATTCAAGGTACGTTCCGCATTCTTGATATTGAGATTGTCTGTGGTTTCTTTTCCCCAAGGCAAAGCCACCAGAGTCTGCAGATAATTCAACTGGACATTATAATCGGGTGCCTGCTGATTGATTCGGCCCAATTTTTCGACCTCCCGATTGAAAGTCTCACGAATTTTATCAGGCAGTGTCAACGCATTCGCTTTCTCGCGCAGTTCCTTGACATCCTCATTCTGGGCTTCTCCCAGTTCACTCTGGATATTCTTGATCTGCTGCTGAAGAAAATACTCCTTCTGCTGCTGATCCAATTCCTCACGGGTCTGATTCTGAATATTCTGCTTCAACAAAGCATACTGACATTCTCTATTCAAAATAGACATCAAACGATAGGCCCGTTTTTTCTGATCTTGTTCCGCCAACAGCTCTGCCTTTTCGTCTAAGGAGAAAGGCAGGTTGGTACAGATAAAGTTGACCAGAAAAACCGGATGACTGATATTCCGGATGGCGAAGACAGCTTCCTCGCGAACAGAATCGCTCGCACGGAGCAAACGGATGGTTGCATCCTTACAAGCGTCCACCAAAGCGTCGTATTCCTTGTCATCTTTTTCCGGAAGGATTTCCTCCAGTTTTTCTACTTTTGCACGGATATAAGGACGCAAACGAGTGGTCTGCTTTATCGCAATACGAGCATAACTCTGAAGAATCACAGAGGTTGTATTGTCTGGCAGCTCTATCACCTTCATCACCTTGGCCATCACGCCAACTGGATACAAGTCACTTAAAGCTGGAGCGTCCACACTAGCATCACGCTGGCAAACCACACCAATCATACTTCCAGACTTCACAGCCTGCTCTATCAATTGCAGAGAAGATTCACGTCCCACTGTTACCGGTGCAACGACGCCTGGAAACAAAGTAAGATTTCGAAGGGGAAGAATTGGCAAAGTATCGCCAACCTCCTTTTCAAACAACGATGAGATGTCACCATCGAAATCAGCAATCAAAGAAAAAGGGTTCTGTTGCAAATTATCTTTAGTCATTTTTAGTTCATATATTTCTTTGGACAACACTATTTTTATTCTCATGCAAAAAACATGCCAAAGGGAAATAGTCTTCACACACGACACATTTGCCCAAAGTTGGCGCAAAGTTAGCGATTTTTTCTGATTTGTAAAAAAGAGAAAGGGAGCATTTCACTAATAATATGTAACTTTGCAGGCATTTCTTTCATTCTAACATTCCACATGTCACACTTCGATTTTAAACAATTCAGAATACACCACGACCGTTGCGCTATGAAAGTGGGTACAGACGGCGTGCTTCTCGGAGCCTGGGCTAACGTCAAGGACAACGAGAACATTCTCGACATAGGCACAGGAACCGGACTGATCGCCTTAATGCTTGCACAAAGAGCCAACGCCCATATCACCGGAGTTGAAATCGACCCGGAGGCCGCAGCACAAGCGACACAAAACGTATCGGAAAGTCCCTTTTCACAACAAGTCCGTATTGTAAACACGGACATCAAAGACTATCCGTACGAACCCAAATATGACAACATCGTGAGCAACCCTCCTTTTTTCAAGGAATCCGTACTACCGCCAAAAGACAGTAGGGCTACTGCCAGGCATTGTGCCGGCTTACCGCCGGAGACCCTGGTGGAAGAAGCCAAAAAGCGCTTAAGGGCCAACGGACTTTTCCAGGTCATACTCCCCCACTCTGAAGTTTCCCGCTTCGTTGGGCTTTGTGCCTTAAAAGAAATGTCACTACTACGTCTGACAGAGATCTGCACAAAAGAGGGGAAACCTTTTAAAAGGGCCTTACTCTGCTTCATCAACCAAATTGAAGCTACAGGTACCACCCGAGACATTTTATATCTAGCAGGACCCGATGGAGGGAGATCTGCCGGATACCAAGCCTTAACCAAAGATTTTTACCTCGAAAAATAAACCTCTCTCGAAGCATCCTACACATGGGCATTCAAGTGTTAAATAACAAAGAAACTTAAAATCAAGGACAAATACCGTTTGAAATATTTGCCTCGTTACTTTTAATTTAGTATTTTTGCCCCGATTAAACACAAGATAACCAATGAATTTCAAAACGATAAGAAAAATTGCAGTTTGCATTTCCTTTTCGCTTGCAGCTATCTCGTCGTATGGACAAGACCTTTTGGCCAATCAAGCCCCTATCGACAGAAAGCTGAAGACCGTAGATTCCGTAACCCTTCTACGTCTTATAGAGATGGAGAGAGAAATCCAAGGAAATACATCTGACGAAATATACAACACGTGGAATACCATGAATACTCATTGCTATTCCCCTGAGTTGCTCCCCGACAGTTTCAAGATAGACTTGAGGGGATTCGCTATGCCTACCCCTAGCAGAAAGATTACTAGCCGCTATGGGTATCGTAGTAGATTCCGCAGAATGCACAAAGGTCTAGACATCAAGGTTTATACCGGAGACACCATCTATGCGGCATTCGATGGCAAGGCACGAATCGTCAAATATGATAGACGTGGATATGGCTATTACGTTGTTCTCCGCCACGAAAACGGTTTGGAGACAATCTACGGACACTTATCCAAGCAGTTGGTCAAACTGAATGAAGAAGTGAAAGCAGGCGAACCTATCGGACTCGGCGGAAATACCGGTCGCTCTTTCGGCTCCCACTTGCATTTTGAAACACGCTTATTGGGACAGCCTTTAAATCCTGAACTTTTATTCGATTTTCCCAACCAGGATATCACCAACGACTTCTATGTCTATTATAAACATGGAAAGAACAGTGGCACGACAACAAACCTCGCGAGCAAAAATAATGTACAGCCTGTTGCCGGGAAAAACGGCACCCGCTACTACAAAATACGCAAGGGTGACAATCTCTACGCTATCTCTAAACGCGTTGGCGTGAGCATCAACACGCTGTGTACAACCAATCGTATCAGAAAGACAACCACTTTACGTCCTGGACAGATCCTGAGATACTAAAATCAAATTACACCTATTATATATAAGAGCCGCACATTTGTGGCTCTTTTTCATTTCTCTACTTCAAGGCTCCCCTTCCGCTAGGACAACTCATCAAATATCCCCACCTTAGCGAAGACACGTTCCACCCTCACAGAACCAAGTACTCCGAAACAGAGCCGAAATCGGCCTATTCAAAAGAACTTCACAAACACAATCTACAGGCATCTATTCTTAGTCCTAAGACATCAAGACGGTCTACCAAAATCAGGAAACGTCAACACTTCACCTATTTCCTTGGACAAACCTGTCAACCCAATTCTGTACACTTCAACACTTCTTTTTCTTAAGTAATGACCAAATCTAAGTTACTGCTAGATTAATCTAAGTTACTGCCAGGTTAATCTAAGTTACTGCTAGATTAATCTAAGTTACTGCTAGATTAATCTAAGTTACTGCTAGATTAATCTAAGTTACTACTAGATTGATCCAGGTTACTGCTAGAAAATTCTAAGCCGCAACCAAGTGAGCGCATACGTTTTAGGGAGTGAAACATGGAGTGAATACTACTAAAGTCCAGGTATTGTCCTTCACATCTTTCACACAGTGGTAATATATTTACAATCATCAGCTTATGGGTGAATGATCATCTTTCACCTAAATGTCACCATTAAAAAAACAATATTCTATGCCACTTATTCAGTAATAAAAATCACCCATCCTTCACCAACAGTTGCGGGAGTTGCTGTGGACCATGAGAGATAGATGTTCATATTTCCCTCTTTTGCTCCTCAATTTGATTTTCGGTGAAGGATGTGTGAAAGATCATCCTTAAGCCGTATCGCACTATGGCACAATTGATTGAAAGATGTGAAAGATAAATCAGCGAAAACATTTTTTAGCGTATTTCTGAACAATCAAAGAATCTCAATATGTACATTGAAACTCAAGATAAAGAGCTGCAGAAATGAATTGCCGAAACGGCAAAATCTCCTCCAAAAGAAAGAGTTTTAGGGAAAGGGACTCAAAGGAATAGTGCCGTGGGTAAAAAATCATGCCGTTCGGTTTGCTGACGCGATATATCATAATAGTTAGGAATTAGGAGAGAGAAGTAAGGATTTACAATGAAGGATGATGGTTGTTCTTATACACGGAACTTTTATGGTGAGTCAAAAACAAAAATTGAAACAGCACCATTTTTCTTTCAAGCTGTCCTCCACCCCAACAGTCCTACTGCACCACAGCCTAACATCCTCAGCTGTATTCCTCACCCTATCTTCATTCTACAAGATTATAAAAATACAAATAAACATCACGCTTCCATGCTTTCACTATTTTTATGTTTTAAAACATAGAATATTTCTTTATAGTACTGACTTTCAATAGATTCATATTTTTATACAAAATAGTGATAGAAGCATTTTACTTAATATAAAAACAACTATGATAAGTATTATATGTTAAAACAAAAAAGCTATTAAAGAAATATTATAAAAAAAATCGGATGTTTTTTATGCTTTCTCTATCTTTGCAACATGAAGAAATCAACGATTTGGCTTATAGCAGGCACCATGGGAATATCCTTCCTCACCCTGTTCTACTTACAGACCAGGTACTTCGAGGAAGTATATGATATGCGCAAAGAACAATTCAATGAATCTGTGAAACGTAGCCTCTATGAGGCGACCAGAAAAATAGAATTGGACGAGACCCAAGAGCGTCTGGAAAAAGCCTTCAAATTAAAAGACAAGAAAAGTAGCCCCTTGCAAAACGACAACGGACAACGGTCTCAGCTGGAAGACATCCAGCTCCATAGACACCCGTCGCTTACCGCGATGTCGCTCCGCAAGAACGGCCGAAAGATAGCAGACGATCAACTTAGAGACACTATCCAATATTATCTCTACAAGAAAGAACTGATGGACGAAGTTTTTTACTCCATTCTTTACGAACCATCAGACCTGTCCCTACCTCTCAGAGTAGATTTCAAGAAATTGGACCGCTATCTAAAAATGGCATTAAAGAACAACGGCATTGATTTGACCTACCACTTCAGAGTAACAACTTCCGACGGCAGAGAGGTATACCGATGCCCCGACTACAGTTCAGAAGGTGAATCTTATGCCATCTACACTCAGGAACTATTTCCTAACGATCCTCCGGCACAGGTCGGAATCATTAAGGCGCATTTCCCGAAAGTGCAGAATTACATTTTTGCAAATGTGCAGTTCATGTTCCCAGCCATCATTTTCACGTTGGTACTTTTTGTGATTTTCATATTCACCATCTATACCATCTTCCGTCAAAAGAGGCTTACCGAAATCAAGAACGACTTCATAAACAACATGACGCATGAATTCAAGACTCCAATCTCGACAATTTCCCTCGCGGCACAGATGCTAAACGACCCAGCTGTCGGTAAGAGCGAGGCAATGTTCAAACACATTAGCGGAATCATCAGAGACGAGACCAAGCGTCTACGTTTCCAGGTGGAGAAAGTGCTACAGATGAGTATGTTCGACCGGAAAGCAGCCACCTTCAAACCTAAAGAACTGGATGCCAACTCACTGATTTCAGATGTTGCCACCACATTTAGACTGAAAGTAGAAAGTTCCGGAGGCGTAATCAATACAAATCTAGAAGCTGAGAATTCATCAATCTACGTTGATGAAATGCATTTCACCAATGTCCTCTTCAACCTACTGGACAACGCTGTGAAATATCGCGATGAGGAAAAGAAACTGGAACTCAATATATCGACCTACAATAAAGATAACAAAATCATCATCAGCATTGCCGACAACGGTATCGGTATGAAGAAAGACGATTTGAGAAAAATCTTTGAACGATTCTACAGAGTGCACACAGGAAATCGCCATGACGTGAAGGGCTTCGGACTAGGCCTCGCCTATGTGAAGAGCGTCATCGACAACTTGAAAGGTACCATCCATGCAGAAAGTGAGGTCGGAAAAGGAACGAAATTTATAATAACATTACCCACTATTTAAAATCTATCATTATGGAAGAAAGAATGAAAATTTTACTTTGCGAAGACGATGAGAACCTCGGCATGTTACTCAGAGAATATTTGCAAGCCAAAGGATACAATACAGAACTCTGCACTGACGGTGAAGCTGGCTATAAGGCTTTCCTCAAAGAGAAATACGACTTATGTGTATTCGATGTCATGATGCCGAAGAAAGACGGTTTCACTTTGGCTAGAGATATCCGTCAGAGCAACCAGGAAGTACCTATCATTTTCTTGACTGCCAAGACTTTGAAAGAAGACATCCTCGAAGGCTTCAAGATCGGTGCAGACGATTATCTGACAAAACCTTTCTCTATGGAAGAACTCACCTTCCGTATCGAAGCAGTCCTCCGTCGTGTCCGTGGCAAGAAGAACCGCGACCGTGCATTTTATAAGATCGGTAGCTTCACTTTCGACACGCAGAAGCAGGTGCTCTCACGTGGCGATGAACAGACCAAATTGACAACGAAGGAAAGTGAGTTGCTCAGTCTCTTGTGCGCACACGCTAATGAAATTCTTCAACGTGATTTTGCCCTCAAGACGATTTGGATTGACGACAATTATTTCAACGCTCGTTCCATGGACGTCTACATCACCAAATTGCGTAAGCATTTGAAAGCAGATGAAAATGTTGAAATCATCAACATACATGGTAAGGGCTACAAATTGATTGCTCCAGAAGGCGAAGCAGAAGCTTAATCCAATATCTATTTTCAATAGAACCGACCGGCCATAACGAAACGATTATGGCCGGTCTTTTTTCTGTCATCTGGGTCTCTGTACGGTAAGCCGTCCCATTGATGCCAACAACACTTTCTTTCAAAACCATAGGGAAGACCACAAGACCGCAAGACTTTTCAAAAAAGGTTACTTGCTCACATAGCTGCCAGTTGCTCAAAGCACTATAGCATCTCATACCATGCCACCCTACCTATTTTCGTACCCTATATAGATCCATGGCATTCAAAATTATGATAAGCGGTAAGACGAAATACTAAATAAGAACAAAAAATCCAAGTATACCGACCTCATCTTCTTCTATTTTTTGTAACTTTGCAAAGCTAAATACTTAATATGAAAAAGAATAAATTCACAACATTACTCCTCGTTATCGCTACATTTTTCGCGATTACCTCTTGCGATGACAACGAGACTTATGCTGATCTACGAAAAAGAGAACGTAACCAAATCGAATCCTTCCTAGAAAAAGGGGCCAAAGTCAAGAATCCAGAGGAGGGAGACGACATCCTTAACGTTCCAGGCAATATAAATGTCATCTCAGAAGCCACATTCTATGCCAACGACAGTACAACCGATGTTTCCAAAAACGAATATGTCTTATTCAATGGCTCCGGCGTATACATGCAAATTATCCGTAAAGGCGTCGGCGAAAAACTAAAGGAGGGTGAATCTACAAGAATTATCAACCGATTCACTGAATTCAACATCGCTGCAGACTCCATCACCGCTTCCAACAACGGAATTCTCTTTGAAACAATGCCTGAAGTTATGACATGCCATAATAATTTTGGACTGATCACAGCTAGTTTCACTTCAGGACTAATGAGCCAGCTCTACCGCACCAACGCAGTACCATCAGCCTGGATTATTCCACTCTATTACATCAACATTGGACGTCAAACCGCCGAAAATGAAGAAATCGCATTAGTTAGACTCATTGTCCCCAGCACCCAAGGACAGAACGATGCCCAATATAATGTTTATCCTTGCTTCTACGAAATTTCTTACCAAAGAGGACGTTAATCACTATGGCAAGCAACGATTGGAAAAGCCGCTTAGGCATGGTCTATTCCACAAATCCCGACTTTCAGTTTGAGACGGACGAAAAGGAGGATATAGAAACGCTCCCTAAATCCCAGCAAAAACTTAGAGTCAGGATTGAAAAAAATGGAAGAAAAGGAAAAACCGTTACTCTAGTGACGGGATTTGTAGGCACAGAAGATGACCTCAAAGAGTTAGGAAAGCTACTGAAGACCAAACTCTGCACAGGTGGCTCTACCAAAGATGGAGAGATCATCATTCAGGGAGAAGTGAAAACAAAGGTCATAGAGCTTTTAAAAGCTAACGATTACAAGGATGTCAAGTAAGATTTGACAAGACATAAAAAGGCGCCGGAAATCCGACGCCTTTTTTATCTAATCTACATCCACCTCTCAAGACGGAATCCGGAAATCCCCTATTCCGGCAAGAGAAAATCCTCGTCATCCGAAACCTTCAGACTACGCTTAAACACCGCCGGATTTCCAGCCACCAGACAATCATCGGGTACGTCTCGTGTGACCACACTACCTGCCGCCACCACACAACGATTTCCAATGGTTACACCAGGACAAACAATGACACCTCCCCCTAACCAACAGTCTTCCCCGATCGTTATCGGAAGCTCAAATTCCTTCTCTTCCCTCCTTGAAATATAGTCCAAAGGATGATGAGGAGTATAAAGCTGACAACAAGGACCAATCAAAGTATGGGCACCTATCCGGATATAGCCACCATCTAGAAACACACAATTATAATTAATAAAGACACCTTCCCCAAGAATAATCCCATGACCATGATCACAAAGGAAAGGAGGACAGATCCGAGCACTATCAGGAATATCGGGAATGAGTTCTTCGATGACATCACGATAATCCGGATCATAAAAGCTCATGGTCTGCAACCTTGAACAGAGTCTTTTAGCATGCTCCATACTGCATTGCACCTCATCATCCGCATAATCGAACAATTCCCCACTCCGCATCTTTTCAATTTCACTTTTCATAATAGGATTTAAAATAACCCTACAAAGATAATAAAGTTCTAAATGGATAGGCTTTTCTATGAGATTTTTTTTAAGAGCCGCCACGCTCTTATCAAAAGAAAAATATAAAAACCAAAAGAAAGCAATCCTATATGGAATTGCTTTCTTTTCTGTCGGGGTAGCGGGATTCGAACCCACGACCCCCTGCTCCCAAAGCAGGTGCG
>SAMEA104404097__coassemble_1346_pt1 | contig 20708 bp, 14 predicted proteins | sample SAMEA104404097__metabat2_low_PE_059 | metagenome-assembled genome bin SAMEA104404097 (sample SAMEA104404097) | Balaenoptera acutorostrata | reverse complement strand
CGCGTCAGCTGGCTAGGTTCTCGTTAGCTGTAGGGACGCGATACATCGCGTCAGCCGGCTAGGTTTTCATTAGCTGTAGGGTCGCCGATACATCGCGTCAGCTGGCTAGGTGCTCATCAGCTGTAGATTTCTTGCTCCTGATAACGGGAAAACCGAAGGGGCCTTATATTCTACAACAATTAATGTAGGAAAATTAGAACATCAAACTAACCTACAAAATAATCTTTGATCTTTATGAAGATGACTTTCTTCCTGTCATTCCATGCCAGTGTCTTTCAAACCGGCAAAATGATTTTCTCCGTTGGGTTAGAACGGCATACCGACCGCAAAATGCAGGGTGAAGTCACGCTTGAAATTTGGATTGATGATGGGGTAGTGCCCTTTCCCGCTGGGGATGGCTGGGTTGATGGCTTTCATACCGCCGTCCAGACGCAGGATAAAGTAGTCTAGGTTCAGACGGAGTCCCAAACCATAGGCCAATGCGATTTCCTTGTAGAACTTATCGAATTTAAATTGTCCACCAGGCTGTGAGGCATAGTCCTTCGTGTTCCAGATATTACCGGCATCCACGAAAAAAGCACCATGGAATTTGGAGAACAACTGGGTGCGGAACTCCAGATTCAGGTCCAACTTGAGGTTACCGGTCTGGTTGATGAAGTCGATCTTGCCATCCTGGCAGGTATAGCTACCAGGACCTAGTTCGCGGACACTCCATCCACGTACACTATTGGCACCCCCGGAGAAATAACGTTTGTCGTAAGGGATAATATTGGAGTTCCCATAAGGGAAGGCTATTCCGAAAGCCGTATGTATGGCGATGGAGTTTCGGTCGTTGATCAGGAAACTTTTGGCAAAGTCGAAGTCGAATTTTGCATATTGGGAATAGGCAATGTTGAACACCTGGTATTGCCCTTCACTGTTCTTGTTGGCATCCGTCAAGCGGGAGATGCCTTGGAGCAGGTTACCTGCGGTCTCGATGTTGAAACGAATTTGGTAACCATTGGTCTGCAGCAGTCCGTTGGGGTTGCCTGAACGCAAGGAATTGTAGACAAAACTGTACCCCAGATTCATAATCAGCAGGTTCTCGTAACTGCTTCTGAGCATGGCATAGCGGGGATCGTCTCCTTCCAGGTATTCTTTCTTGAAGGTTTCGGAAATCCAAGGCATGAAGACATAGTTGACGTTCAGCAGGTCAAAGCGGTGCTGTATCCTTGGATTCTTGTTTTTGCTCCATTTGTATCCCCAGTTTCCCGTGACCACTCTTCTGTGGAATTCAGGGCGGTTCTGTGAGTCGTACATGAAGGTGAGTTCAGAAGAGGATTTCAGGTTCTTTCTGGCACGGTCGGTAATCCAGGGGAAGATGAAGGTCGGGAAGCGGATACTGGTCTCGGCACTGTATTCAATATAGTTCTCATTACTGTATCCTTCCAGTCCGGTAATCGCTTCATAGGCGCCACGCAGCTTGATCGAGAAGTTTTCTGACCCCTTGAACAAGTTTCGGTTATTATAGGTCAAGGCGACCGCAGCACCTAAGTCCCCGGAGGTATTGGTACCTTCGAGCTCAGCGCTGAGACTGTGAGGCTTACTGGTACTGACCCGGACGTTGCAGTCGAGTAAGGGGGCTACAGAATCAGCCTCCGTGAAATGGATGGTGGAATAATTGATGGCAGAGAGACCGTTGAGTCCACCGTAGGTATTGTCAATGTCGTTTTCATGGAAGAGACTGTCCTTATGTACATGGATGTGACTGCTGTAGACGCGTTTCGACAATTTGGGCTTTCCTTTGTAATAAAAGTCGATGTCTTTAAAGTTGAAAGCGTTGTCAGCACTTTTTCCGACATCCACATTCTCCACAACGGATACCTTGTTGATCGTAAAAGGCTGATAATCCTTCAGACTATCCACATTGACCGGTCGCTGGAAGAAAAGGGTGAGGTGAAGACCGTCTTCCCATGCGGTAGTGTCCGCACGAAAAGAGATGTATTCCTTATTTAATTTGTAATATCCCTGGTTCCTGAGGTTTTCAATGATTCTGCTTCTTTCAGCCTGGAGAGTGGAGACCTTTAGAGGGGCGCCGACTCTGAGCAGGGTGGAAGCGGTGTCCTTGAGTACCACCTCTCGCATTTTCTCATCGTCAAAAACAAAACTGATGTTTTTGAGGTAACTTCTGTTACCTGGATCCAAATGGTAAACCAGGTTGACCTTCCTTTTCTTGACCAAGGTGTCCGTAGTCACCTTTGCATGAAGGTAACCTCTACTGTTCATGGCTGCAACCAGGGCTTGAGCTGAATATTGGGTGAGTTCATGGTTGTAGACCACAGGTGCCTCACCGATACGGCGAAACATACGGTTGATGGCCTTGGTACTGTCCCGGCCTGAGATATTGTAAATACCTAATGGTACTTTGCTGAGATTGAACCATCTTGAGTTGGCTTCCTGCCGGATATAGGTGCGGTATTCCGCCGGCTTTACCAGACCATGGGTAGCGGTCAGTTTCACCTTGTTCAGCAGTAGTTCATTTTCTTTGAGGTGTTTGGTTGACGAGCAACTATATAAGCCGACTAGGCATAAGGGGAGAAGGAGGCTTAAAAGTTTATACAAGTATGTATGGAAATGTCGATGTCGCATAATAGGTATTTTACGCAAAAATACATATTTTTTCTCAGAACTTCTCTTTCATTTCAATCATTGTCCCTTGCAAAGTTGAATCAAGTGGTTGTTCGTGTTGAAGTGGGTGGTGATTTTCGTAAAGTTGAGGGAAGACGGAGCATCAGCATCGAAACTGACTGCTCTCTCTTCACTTTCGTCTTTCTGGCGGAGTTTAAGTGGTGGGCTATTGAGAACGTTGAGGGTGGGGATAGTAGGACGCAGTTAAAAAAAAGTCCGTGGACAATTATGTAAACCTTCACAGAAAATCACCGCGTTTGGGAGACTTGTGGTTCATGTAGGCAGAAGTTTCTCACGATAACCGGCCCTCGCCAATGGTCGTTATTTGCCGTAGTGAGCGGGTTCTCCCGCTCAGCACCCGCGGGTATTTACCTTTTCCCTTCCGGTTCGTTGCTGAGCGGCAGAAGCCGCTCACTACAGCAGATCCGTCAATGGTCGTTATTTGCTGTAGTGAGCGGGTTCTCCCGCTCAGCACCTGCGGGTATTTGCTTTTACCCTTCCGGTTCGTTGCTGAGCGGCAGAAGCCGCTCACTACATGTGCCCCGGTCAATGGGTTTCATTGGATGTAGTGAGCGGGTTCTCCCGCTCAGCACCTGCGGGTATTTGCTTTTTCTCTTCCGGTTCGTTGCTGAGCGGCAGAAGCCGCTCACTACATGCGCCCGGTCAATGGTATTTATTGGATGTAGTGAGCGGGTTCTCCCGCTCAGCACCTGCGTGGGGTTGCGTTTTTCATTCCGGTTCGTTGCTGAGCGGCAGAAGCCGCTCACTACATGTGCCCCGGTCAATGGTGTTCATTGGTTGTAGTGAGCGGGTTCTCCCGCTCAGCACCCACGGGTATTTGCTTTGTACGTTCCGGTTCGTTGCTGAGCGGCAGAAGCCGCTCACTACAGTAGATCTCGTTAATAGTTTTCATTGGTTGTAGTGAGCGGGTTCTCCCGCTCAGCACCTGCCTTCAATCCCCAAATCACCAGAATGGAGGTGAAACTGTTGCGTGAAAAAATGGGACTTCTGTCTCTTTCCCGAATGCTGTCGGTAAACAAAGAAAAATTTACGGGTTTCCGATAAAATCCGGGCGGGGCCGTTTCCGTTTTTTGTGGGAGTAAATAAAAAGCCCAATATGCAGAAACATATTGGGCTCATCTGAGGATAAAAATGATTATTTCATTTCGTTTTCTTCCTTCATATCAATTTCCTCGCCATGGGCGTCATAGAAAATATATTGAAGGTAAGAGAGTTTTTGATTAGGAATCACTTGGATTCCCCAACCATATTTCATTTGCCACTTTCGTTTCAGCGACATCAATCCTTGGTTGATATAGGCTGCGACGAAAGGGTGTACGTGAAGTCGGAACTTTTTAATACCCAATTTATTGACCAACATGTTGATCTTGTTCTCCAACGTGTCTGTAAACAGCAAACTGGACTTGATTTTTCCGGTACCACCACAAGTAGGGCAGGCTTCGTCCACATTCACATCCATAGCAGGACGTACACGTTGACGAGTGATCTGCATCAGTCCGAATTTGGAGAGTGGAAGGATATTGTGACGAGCGCGGTCTTGGCGCATATTTTCTACCATACGTTCGTAGAGCTTCTGGCGGTTTTCAGCCAGATTCATATCGATAAAGTCTACGACAATGATACCTCCCATATCTCTGAGTCGGAGTTGGCGAGCGAGTTCGTCAGCTGCACCTAGGTTCACATCCAAAGCGTTGGTCTCTTGTCCTTCGGGCGATTTGGAACGGTTTCCACTGTTAATGTCCACAACATGAAGTGCTTCGGTATGTTCAATAATCATATAAGCACCATGTTTATAAGTAACGGTACGACCAAAACTGGTCTTGATTTGTTTGGTGACCGAGAAGTTATCGAAGATGGGGACGTTGCCGTTATAGAATTTAACGATATGTTCTCTTTCGGGAGCGATTAATCCAACATAACTTTTCATTTCTTTGAAAACATTCTGATCGTTCACGTAAATGTTTTCATAGGATGGATTGAACAAATCGCGTAACATAGCTACGGCACGACTGGTCTCTTCGAAACAGAGCATTGGGAGTTGCGGCTTTTCTGCCTGGCGATTTCTTTGAATCTTAGAAATCATGTCATCCCAGCGCTTAAGCAAAATTCTCAGTTCGGCATCCAGTTCTGCCACCCGTTTGCCCTCGGCAACCGTTCGGATGATGACTCCGAAATTCTTAGGCTTGATGCTGTGAATGAGTTGCTTTAATCTGGCTCTTTCTGCTCCGCTCTTAATTTTTGTTGAAACCGAAATTTTGTCGCTGAAGGGCACTAAGACTAAATATCTTCCTGCAAAAGAAATTTCACAGGTGAGTCTTGGTCCTTTGGTGTTGATAGGTTCCTTGACGATCTGCACCAAAACTTCCTGCCCTTGTTTGAGCGTGTTCTGGATACTTCCTTCCTTCTCCAGTTCCGGCTGTCCGGCACACTTGTTCAGTGCTACCTGTTTCTTACCGTCACCAAGAAGTTCAAGGTACTTTTCGAACGCGTGGAATTTGCATCCTAAATCAAGATAATGCAGGAATGCATCGCGTTCGTGTCCGACGTTCACGAAGCAAGCATTGAGTCCGGGCATCAGTTTCCGGACCTTTGCGATATAGATATTGCCAACGGAGAACTGTTCCGATTTACCTTCTTGCTGAAATTCAACAAGTCTTTTGTCTTCAAGAAGGGCAATAGAAATTTCTTTGGGTTGGACATCTACAATAACTTCGCTAGTCATAATTTAATTTAAAGCGATGACCATAGTCCATAAACTACTACGCTCATCGGTCATAGGTTAAGGGGTTAGTAATCCATATTTTCTCGGTCTGTTTATTCAGACCTTCCATATGTAAAAGCGGTGGGGAGCATGGGGCAGACGAAGCACTGGTGCGTTCGTCACACCGCTTCCTATTCCGCTTCTGAAAGCTCACTTTGCTTATCTCCATCAAAGGGTCGTGACGACCTTTGGGGACTTTAAGCAAAATGTGACAATAGTGAATGAATTTACCTTTCGGCGTTAACATCCCCTTATTGTCACATTGTTCATAAGAAAATTGCCGTCAGCAAATTTTATTTGCTCTTATGACGATTCTTTCTTAATCTTTTTTTACGCTTGTGCGTTGACATCTTATGTCTTTTTTTCTTCTTTCCGTTAGGCATAGCTGAAAAGTTTTAAAACGGTTAATGAAAATATTTTATTATTTGATATCTTGCATGAAAGTCTTTGCAGGCTTGAATGCGGGAATGTTGTGTTCCGGTATTATGATCGTGGTGTTTTTAGAAATGTTACGTGCGGTCTTCTGTGCACGCTTCTTCAAGATAAAGCTACCAAAACCACGCAAATAAACGTTCTCTTCCTTTGCTAATGACTCCTTTACGGATGCCATAAACGCTTCAACTGTGTTAAGCACTGTTGCCTTGTCGATACCCGTCTTCTGTGCGATTTCGGAAACGATGTCTGCTTTAGTCATCTTCGTCGTAATTTTTATGTTAAACCTTTGATTTTTGTCAAAACGTCTGCAAAGATATAATTTTCAATTGGTTTGAGAAAATCTAGAGCGTCTTTTTTTTATTCTTGTACTGGAATTTTTTCGATTCTGCGGATATGACGGCCTCCTTCAAACGGAGTTGCGAAGAAAAGATCCATGATTCCCTTGGCAGTTTCTGTGTCAATATAGCGACCTGGCATCACCAATACGTTGGCGTCATTGTGCATACGGGTCATCTTGGCAATCTCTGGTGTCCATACCAAAGCGGCTCTGACATGCTGGTGCTTGTTGAGGGTCATGGAGATGCCTTCTCCGCTACCGCAGATGGCGATGCCTTTGCCTACTTCGCCTGCCTTCATACCGTTGGCGAGTGCATGGGCGAAGTCTGGATAGTCGCAGCTTTCTTCGCTATAAGTACCGTAATCCTTATATTCAATCTGATGTTCGTCAAGGTACTGCTTGACGTATTGTTTGAGTTCAAATCCGGCGTGATCACTAGCCAGACCGATGATTTTGTTTTCTTCCATTATTTAGGGGTTTAGGTTGTTGCCTGATGAATATATAAAAGTGATGTTTGATTTTAAAATTAGGGTGACGATTGCCACCCTAATTTCTGTTCTTTTACTTATTCAAGTAAGCTTTTACTTCTTTGTAGATGTTTTCAGGAGTGTATCCTAACTTTTCGTCCAAAACTTTGAAAGGAGCAGAGTAACCGAAACGGTCGAGACCGTAAACCTTTCCTTGACCGCCGACGAGACCTTCGAAGGTGACTGGTAAACCGGCTGTCAAACCGAAGATCTTACCGTTGTGTGGTAAAAGGTTCTCCTGGTATTCTTTGCTCTGGCGACGGAACAAGCCTTCGCTAGGACAGCTGACCACGCGCGCCTTGATATTGTCCTTTGCCAAGAGGTCTGCAGTCAGATTCAAGGTGCTGACTTCTGAACCTGAAGCGACGAGAATAACGTCTGGGTTAGCTTCGCTTCTGACTTCATAAGCACCCTTTGCAATGTTGTTGTAGTTGGTGCCTTCTGGAAGGTCCATGATATTCTGACGGCTGAAGATCAAAGCGGTAGGAGTATCCATATTCTCCATAGCCAGACGCCAGCAGTGAGTAGTCGCGTGTACGTCGCAAGGACGGAATACACGTACGGAGTCACGGCCGCTGTGGTTCTTCAGTTTCTCCATCAGACGGATCTGTGCTTCCTGTTCTACTGGTTCATGAGTAGGACCGTCTTCACCTACACGGAAAGCATCGTGTGACCATACGAACTTCACTGGAAGTTCCATGAGGGCAGCCATACGGATGGCTGGTTTCATATAGTCGGAGAATACGAAGAAAGTACCCATTGCTGTCAGGATACCGCCGTGGAGTGTCATACCGATACATACGCAGGCCATAGTCAATTCGCTGACACCAGCCTGGAAGAAGCCGCCGGCGAAATTGTCGCGGGTAATGTTGGTGGTGTGCTTCAAGAAGCCGTCGGTCTTATCTGAATTGCACAGGTCGGCTGAGCTGACAATCATGTTAGGTACATATTCAGAGAGGAGTTCGAGACACTTGGAAGAACCGTTACGGGTAGGAGAGTTAGGCTTCTGTTCGATGGAGTCCCAAGGAATCTCAGGCAAACGGTTGGCGAACCAGTCGGCCATCTTGGCTGCCTTTTCAGGTTCTGCCTGTGCCCATGCCTTTTCTTCCTGACGGAGTTCAGCTACCTTCTTGCGGAGTTCTTCGTTGCGTTCCTGGTACATTTCTGCTACCTCAGGACGGAAAACGAATGGATTTTCAACATCACCACCCAAGTTCTTGATGGTATTGACATAAGCGTCACCACCAAGAGGAGCACCGTGAGTCTTGCAGTTGCGTTCGTAGCTGCTACCGTCTGCTTTACGGGCACCCTTACCCATGATGGTATGGCCGATAATCAAAGTAGGACGGTTGGCCTCTTCGTTGGCAGCGCTCAAGGCACCTCTGATCTGGTCAACGTCGTTACCGTCGATTTCAAGTACATTCCAGTTCCATGCGCGGTATTTCATCGCGGTGTCTTCTGAAATAACATCATTGGTCTCGGTGGACAACTGTACTTCGTTGGCATCGAAGAACATGATCAAGTTGTCCAAACCTAAGTGACCTGCAATACGGCCAGCGCCCTGGGAAATTTCTTCCTGGATGCCGCCATCGGAGATGTAGGCGTAGATCTTTTCACGCTTGAAACCAGGATTGCCGGTACGTGCATACAATGCCTTCGCTGCAATCGCAGCACCTACTGCGTAAGTGTGGCCTTGTCCTAATGGACCGCTGGTATTCTCAATACCGCGTTCGAAATTCTTTTCTGGGTGTCCGGGAGTTGGAGAACCCCACTGGCGGAATTGTTTCAATTCGTCTATAGAAAATCGTCCGATGAGTGCCAACTGTGAATAGAGCATCGGTGACATATGGCCTGGGTCTAAGAAGAAACGGTCACGTGTTTCCCATGTCGGACAATCTGGGTCGAAGGTGAGATATTCAGAGTAGAGCACATTGATAAAGTCTGCTCCGCCCATAGCACCACCTGGATGACCTGATTTTGCATTTTCTACCATCGCTGCAGCTAAGACACGAATATTGTCTGCTGCCTGATTCATGAGTTGCTTGGAGTGTTCCATGTCGTCAGATTACTGTAATCGTTTATATATACTGACCGCAAAAATACAAAAAAAAGTAATACCCGCGAAATTACAAACTATTTATGTCTATGTTCCGTATTATAAAATTAGGTTTATTCTGCATATTTTGAGGTCGTTTATTCCATCATTTTGACGTAGTGTCGCCTTTTCGATAGATTCGTGTTCGTTCAGGAACGTAATTATACCTATTTAAAATTAAGTGAAAAAGTGTGTTTCATGAGAGATTTGTTATAGGTTCGTAAATAAATTCAATTTTTATTGCGTAGGTGGTGTGGCCGGTCGCAGATGAAGGGGAGAATTCAATGTCGTACCTTTATCGGGAGTGCGGATTGTGACTCTCCGGCCTTTCTTTTGTTTTGATTCAGAACAGTATTCTTGATGTATGGAACATATTTCTGCGGGTTTTTGAGGATTTTTTTAAAACTAGAATGAATATAGAATGTTTCAGAAGGTTTTTATTATCTTTGCAGTTAGTATAGCATTAAAAATTGAGAATAAAAGATATGAATCCTATATTTATTGCAGGTCCCTGCGTCATTGAGTCCTCTGAATTGTTGGAGATCGTGGCAGCTGAATTGGTGAAAATCAAGGAAGCCATTTCTTGTGATGTCTATTTCAAAGCTTCTTTTGACAAGGCCAACCGTACCAGTATCAAATCCTTCCGTGGTCCAGGACTGGAACGTGGATTGCAGATGTTGGCAGATATTAAAAGTAAGTTTGGCTTACCGCTGTTGACGGATGTTCATGAGAGTTATCAGGCGGAGGCCGTCGGTCAGGTGGTCGACGTGATCCAGATTCCTGCTTTCTTGTGCCGTCAAACGGATTTGCTGGTGGAGTCTGCCAAGACGGGTAAGATTATCAATGTGAAGAAGGCGCAGTTCCTTTCAGGTGACGATATGCGTTATCCGGTGGAGAAATGTCGCGAGGCCGGTGCCCATGAGGTATGGTTGACGGAGAGAGGAAACATGTATGGCTACAACAATCTGGTAGTGGATTTCCGTAATCTTCCTTTGATGAAAAACTATGCGGACCGGGTCATTATGGATTGTACCCATTCCGTGCAGCGTCCAGGTGCTGCGGGAGGTAAGACGGGAGGCAACCGTGAGTTTATTCCTGCGATGGCGATGGCCGCGAAGGCTTTTGGTGCCGACGGTTATTTCTTTGAGACGCACCCCAATCCGGAAGAGGCGTTGAGCGACGGACCGAACATGCTTTATCTGAAGGATTTGGCAGGTGTCATCAAGAGTCTGATTGACAATAATAAATAAGATAGATAATCGTAGAACCGGCCTGGGGAGACCTTGCTGCCGGTTCTTAAAATACAGAATATTATGAGTAAGTGGACGGATACCGCTATAAAGTGTTTGCAGGACGAGGCCCAGGCGTTACTGGGACTGATTCCTCAGATCGATGATAACTTTGACCGTACAGTGGACCTTATCCTGAAGAGTAAGGGTAAACTGATTGTGACTGGTGTGGGAAAGAGCGGTCATATTGGTGCCAAAATCGCAGCGACCTTGTCAAGCACAGGGACGCCGAGTTTTTTTATCAATCCGTTGGATGCCTTTCATGGGGATTTAGGAGTTATCTCTCAGGAAGATGTGGTATTGGCGATCTCTAATTCCGGACAGACCGACGAACTGCTTCGTTTCTTGCCTTATCTGATTGATCGTAAAATTCCTGTGATCGGAATGAGCGGTAATCCGAATTCTTTGCTGGCACAGTATGCTACGACCCATCTGAATGCGGGGGTGAATCGTGAGGCTTGTCCTTTGGGACTGGCTCCGACTTCCTCTACCACTGCGGCTTTGGCCTTGGGCGATGCGTTAGCCTGTGCCTTGATCGAGGCCCGCAACTTCAAGGCGTCGGATTTTGCCCAGTTCCACCCGGGCGGTACACTGGGTCGCCGTTTGTTGACCAAGGCGAAGGATGTGATGCGTGTAGAGGATTTGCCGGTGATTTCTCCGGAGATGAAATTGGGCGAGGCCGTCATCCATGTCAGCCGTGGCCGTTTGGGCTTGTGTGTGGCAGAAGATCAAGGTAAGATTGTGGGAATTATCACCGATGGCGATGTGCGTCGTGCGATGGAATCTTCCCAGGATAGTTTCTTTGATCTGACGGTTGCGGACATCATGTCCCGTCATCCGAAGATGGTTTCTCCGGAAACAAAGATTACGGAAATTGAGAAGATTCTGCAGAGCAACAAGATTCATTCAGTTCTGGTGACGGATGGTGAGGCTCATCTCTTGGGAATTGTGGATTCTTTCAGTACAATGATCTAGTTGGATGAGGAAAATAATTATAGCATTTTTACTCACTTTCCTGCTTTGTCCATCGTTCATACATGGACAAAGCAGTGATTCTATTATTGTGGATTACCTTCAGGAGCATTTTGATATCCGTTTTCGCAATAATAACCGTGTTGTCCTGTTTAAGAACGGACAGGAGAAATTTGATGACCTCTTCAAGGCGGTTGCCGATGCCAAAGAGAGTATCCATATGGAATATTTCAATTTCCGTAACGACTCCATATCGGCCTTGCTGTTCCAGTTGCTGGAGCAGAAGGTCAGAGAGGGAGTGGAGGTCAGATGCCTCTTTGATGGCTTCGGAAATTCTTCCAATGATAAACCGCTCAAGGAGAAACATTTGAAGGCGCTCCGTGAGAAAGGCATCCAGATTTATGAGTTTGACAAAGTGAAGTTTCCGTGGCTGAATCATGCCTTCCACCGGGATCATCGTAAGATTGTGGTCTTGGATGGCGTTATCGCTTATACCGGTGGAATGAATGTGGCGGATTATTATATTGTCGGTAAACCGGAATTTGGTGACTGGCGTGACTTGCACACTCGTGTAGAAGGCGATATCGTTGGCGATCTTCAGGGGGTGTTTATCAATTTTTGGAATAAAATTACCGGAGAGCAACTTTCGGGTATGCAGTATTATCCCGGCATGCGGGATGCCCGGTCGCTTTTCCCGGACTTGAAGCAGGATACCACCGAGACGGCGGGACGGAAGTTGATTGGACTGACCAACCGCGATCCTTTTACTTCGCCGAAGGTGATTCATGAGACTTTTCTGAAGGCGATTGGTTCTGCCCAGAAACAGATTCAGATCATTAATCCTTATTTCACGCTTTGCAGTCATGTGAAGAAGGCCTTGAAAGAGGCGATCAAGCGTGGTGTCGACGTGCAGATCATGGTATCTGCAAAAAGTGATATTCCGGTAACGCCGAGGGTCATAGAGCGCATCGCGCGTCAGTTGACTCGTTTGGGGGCAAAGATCTACTTCTATGAAGGTGGATTCCATCATAGTAAGATCATGATGGTGGACAGTCTTTATTCGTATGTAGGTTCTTCCAATCTGAATAGCCGAAGTCTTACATTTGATTATGAGTGTAACATGGTGGTGGTGGATCGTCCGACCACTCAGGCTCTTCAGCAGATTTTCGAGACGGATAAACGCAACCGTTGTTTCCTCTTTACGGAAGAAAAATGGAAGGAACTCTCCTGGCGTAAGCATTTTTGGGGGTGGGCGTTCAGTGCCTTGGTTCCTTTAATATAAATATAATAGAGTTATTGAATAGGACATGTCAGAAGTGTTAGTTGTGTCACAAAACGAAGCCAGGAATTCGGCTTTCGCCATTTTGAAGGCGATAGCTGTGATTTTTGTGGTGGTCGCTCATTCGGGTGGACCTAGCTGGTTGGTTGACGCTGCTTATATCTTCTGTGTGCCGGTCTTCTTTATCTGCACAGGCTATTTTTTCAAACTGAAATACCTGGATGCTCCTCAAACTTATGTCTGGCGAAGGTGTAAACATATTTATTGGCCTTTCTGGGTTTGGAGTGTGGCTTTTCTGGTCCTTCACAATCTTTTCTTTTGGGTGGGCTTGTTGAGCGAGGACTATGGGAATGCCCTTGGTGGGGTGACCCATCCCTATTCCTGGCATCAGTTTGTGCAGAATTTGTGGAGTGTCACTTTCAATATGTCGGGCTACGACCCTTTTATCTGCGGGGCCTTCTGGTTCTTCCGGACGATGTTCATCAGTAGTCTGGCCTTTCTCGCCTTGTTCCTGATTCTACGGAAATTTTCGAGATGGAAGTCTCCAGTGGCCGTGGCGGTCACGATTCTGGGTATATCTCTGTTTCTGACGGTTTGGAAGGTGCTCGGTGAGGTGAAAATTACCGGGGTTTCCCAGGGCGGATACCGGGAACTGCTTGCCGTGGCTTTCATCAGCATCGGTTTCCTGTATCGGCAGTATGAGACTTTCTTCCGTCCGAAATGGTTGGTGGCTGGAGTTGGAATGTGCCTGTTGGTACTGTTCACTTGGCTTTGCCCGACCTCGATGGGGTATAACGCGGATTTTGTTCAGTTCATTGCTTTGCCGTTGCCTGTGGTGGGCGCATTTTTGGCGCTTCATGTATTTTCTGGCTGGATGGCCGGAAAGGACAACGCACTGAGCCGTGGCTTGGTCTATATCGGAGATCGGACGTTATATGTTTTTGCCTTTCACTTACTGGCTTTCAAATTGGTCAGTATCGTCAAGGTGATGGTATATGATTTACCTTGGTCGCATGTGGGAGGACATCCCGTGGTGCACGATGAACCCGGCGATCTTTTCTTCTTGCTCTATATCCTGGTGGGCGTGGCTTTGCCGTTATTGGTGGTGGCACTTTGGAGAAAACTTGATGAGCGGTATGATCTTACCTGGATCAACTGCTTGAAATATACCGGAAAAGGACTTTTAGTGGTCCTGAATTTTATCAAATGGATAATAATTAAAATTGCATCCCGTGTTTGGAAGTCTATCTTGAATTTCTTCCATGATATGAAGGAGTTTATCAAAGCTTCCAATCCTAGTGATGAATAATGAGATAAGCTGTTTTGTGCTAAACAAAAAATATTTACTATGACAAACAATGTAGATTGCTTTTTAGCCTGGTCGGATAATGAGAACTCCGCTGCTTTGGTTCGTGAACTCAAATCGAACAAGGTGGTGGGGAATATTAATCTGTTGTGTCATGCCGAAATGGAGGAGGAGGTAGCGGTACCGGAGGTTCACGTGTTGACTTCCGATTCCTGCTGCAGTACGAAATTCCTGCGCATGTTGCTGCAGAAGACGACGGCTAAATATATTGCCCTTTATTTAAAACCTACTCCGATTCGTCTGGGATATCGGTGTCTGGAACGTATGCTTTCTGTCGCTCTCGATACGGGGGCGGTGATGGTGTATTCTGACCGTTATGAAGAGAAGAACGGTGAGGTGACTCCACATCCGGTGATCGATTACCAGTTGGGAAGTGTACGCGATGATTTTGATTTCGGCGGACTCTGGCTGGTGAAGACGGAGGCGCTCAACAGTTTTCTGACTGCTGAGAAAATGCAGCGTTTCCGTTATGCGGCTTTGTATGCCCTGCGCTTGCACCTGAGTTGTGTGGGTGAGATTTATCATCTTCGCGAATTGTTGTACACCGAGGTGGAAAGGGATCTGCGTCAGAGTGGAGAGAAGCAGTTCGATTATGTGAATCCTTGCAACCGTGAGGTGCAACTGGAGAATGAACGTGCTTGTACCGAACATCTGAAACGTATTGGTGCTTGGCTGGCTCCTGATGAGGTGGATATTCTCCCTCCTGAGACTGAAGATTATCCGGTGGAAGTCTCGGTCATCATTCCTGTGCGCAATCGTGCACGCACCATAGCAGATGCTGTGAATAGTGCATTGGGACAGGTGGCGGATTTTGACTTCAATGTGATGGTGGTCGATAATCATTCTACGGATGGAACTCGAGAACTGGTGGAGCAAATGAAGGATGAGCGGGTGGTACTGCTTTCTCCGGAACGTACGGACCTGGGCATCGGGGGCTGCTGGGATTTGGCTATCCGTGATTCCCGTTGCGGCCGATTTGCGGTGCAGCTGGACTCAGATGACTTATATAGTTCTACCGATACTTTGGCACGTATCGTGGATGTGTTCCACAAACAGAAGGCGGCCATGGTGATTGGTTCTTACCGTATGGTGAACTTCCAGCTGGAGACCTTGCCTCCTGGTCTGATCGACCATAAGGAGTGGACTTCCGATAATGGTCGCAACAATGCCTTGCGGGTGAACGGACTCGGTGCCCCTCGCGCTTTCCGTACAGGACTTTTACGTGAATTGGGTTTCCCGAACACTTCCTATGGTGAGGATTATGCTTTGGGACTGGCATTCTCCCGTCAGTATCGTATAGGTCGTATCTATGAGGAATTGTACCTGTGCCGTCGATGGGAGGGCAATTCTGATGCGGCTTTGTCGGTAGAGAAAGTGAATAAGAATAATTTGTATAAGGATAGTCTTCGTACACAGGAGATTCTTTCCCGTCAGGAGATGATTCGCAAATGGGAACATGTGGTCAGCCAGGAGGAGGTCTTTGATTTCTTCTCCCGTCAGCTGAAGATCTGGGATAAGGCCCGTACCTGTTTTGAGGAACTGGAATCCAGTATCCAGACTCGTGCATTGCCTATGGAGGATTTTACTTTGGCGGTTCAGTTCAATCCTCGGCGTATCGTTTCTACTGCAGCGAAGGTGGATAAGAAGAATCTGAAAAAGCGTCCTTGTTTCTTGTGCGCTCAGAACCGTCCGGCCGAACAGATAGAACTTCCGGTAGAGGGCTCGTATGAGATTTTGGTCAATCCGAATCCGATTTTACCTTATCATCTGACGATTCCGACCCGACGCCATAAGGCACAGCAGTTGTCCTTGTTGTTGGGTGCTCTCAATAATCTGGCTTGGAAACTTCCGGATTTTCTGATGTTCTATAACGGGGGACGTTGTGGGGCGTCTGCTCCAGACCATGCTCATTTACAGGCGGGAGCCCGTGGCATTGTACCTTTGGAGCGGGATTGGAAATTTTATGAGACCCGTTTGGAAAAGATCTATCCGCTCACAGGCGCGGATGAAGCCGAACTGGAGGAGAAGGGCTATACCGCTAAGGGGGTAGGGCTTTACTTGCTCCATGGTTATGCTTGTCCTGCCTTTGTCGTTTTGGGTGGTTTGGCTCAGAGTGAATATTATCTGTTCAATAAATTGTTGAATATCCTGCCGACGGAAGACGGCCAAAGTGAACCTGATATTAATCTTTTGGCTTGGCGACAGAGTGGTGGTCCAGCTGAGAAGGATAGTGTGGTGATGGTGTTGTTCTCCCGTAGGAAACATCGTCCCGACTGTTATTTTGCTGAGGGTAAATCTCAGATGGTGGTCAGTCCTGGTGCCTTGGATATGGGGGGATTGATCATAACGCCTCGTGAGGAGGATTATGAAAGAATGACACCTAAATTGGCGACTTCTATCTTGAAGGAGGTCTCTATCACGGAAGGTCAGGCTGAGCAGATTGCGAAGAAGATGCAGGCTAAAAAGGTGATGCGTACCACGCAGGTGGAGAATATCGATGCGATATTGGAAGAGGAGCCTGAGGTGTCTGTTGGTATATTGAGTGAGGATCATGTCGACTTTATTCTGAATGCTCCTTTTACTGCCAAGGGAGAGGTGGTGGTCGGTCCTCAGCAGGCGGTTTGCAAGGATGGAGGTATTCTCTGGAATGGGAATCTCTACAGCGAACTGACTTTTGTTCCTAATGCTGACGAGGCTTCCTTCACCGTGAAAGATGTGGCGATTGGCGTGCATTTCCATTGGGAAAGAAAAGAAGACCAGACTTTCCGGGGTACGATGCGTATCATTGTGGAGGAGGAGAAACTCATTATTATCAATCAGTTGCCGGTGGAGGATTATCTCATCAGTGTGATTAGTTCTGAGATGAGTGCTGCTTCTTCTAAGGAGTTGCTGAAGGCGCATGCAGTGGTCTCTCGTAGCTGGGTGCTTTCTTTGATGAAACGTCGTTATTTGAATGCTGGAAAAACGGGGGGGTTCTTCTCGTTTGTCCGTCGTGATGATGAGTTTATTCGTTGGTACGATGGGGAGGACCATACTTTGTTTGATGTTTGTGCAGACGATCATTGTCAGCGTTATCAGGGAATAACACGTGCAACTTCACCTGCAGTGGTGGAGGCGGTCAAGGCTACTCGCGGTCAGGTGCTGATGCACAATGGGGAACTCTGTGATGCTCGCTTCTCTAAATGTTGTGGGGGAGTGACTGAACGTTATTCTACCTGTTGGGAGGATGAGGACAAGAGTTACCTTCAGCCGGTACGTGATACGAATATGGAACTGGAACTTTCCGATGAAATAGATTTCGATAAGTTCATCCGCACTTCTCCAGAGTCTTTCTGTAACACACAGGATAAGGAACTGCTTTCTCAGGTCTTGAACGACTATGACTTGGAGACTACGGACTTCTATCGTTGGAAGGTGGAATATACGCAGGAGAAAATTGCTGAACTGGTACGTAAGAATCGGGAAGAGGATTTCGGGGATATCCTGGATTTGATTCCTGTGGAACGTGGAGCTAGTGGCCGTCTGAAATTATTGAAGATTGTGGGTTCCAAGAAAACCATGACGATTGGTAAGGAACTTGAGATTCGTCGCACGCTCTCTGACAGTCACCTTTATAGTTCGGCCTTTGTGGTGGATAAGGGGGAGATTGTCGACGGTGTACCTGTTTCCTTCACTTTATTGGGGGCTGGTTGGGGCCATGGCGTTGGCATGTGCCAAATTGGTGCCGCCGTGATGAGCCGCGAGGGGTATAACTATAATCATATCTTGACGCACTATTATCAGGGTGCGGGCATTAAATGTCTGTATAAATAAGAGTCGAAAGGAGCATGATGAAAGATTTGAAGAAAAACCAGGTTCGGAACAAGGGAGGACGTCATCCGATGTCTTGGATTCCTTCCTTGTATTTTGCAGAGGGAGTGCCTTATGTGATTGTGATGACGATTGCCGTGGTGATGTACAAACGCCTGGGATTGAACAATACGGATATCGCGTTGTATACGTCGTGGCTGTATTTACCTTGGGTGATTAAACCGTTCTGGAGTCCTATCGTGGATCTGTTGCGTACCAAGCGTTGGTGGATCCTGACGATGCAGATTCTGATTGGTGCCGGATTGGCCGGGGTGGCGTTCACTTTACCTACTGCGAATTTCGTACAGTATACTTTGGCATTCTTTTGGTTGATGGCTTTCAGTAGTGCGACCCACGATATTGCGGCCGATGGTTTTTATATGCTGGAACTCAACGAGCATGAGCAGGCGCTTTATGTCGGGGTGCGTAGTACGTGTTATCGTATTGCTACGATTGCGGGACAGGGATTGCTGATCATCATGGCGGGCTCGCTGGAGACGTATTTCCGACAACCGCGTAAGGCTTGGATGATTACTTTTATTATCGCTTCGGTAGTCTTTATCTCCTTGTTCCTTTATCATTATTTCTTCTTACCTAATCCGGAGGAGGCTTCTTCTGAGCGAAGAAAGTATCATCCGGGGGAGATTATGAGTACTTTTGCTTCCTTCTTTATGAAGCCGGGTATTCTGACGGCGTTGGCTTTCATGTTGCTTTTCCGCTTCCCGGAGGCATTGTTGACGAAAATTTGTCCTTTGTTCTTTCTGGATAAGGTGGCGGATGGCGGTATGGCACTTACGACCTCTGAGATTGGTTTGGTGCAGGGGACTACCGGTGTCATCGGACTTTTGCTAGGAGGTATCTTTGGGGGTATCGTGATTGCCAAGGATGGTTTCCAACGTTGGATTTGGCCGATGGTCTTGGCTATCTCTGTTCCAAATCTGGTGTATGTGGCTCTAGCTTATTTCCAGCCTGAGGGACTGACGATTGTCAATATTTGTGTCTTTATAGAACAGATGGGCTATGGCTTCGGTTTCACCGCCTACATGCTTTTCCTCATCTATTTTTCCCAGGGTCCTTCGAAGACGGCGCACTATGCTTTCTGTACTGGATTTATGGCTTTGAGTATGATGTTGCCGGGGATGTTTGCAGGATGGCTGCAGGAGCAGTTGGGATATCTTAATTTCTTCTTGGTCGTGATTGCATTGACTCCGCTGACTTTTATCGTTTCCCGTATGATAAAGGTGGATCCAAATTTTGGAAAGAAATAAAGGTGATGAACTGAAAAAAACGTCTCTTGATCCCGTTGTTCGTGGTCAAGAGACGTTTTTTTATTGTCCTATTTCGTGTGTCCAATTTAGAAAAGAGATGTGGGCAATAGGGATTCTCTATTCTACCGGTAATCTGCTTTTGTATTGTAATGGGCAGGAGTGGCACGTTGACTGTAATGAAGGGGGGCCGTCAGTAATAGCACGGTCTGGTGGATGTACGTTTATAAAAGATGTGCCTATCTTTCCAAATCCACAGGAGCTTGCCTTTATATAGTGAATGTAATCAGAGTGTGATATCTGATGTCTAGGTAACTCATCCGCTTTCAGTAAAATCCCCTTGAAATCTCGACTGAGCTAATTTATCTGTCGAGCCTTACACTATCCACTCTGTCTTGAATGACATAAAACTAAAAAAACGAGTAAACTCAATGAATTTACTCGTCTTTCTGAGGTACCCAGCAGATTCGAACTGCTGTACACGGTTTTGCAGACCGCTACCTAGCCACTCGGTCAGGGTACCAAATTTGTTGTACTTGTTCTAGAGGTACCCAGCAGATTCGAACTGCTGTACACGGTTTTGCAGACCGCTACCTAGCCACTCGGTCAGGGTACCTTGTTGTTTGATTACGGGTGCAAAAGTATGACTTTTTTTGATATTATCCAAATTTTAAGCCAACTTTTCACCCAACTTTTTTCACTTATTCCAGTTCGTAGATTCCAGAAGGAACTTTTCGCTTCAGAACTTCTACGGTAAGTGTTTCACCTACAGCATGTCCCGCATTGATTAGGGCGGTCTCGATAGTTTTTCTGGCGAGTTCGGGGTGATTGTTCTCTTCGCTTAAGTGGCATAGCCAAATGCGTTGGGTTTCTGGCGAGAGGTGTTCGGCCAGCCCTTTGGCGGTCTCATCGTTGCACAAATGTCCAGCAGGACCCATGATACGTTTTTTGAGATATTGAGGGTAGGGACCTTGTTCCAACATCATCGCATCATAGTTGGCTTCAATGACGATGTATTTGGATTTTTCTAGATAGCTTTCTATTTCTGGAGTCAAATGCCCTATGTCTGTCGCTAGACAGAAACTGCTGTTTCCGAATTCAATAAAATAACCATTGTTTCCAGAACTATCATGGGGTACTGGAAAACTGGTGATTTTGAACGGGCCGAGTTGGAAGGGTTCTCCGGGGTTGACAACGTGTTTGTCTTCCGGTCTAACTTTCTTGGTCATGAAGCAGTTCCTTCCCATCCCATCGTGTACTTCCTGGGAGGTATATACTGGAATATGAAATTCACTGGAGAGAGCACCTACTGATTTCACATGGTCGGTGTGGTCGTGCGTCACCAAAATACTGTTGATTTGGGACATGTTTAAACCAAAGTCACGGAAATATTTCTTCATTCCGCGTAAGCCGATTCCCATATCTATAATGATGCCATAGCCTTCGGAGTTGAGATAATAGCAATTTCCACTGCTACCACTACCAAAGCTAATAAATTTTAGCATAATGTGTTTCCTTTTTATATCAAGGTAATCTAGGTCTGATGGTTTTTCAGCTGCCCAATCACCTTTTCTATTGCAAAAATACCAAAAAAATAAAGGAATCGTTGGTTTATTTGTGTAATAAAATATTAAAATAGTCTATCCTTAGAATAAAAAGGACTAGGTGGCGGTTTCCTGGTTTTTCTTCGCTTGCAATAGGTGGTATACAAAATCAAAGGTGAGAAGGTTAGATCAATCTGCTGGGGTGTCCAGTTTACTGTTCCGATATTCGAATTTTTATGGGTTGTTCACACGGCTCTTTCATTTAGAAATTCGTAGCTCATTCAAAAATATTGTTATTTTA
>SAMEA104404097__coassemble_1255_pt1 | contig 21571 bp, 20 predicted proteins | sample SAMEA104404097__metabat2_low_PE_059 | metagenome-assembled genome bin SAMEA104404097 (sample SAMEA104404097) | Balaenoptera acutorostrata | reverse complement strand
GAATTAGAGGAGAGGAATTAGAGATTCTGTTTTGATTAGAGATTATTTTGATTAGGAATTAGAGTAGAGGAATTAGAGATTATTTTGATTAGGAATTAGAGGAGAGGAATTAGAGATTATTTTGATTAGGAATTAGAGGAGAGGAATTAGAGATTCTGTTTTGATTAGAGATTATTTTGATTAGAGATTAGAGGAGAGGAATTAGAGATTATTTTGATTAGGAATTAGAGGAGAGGAATTAGAGATTCTGTTTTGATTAGAGATTATTTTGATTAGGAATTAGAGGAGAGGAATTATGATTTGAGATTTATGTTCTGATGAATTTCTAATTTCTAATTAAAATAATTTCTAATTAAATCTCAATTTCTCTATTCTCTTTTCTAATTTCTAATTAAAATAATTTCTAATTAAATCTCAATTTCTCTATTCTCTTTTCTAATTTCTAATCATAATTGATTTCTAATTTTAAATACGTTCTATCATCGAATGAGCGGTTGCCTTCCACCAGACATTTTGAGGCAGGATTCTCGTTGATGCAAAGCGGATCTTTTTCTAAAATTTCTACGAGCGCATTTTCTGTCTCATCAAGAGAGTTGAAAAGTTCAGGATAACCATCCGAGGCTAAGATGAGTTCTTCTGCATTCCCCACGGAGAGTGCGGGGATGGCATCCGGTTCAATGGGCTGACCGTCGATGACGGGATAACGATAAGGGTTGTACGGATTCGGATCGTTCTGGAAGTGGAGCTGTTCGCATAGGGCATCGTAAATGAAGGCCCTTCCTTTATCTTCCTGACGGATGTCCTCTTCTGTGTATCCGTGTTGTAGATAATAGTGGATGACCTCGCAGCGGATTTCCGTGAGGATATGGTCCACGCTCTTTTCATATTTGTGGGTCTGGTTTTCCCAGCGCGCCTGACAGTCACCGACAAACCAAATCTCCTTACGGTAGCGGCTGTAGATGACAGCTGAACAGGTGGGGCGGTAGTGAGCTTCGGCATAAGTCGTGTCTGCAGCGATGGCTTTGCTGAGTATGACCAAGGCCTCCTCTTTGGAAGTCTCGGCAGGGAGCTGTTCGATAGCTGCACAGACCAGCCGCATCGCGAGATGTCCTGGACTTTCCTGTCCTGGAGCGATTTTGATTTTTGCTGTAGAACCGTCCACCACAGCGGCAAAATCAGGAGTGACCACCCAACCGTCTTCGCAGGGGGTTCCTCTTCTTTTACCAATACTAAACTGTTCTATGATTTTCATAGTTGCAAATATACTTCTTTATCATGACGTAAGGTGCAAAAATAGCCTAAAAAGGATTTTCGCTGAAGGAGTTGTGGACTAGGAAAGATTTTATTACCTTTGCGGACGAAGCATCACGAGCGACCTGAACGTCGCACCAACCGAGCAGGGATGCCACGGTGGTCAAGTAAGGATGTGGATTTTATTCCATTTTTGTTTAACATCAAAATTTTTATCCAAATGAACAAATGTTGTTGGTTGTACGCCAAAGAGCGTATCTCTACTTATGAGGCTTGCTTCATCGGTAAGTCTGTTTCCGAACTAGTAGAAGATTTTAATGAGGATGTCGGCTCACGGGGTTGGGCGCAGGAGCGGGCTTATTACCATGAGGCCTTGATGAATGCTTTTCAAGAGAAAGGTATTGATGTCTCTGCGGTCAGCGATGGGGAGACCATTAGTTTCGCTCATAAGGTGAAGTTTGACGAGGAGACAAGGGCTTTGGTGGTGATGGTCTGAAACCGCCGAACCCATAGAAAGATAAATGCGGACTTGAAAAGTGATTTTCAAGTCCGCATACTTTTTAGATTGGATGATGACCTATATATAATAGGTGTACGGTTCTCCGTTCGCCATCTATTTTGAGATGTATTTCTTTCCTTGTTGTAAGTAAATTCCCCGGGTGGGTTTCCCGGCAAGTTTTCTTCCCGTCAAGTCGTAGATATCGGTGGATGACGAAGGGAGTACCAGACGGTCGATTCCAGTCCAGATTGGACCATCTCCACTGTCGTAGAGTAAATCTCCATTCGCTCGGACGCATTGGAGCGATTGGCTACCGTAGTAACCGGTTATACCGAAGCCATAGTTGAAACCGTAATGGTGGAGGAGTCCAACTCCTTCCAAGAAAACCATCGCCTTACTTTCAGTGTAGTTCTCGTTCCAAGGAACGTAGGCTGTGAACGACCATTTCTTTAGCACTTTTCCACAAGGAGCAACCACCTCGGTCACTTCGTCAATGATACCATAAGCATTTTTGAAAGGTTGGGATGGGGAAGAATCCTGATAAAAGAAAGTCTCCAGGTTGACTTTGTCTCCTGCTTTCCAATGGTAGTCAAAGCACAGACGGAAATCTGAATATGCTTGGCTGAACAGATCCTTTCCGATATTTTTGACGTATACTTTTCCGTCCTTTTCGTAGGCTAGCCATTCCAAAACGTTCTTTTCAGTATACTGTCCGATTTCCGAATTGTAGTCACTCCGATAAAGTTTCGCACAGCATTGTCCGTTCACCACACTGTCCCCTTTTACCTCCAGCACAGTGGTTGAACCACTTTCCTGATCGGGGTTGAAATAGACCGTACTGGTATATTTTCCTTCTTCGAATAAAGGTAGTATCTCCTGGGAAAAACCGGGTGTATAAGAGATGAGGAAAGTCAAAAGCAGATAGAAGTTTGTTTTCATAGAATATTAAAAATTTGTAGGTGTGGTAAAGATAGGAAAAAAAGAGTTAGGGTGTTGTCCTTTTTGAAAAAAATAGACTTTGACAGGGCTTTATAAACTAGGGGCTAGTCTGAGGTGATCAAAAACGCAGGTCTTCTCAGAAAATATCTTTTCCTCGGTCATGCCTATGGAAAGCGCTGCACATTTTTCCCGGTAAGAAATACGATTTTCTCCTTGTGGTAAAACTAAAGGATTCGCACAGATCACCTTGATTCGGACTACACCGATTCTCTTCATAGGTTTAATTTTTTACGGACAGAAGTTGTGTGCATGTACTCCCGATCAGCATCTGCGAGCCGATTTTTTGATGATATCTCGTTGCAGAAATCCTGGCGGTTGTCAGCAGAGTTTCAGTAACGGCAGCGCACAACGGTGTCCGTCAAAGAAACGTCTGCAATCGGAACCCTCATGGGGATGCACCTTATGATACGCTGTATTGAATTTCTACGGTTTCATCCGCTTTCAGTTTCTCCACAACGACAGCGGTCCTCTCTTTGTAGAACTGCTGATCGGAGGTATCTACTTCATAAGTATAGGCACAATAATAATGAGGAGCACTGCTCGATTTATAGTATCTTACGCTTCGGTCCATCACCTTTCCCTGAATGATAGAAGTGATCACCAACACGGAATATCGGTTGAAATCCACCCTTTCATATTCCGGGTAAACACTTAGAAATTTGGGGCTGAAATTTCGTTTGACTTCCTCGTCTGAGTTGCATACCATACTTCGGATTTCATCGTTGCTGATGAGGGAGGAGTCCTCCAAAAGAGTATTGCAGTAGGGTAGTTCATCGACAATATTCTGATTGAGAAAAGTCGGGGTGTAGTCTTCCTCGCAACTCGAAAAGAGGAAGGGAAGAAGAACTAGAAATCCTGATAATAGATATTTGAGTTTCATTTGATCATGGTTTTTATTATGGTTTTTATCATGGTTGAGTAATGTTTCTGCAAATATACTAAATCTTGGGAGGATTCATCTCTTTTTCTAATGCTCCGTTGCAGAGTTGCAGTATCTTGTAAAAGCGGGGAACATGTGGGTGTTCTGGAAGAATTCTCCTCCTGTTTGCTGAAGGATGGAGGTCGGGAGAGCGCTGGTGCCAATCCCTGAGTTCGCCTGTCGAGTCCTGTAGCAAATGGAGAAGAGGGTTCTGCTTCGCTGTTCGTGGTAGCGTCAAGGGAAACTAAAGTTACGAGGAACTTCGAGAAACGCGAACTCTGTTTCCCATTCTTATAGCGGTTTCCCTGCTTGTAGCAACGAGATATTTTGTTGTGCAGATCCAGAGCTCACTTTGATCTGCAGACTTCTCTGTTCCGTATTTTTGTTCGGATAGAGGGTAAGATACAAACGGTTTCCCTGGCACTTTATGCGTCCCCAAGATGTGGTGGCCTGTTTGAGGTCAGTCACCTCATGTGAGGATTCCGTATCAATGATTTCGACCAAGTGGAGATCTGCATAATTGATACATTCAAAAATAAAACTGTCGCCTTCCTCGGGGAGAGAAAACGGTGAAAGATCGGTCAGCTTGCATGCCTTGTTGTCCACTTTCCATCGCATGGGATTCCATTCCTTTTCCACCGATCCTTTGCTATAGAGTGAGCAAGCGAAGATGGTGATGACTATCCATAAGCAGATGTTCTTGTAAGTACGCATAATTTTCTATTTTATTTAAATAACGCGATGCGGAGGTAGGCCCCCTATTTTTCTTCTTTTCCTTTTTTTCTTTTAATATTTTTGCAAAAATGCTTTTCTTTTTCAAAAAAGATGTATATTTGCAACTCCAAAAGCAAAATCTTTGCTTTGATGATCTACGCTATCTAGATTTCCCATTTTTATTTTGATAGCAAACCTCTGAATATTTTATTTTTTTCGTTTGATAGCCCATTAACCAACACAGGCTATTCTAGATATTTTTTAATCAATTCATTTCATTTAATTTATTAATTTACATGGAACAAAGTTTAATAGGTAAGAACGCAGGTATTCTTTGGACACTCCTGCAGGGTAAAAAGAATGAAGAGGTTGCCAAGTTAAGAAAAGAATCAAAGTTGAACGAAGCCGAATTCTGGGCTGCTATCGGTTGGCTTTCTCGTGAAGACAAATTGGTTTGCACAGAGGAAAAGAAGGGTCGCAAAACTTTGACTCACTACTCTTTGGTGGAAGAATAAACAAAATCTAGACCAGACTTAATTTTAACTTGAATCGGAAAAAAATCATCCGAGAGTAACTAGACTGGGATGCCGTTGATGTGAATCAGCGGCATTTTTTTTGGTATATGCTCATTGGGTATTTGGGTAAGAATTTTGCCGAAGGGGTAAAATCCGTTCGGGACTGTAGATGGTTTCTCTGACCAACTGAAAGGAAGCGAACCACGGTGGGTTGTTCCTTGAACCGGCTTTTTACGGTGGCATTTTTTGGGGGGGGACGGATGGCTCTTGATGGCCGAACGAGATGCCCCTTTTATGGTAGATAAAAAAAGAACGTTTAGCAAATTCAGGTTTGCCAAACGTTCTTTTCGGATTCACTTCCGGTTACCACAAGGCGGATATAAATTCCACGATGAAGTAGGTACAGAGGGCGAGTTTGATGACGGTTCCGAAGAGGAAACCCAAGAGGGAGCCGATACCGGATTTCAGAGCCTGCTCTAAAGAGTGGTCGCCCATCAGTTCTCCGATCATAGCCCCAAGGAAGGGACCCAGGATAATTCCCCATGGGAGGAAGAAGATGCCGATGATGGAACCGGCAAAAGCTCCCCAGCTGCCCCATTTCGAACCTTTGCTGTATTTCGTTCCCAACATAGGGACGAAGTAGTCGAGGATCTGCACGATGACCACGATGAGTAGCCAAATCAGAAGTTGGCTGGTGGTGAACTGCACCTTGTCCGTCAGGTGGAGGAGCAGCAGTCCGACATAGGCTATCGGCGGGCCCGGAAGCGCGGGGAGCACACAGCCCAGAAATCCGCAGAGGAGGCAGACGATGCCTAGGAAGATAAGTAGAATGTCCATATCTGGTTCTGTTTTTTTATGATGATTCTGAATGTATATGAATGTATATCCTTCGGGATCAAATGTCCTTAATGTCTCTGGTGATAGCGCTGGATGAAATCGAGCACTTCTTTCTGATTGGAGCGGAAATCGAGGGCATCAATGGCCTTGAAGAACATCTCCTGGTCCACCACTCTGGGATAGAGTTTCTGGAGCGCTTTGGCCCGGTTGTCATCAAAGCTGAACTCGCGGATGATGTCCCGGCACTGACGGGAAGTGAACTGCGTGTGGCGAGGAAGCCGGTCGAGCATTTCCATTCTCCGGTTGTCGAAACTCAGTTTCTTCAATGCGTGACAGTAGTCTTTGAAATCCGCCTTGTTCATTACGCCACGATGGGGATAACGGTTGAAGCCGTCGTCGAAATGGCGGTCTGCGACGTGGATGCGCTGTACGCCTCGTCCGCTGTATCTGATCCGGTCCTGATAAAGCGGTCGGCGTGCGGCGGCATGGCGTTGCATCTCGTCCGCGCGAAACACCTGTACGTTGTAGGTGCCAGGCGACAGATTCGCGATAAAGCAGGAAGTGGTACCTTCGCACATCTGCTGTCCGTTGAGGACCACCACCATCTTGGTATATTCCCCTTCGATGGAGAGGCCGCTAAGTCTTTGTGCTTTTGCTGCCAGCACCATTATGAGCAAGCAGCAAACCAGTAAAATTCTTTTTGTGTTCATAGGTGCGTTTTTATATCGTACGACACAAAAATAAGCATTTCTGATGAATGCACCATAAAAATGAAAATGAAACCGGGCATGGGATGTGGGGAATCCCGACCGGGCAATCTTCTGTAAATCCTTCTGGTAAAGTTTTCCCATATCGAAAAGCCTTCTTATATTTGCAGCGGGCGACTGAAAAGTAGCCTTGACCTATGAACACATGAAAAGCAGGCTCCCCGGGGAGATGCCTTTCTCTCTATTTACCTTATTATCTTAAAATCTTATGAAGTCAAAAACACGTACTGCCCTTTCGGGTTTGACCTGTCTGACCTTGGTGATTGGTCTCTTCGGATACATCGGCCATGAGATGGGGGTTGCCAATATGTTGAACACCATCATGAAAACAGCGCACGATCTGTTGTTGAATACGGTATTTTATCTGATGGGAATCTGTGTGATCACCGGTGCTCTGGGACGCCTCTTTGTGGAGTTCGGAGTGGTGAGTCTGATAGAGAAACTCCTTCGTCCGCTGATGCGTCCTTTGTTTCATCTGCCGGGAGTAGCTTCCCTGGGAGCGGTGATGACTTTTCTTTCGGACAACCCCGCTATTATTTCCTTGGCGCAGGACAAACGGTTCAGCAGTTATTTCAAGAAATACCAGTATATCTCCCTGACCAATTTCGGTACCGCTTTTGGTATGGGATTACTGGTCATTGTCTTCATGGTGGGACAAGGTTATACCTACGAACCTTTTGTGGGACTCTTCGGTGCCTTCTGTGGTTGTATCGTGTCCACCCGGCTGATGCAGCATTTTGTGCTGAAGGCTTATCCGATGTATGCGGAAGAAAATGCCAACGCGGTATTGCCGGATGAGGAGGAGGAAAAACACGAGGAGGAAAAAGGTGTCTTTCTCCGTACCCTGAACGCGCTGCTCGATGGCGGTAAGGGAGGAGTGGACGTTGGGATTGCCATCATTCCTGGGGTCCTGGTGATTTCCTCTCTGGTGATGATTTTGACCTTCGGTGCTCCTGACGACGGGTACAACGGTGGAGCTTACCAGGGCGTGGAACTGCTGCCTTATCTGGCCAACAAAATCAACTTTCTGTTTGAATGGCTCTTCGGATTCACAGATCCCCATCTGGTGGCCTTCCCCATCACAGCCTTGGGTGCCGTAGGAGCGGCCTTGAGTCTGATTCCGAATTTTGCCGCTGAAGGTTGGGTGGACGGTAATGCCATTGCCGTGTGCACGGCCATCGGTATGTGCTGGAGCGGTTATCTGAGTACGCACACGGCGATGCTCGATTCGTTGGGTTACCGTGAACTGACTTCTAAGGCCATCATCTCGCATACGATAGGCGGTATTGTGGCGGCCATCATAGCCCATCTGATTTATCTTTTGATCTCGATTCTTTAGTGAAAGTATATATTGAGCAACCGGTGCGACCTTCCTTATCTTAAGGAGGTCGCACCGGTTGTATTTCGGTTACCGAGAAGGTCTTGAACAGGTTGTCGCAGACGGAAGGTTAATACCGTACAAAAGAGTGTGGGGATAGTTCCTTGTTCGAGGAATATTTATTATATTTGCTAAGTAAGTCATCCGGTGAGCAGAGATGCGATGACTTACAGATAACACAACCTTCAATCAAAATCGAATATGAGAAATGCGGCAACTTCTAAAATGGGCCGGCTCATTGATCGGATTTACAATGTAGCCTGGATTTTTATTCTGATCGGTTTGGCAGTCAATTGGCTTCCTTTGGAGAATACCATCTTCCGTTCTGCCGCTCCGGCCATCTTCGGGATTTCTAAATTTTTCTGCTATCTGCTTTTAGTGGCCTATAGCCTACGGGAAATCATTGTTTTTCTGAAACGGATCCGTCATCACGAACGATTGGTCAAGATGCTGTCCACGCTCCGTCTGGTCTGGGTTTCCGCCTTATTGGCTCTTCTCTGGTATGCCACCTGGCATGTCTTTTCCATCGGCTAATTCATCCGGAAATCCACTTTCCGTGACGGTTTTCTGGGCTGCTCCCATCATGATATTCTGTAGCCTTCTAGCACCTGTGGCTTAACGGTAGGGACTGGGCTTCTTGGAGATGTGATTTCCTGTTTGTGCTTCATGGTTCGCCGACTGCCTGATGTGATTTCTTTGTGTGCTCTTCGGTCCATCCTCTTTTTTATACGATGGACATTCTCACATCGGTGATGGCGAAAATCTCATCGAAATATTTGCGCCAACGGTTCTCAGCGATTCCCATCTGCAGACCATAAAAGTGCGTACCGGTTTTCTGGAGTCGTTCCATCTGCTGGAGGTAGGTGGCGGGCGGTATCGGTATACGGAAATCGGAGATCCACAGGACGTCCGCATGGGTATAATCCGGGTTAGACTGTAACAGTTCAAAAAGCACTTCCATCATACGGCGGGCATCCGTATCGCCGGTCGCCTGGTGGGTGAAGAACTGCAGCAGCTGCGTGCGGTCGAGCAGTACATCGATGGCTTTGGCATGTACCGAAAAGGCGATGAGGAAACAGCGTCGGTTTTCTGCGTCGCTCATTTCCGCCAGTCGCATCATCTGTGAAAGGGCAATCTGACGCGGTTCCCCGGTCATACTTCCCGACGTGTCCACACAGACCACGATGGGACCCTTATGGGTGGCAGACTCGGTGTGCAGACTGCGGGCGGCATGCAGCATCTTACTCTGGTGTTCAAAGACCTGGAGACGGTTGGAAACATACTTGTGGAGGAAAACCTCCTCCGTACTGGGATCCATGAACAAAGCCATCTCCGAGGGGAGTAAGGCTCCGAGGTCACGACCGGTACTGATGCCTGCGATATCACTCTTGGAGGTATGCGCCAATTGTTCACTTCTACCGGACGTCGTGGCGATACGTTGGGTGCCGTTGCGGTCCGATTTCTTACCCATCCTCTCCGCAATCTGCTGCAGTACGGGATAGCGTTTCTGCAGCAAGGTGGTCTGGTAGAGTCGGTCGAAGACCAGCGTGTTCCAGTGTCCGCCCATCAGTGCCCAGGTCTGGTTGAAATCTTTTTCTGTTATGGATTTCAAAGAGAGAGGTTCCTTGACTCCCGCCAGATTGTTGAGCAGCAGTTGAAGTTGGGCGTTCCCCCGTTCTCTGACAAACTGTTGTCGTTGCTGGGCGAATCTCAGTTCAAAATGCCGGTGCCATTCTTCCAGCAGGTTCTGCCAAAGTCCTTCTTCGATTTCCCCGTTTTTCCGTTCAATTTCCTTTGTGTAGAAATGTCCGGTGAATCCCTGTTCGCCATACCTCTTTTCCAGTTCGTCAACAAGGGTTCTCCAACCATTCTCCATCTTGCTTCCGCTCCAGTTTTCCGCTTCCTGTATCTCCCTTTCCTCCGCGCCCCAGCGTTGTCGGAGGTAGTGCATTTTCTTTAGATAGAGCGTAACGAAATCCATCATCGTATCTATGAAGATGCGTGTGCCTACTTTGCTCTGCATCATCAGTTGCCGCACCCCTTCCTGCTCCATCACGCTGACGAGATAAGCCGACAACGCATCTTTCCGATGGGGCAACAAGGAAGCCGCAGAAAAGGTCTCCGTAAACTCATGGATTCTTTTCTGGTAGAACAGACTGTCGTAGTTTCGTTCGTCCGTCCTTACGCTAAAAAGTTCCCGTTTATTCTTCCTCATGGTACAGCAGCTTACGAATATCCACGCGGGTCAGCGCGATTCTCCGGTTGAAAAGTTGGGCATAGGTTGCCGCTCTTTCGCGGTCCTCCCTACTGACGAAGAGGTTGCCTTCCAGTTCCGCTTTTCTCTGGTCCAGTCTGTCGCAGATGCGTTCGATGTCCTCTTCGTAATGCTGGGCGAAGAGGGAGCCGCTGCCCCAGTTTTCTTCGTTCGCATTCGTGGAGGTACGGGCATCGAAGAGTGACCCCATTTTCCCGGCAGCGGGGTTGAGGATGGCCGTTCCGTTGCGGCGCATGTTGAACGCCATACCGTTGATAAAAATATGTTTGTCGTCTCGGCACAAGGTGACCGGTTCGGTCGCTTCGGATTCGAAGTCTTTTTTCTGTTCCGCTGTGACCACCCGGATAATTTTGCGTTTCGCATTTTTAGGGTCAGGGTAGAGGATTCCGGAGAGATACTGACTGTGGCGGTCTATGAGGCTGCGGGAGGGCAGTCTTTTGAAATCCGTGATGTAGATATACGTATGTCCCGTCCCGTGGTTCTCAATCTGGTAATAGATACGGTTGGCGATGAAGAGATCCTCATCGCGATGGTCGTTTTCCCGGAGTGCACGGCTCAGAGCCTCCTGGGCCTGACTGGCTTCCAGGTCGGATTTTACTTGGTCGGAAAGTTTCTGCAGTTGGAGTCTGACGTCTTCATAGACGGCATGGAGGGTGATGTCGCGGACCGCCGGAATCTCTTCCGGCTCGTTCCAGAGACAAGGGTAGAGCAGTAGTAGATCGGAGAGCCCGACCTCCTTCCGGTCCTGCAGATAGGCGGCGGTGCGAAGCAGGTTGGCGATGTGTTTCCAACGTCGGTCGCTGACGTAGATGGTGCGGGGAAGTTCGGAGGTGGTCAGTTCAATCTGCTGCAGATGTTGCCGGATGTAAGTGAAGGCTTCCAGTACCGGAAGGGGCAGTATCACCTTTTTCGATGCCTCCTGACATTGTTGGTACTCCTTGGGCTGAATGGTCAGTCGCTGGTCGATTTCCGCTTCCTTTCCCGGCCCGGAGTCGTGGTCGGAAATCTGTGTCAACATCTTCCGGAAGACTTCCTCATCCTGGATACAATGACTGACGATACGGATGAGGAAACGGTCCCATAAGGCTTCCAGTCCTTCGCCCTTTGCGGGGAGTTCGTTGGAGGCTGCGACGAGCAGTTTGAGTGGGAGTCGGATTTCCTCTTCTCCGTTGCGGAAGAGTTTCTCGTTCATCACGGTCAGCAAGGTATTCTGAATGGCAGGACCTGCTTTCCAGATCTCATCGAGAAAAACGACATCGGCTGTAGGGAGATACCCATCGATGGCCCGTTCGTATTTGTCCGACTTTTTCAGTTTGGCAATACTGATCGGACCGAAAATCTCATCAGGAGTTGAGAACCGCGACATCAGATATTCGAAGGAGCGGGCATGGGCGAAAGCCGTCTTGAGCCGGCGGGCTATCATAGACTTTGCGATACCCGGAGGACCGAGCAGCAGGATGCTCTCGCCTGACAGGGCCGCCAGAAGGGCCAAGGTGACTTCGGTCTCTTTTTCATAGATATCACATTGGAGTTGTTCGATAATCGCTTTGATGCGTGAAGGAAGAGTGGACATGATCATCTGTATTTTTATTTCTCGCAAAAGTACAAAAAAATGGGAAGGCGGTTGGAGGAGAGTGAAAAGTAAAAAACAGAAACCTACCCGGACTATCGTTTATTTCCTTATATTTGTAACGTAATCCTGACAGTGGGAGTCTTGCCTATGGTCTGCGGTGAACCCTGTCGAAAAAATGAATAAACTGATGATTGAAATCTATAAAATACTGACATTCCCCGAGGGATATCAGCGTATGCCCGCGATGGACGATGATCCTGTGGGTAGTGTGAATTATGCTACCGTTACTGCTGCGGCTCAAGGTGTGGTGCAGGCTTATCCCATCTCTATGGAGAAGGCGATGCGCTTCGGACATCCAGAGGAAGTCATCGACACACTGCATGAGACTCTAGGAGAGCCTGAGGCGCTCATTGAAGTGGAGGACGGTACGAACAGTAACGGCATGCCTTATATTTACAGCATCGTCAAGTCTCAACAAGAAGATGGAGGTACGCAATATACGCTGGTCTTCCATGGTCGGTGCGGTCATGATGCCTTCTGCGTGCGTGCCCTGTTTTCAGAAAAAGGAGAAACCGGGAAGCGGGAGGCTGCCGTGTGGAACTATCTGCGCGATCGTGGGGTCGTGTCGGACCAGGACTCTTCCAAATGGGCACGTGATCCTTACGACCGAGGTCTGGTGAGACCCTTGCTGATGAACCTTTCTGAACTGAGCAATTTCGATGAGGCTTTTCCCGATCATCCCCTCAGTCTGTGCCGGGCTTTAGTTCGTTTTTGGAAAGGGGAGAGTGAGGAGTTCTTTCCATAGTAGGTGAAGAGGATGGATGCGGTAAGTGATTGAATTTAATTGAAGGGAGGACTCATTCGGAAAGTCCAGGTCTCTGTAACTAACCTTAGGTTTTTATACGTATGTAAATCTTGTAAATATGAAACACACATTCTTTTGGATATCCTTATTGTTTTGCATCGCAATGCAAACGAAAGCACAGGTTTCTGTAGCTCATCAGCAGTCTGAACTCACAATGGCGCAGGTGTTGACCAAAAAAGAAATCGCTGACGAAACTTCGGCGAAGTCGAAATTCCATACCATTGAAACCGCCACCCAGAGTCATGACGGAACGCCGGTTTACAAAACCGTGCGTGAGGTGGAATATACCTTCAAGGAGACTGCCCAGAAAATTACCCGAAAACGAAAGGTGCTGAGTTCAACAACAGAGCGCCTAAGTTCGGAAAGTCAGTGGGAAGAGATCTATCCCGACATGACCACGACCTTACTCAGTAGTGTGTTCTCACCTAAAAATATCAAGAAGACCGAGGAGGCTGTCAAGATGCCTTTTCGCATCACCGTCAATCAAACTCCAGGTACTACCCAAGTGCTTTTCGATAAACTGGCGCTGATGCAGTCTCTGGGGAAAAAGATGACGGATAGCGTTATGGGTACTCAGATCAGTTATGAGGTCATCACAGAGCAACTGGAATATGGTTCGCTTTCCGAACAGTTGTATATCGATCAGCTGGAGGGGGTGCAGACGGTAGTGGCATTGACTACAACGGATAAGTCGGGGAGTTCGCATCGTGTGGAAGTCAAAGAAGACATTCAGGTGCGGTAGATAAGGCCGTCCTGTAGATTCTTGATCGTTTTTGGGACTCCAATGTCTCGTGATGTAATCCTTTACTGGTTCCTTCGGTGATAGTTGCTTATGTCCCATGCAAGAGTCCCATACAGTTTCCCTTGGTAAGGAGAAACGAACATTGGATTCTATCAAGGATGATGAAGTAGGGATAGTGCATTACGAAGGGCGTGCCGACTGGGCGGACACCGTTTTCAAATACCCAAAAAGCGATACGCCCATGCAAGTCAGAAACTTGCATGGGCGTATCGCTTTTCGTGAGAATTAAGAGATGAGGAGTGGAAATTTCCTTTATCAGAAAATCCGTTATCCCATAATTTTCTTTCCCCATTTACCGGTGCTACGTACGAGCAGTACGAAGGCGAAGGCTATGAGTAGTACCAAGATGTTTTCGATGAATACTTTCAGCAGTACTGGTGCTTCCCATGAGCGGACGAGGAGGTAAACAGGACCTACGAAGAAGTAGTGGCACATCCAGATGCCGAAGGTACAGATGGAGAATTGTGAGAGAAAATGGTTAACGCTTTCACTGCGGAAGGTCACATCCTGACACACGAGGAAGATGGCAAACGTCATCAGTGCGACGTTGGGACTGCAGAAGGTGAAGAAGAGTTCGACCATCGCCTCACTTTGTCCCGGAACGGCTGTGGCTTCCTTGAAACCCGTCATGGTGATGCCGTAACCGATCGCGAAAGTCACGAGGGCCAGCAGGTATTTCTTCATCTTCGAAAGCTGTAGTGGATATTTCACCAGATGGTGTCCTAAGAGCAGATAACCGCTGAAACCGGCAAAGTAGTAGAAGAGTCCGAATTCATTCCAGGAACATTCTCCCCAAAGGTTTTGTGTCAGGTAATTTCGGAGGTAGGGGATGAAGAGAGATACCATCCAGATGCCGAGGAAAATCCGTTGTGATTTCTTGTCGGACTTTTCCACCCAGGCAGAAAAAATGGGGAGGTAGAGATAGACGCCGATAAGGAGATAGACGTACCACATCTGCACCGCGAATGAGGAGAAGTTGAAAGGTATCATCCAGATGTTGTGCCAGGCATCACTGAAAGCCTGTGAAGGTTCTGCCCATTTGAAGAAGAGGTTGATGGTGCTGGCCTCACATCCGAGGACACCAGTGAACCAAGGGAAGAGGTTGTAGAGTACGGACCACACCAAGAAGGGAATCAGTAGTCGGGAAATTTTCTTCTTATAAAACTCACCCATCTCCATGCGGGTGGGGAGCAGCAGAATACCGGTCACCATCATGAAAAGCGGGATGGCAGGACGGGTGAAGGAGTTGTACACACTGCCCCAGAGATTGTACCAGGGTTCGGCTCTTTCCATCGGCGTGACATTATCCACACAATGGTTGGCCACCATCAGAAAGATACCGATGACCTTGAGCAGATCGAGGTAAACGATACGTTTACGGGTTGAGATTTCGTTCATTTGTTTTTGGCTTATGATTTGTATTTTGTTTGAATTGTCCGACCATAAAAAAGATGACTTCTCACCTGTATCTAGGGGGAAATCATCACATTCTTCTAAATATGAATTAGATACTGTTTTGTCCGGCAAAGTTAATACAAAATATTCAATAAGGCAAAGCTGCTGTTCGGGAGCGGGGATATGGACGTGGTCTTATTCTTAGAAAGAGTTGAATTTTAGTATCCCCTTGGGTTTTGGTTAGTTCAATTGTATTTCCTCATTTGAAATTGTTATCGTTGATCTGAGTTTTTTTATCATCGAATCTATGCAATCATCCCAAAGAATTCGGATTACCCATATTTGTTATTCTTCAAAATCGTAGCCACGGATTTTCTAATGAACCGAAAGAACAACCTCTACAGGAATACAATCCAAGAGGTGCCCTGATATCGTTTTAAAAGTCAAAACTGTCCACTCAATTGATTGCACTTCAAAAACTCCTTGACTAGATTCATCTAAGTTACTGCCAGTTTGAAATAGGTCTTGACTATTTTGAACTGGCAGTAACTTAGATGGAAGCAAAAAGCACTATAGCAAAAAGCATAAAAAACGCGAATGCGCATTTTTTTACGCTTTTCTCTACTGCAATGTTTACTTTTGCTATCACATCTATCACTAGCTCATAATTATTTAGCTCACAATTATTTAAAGGTGATAGATTATCTATCACTCATCTATCACCCCACTGTAAATCTATCACCGCAACCAGAAGGAAACTTTCAAGTAGTTTTTCCCATTCCTTTACCAAAATGGCAACCCCAAAACAGAGAAAATCGAAGTCAGTGCCCAACTGATATGGGTGATAGATGGGATATTCTGGTGATAGATGGGTGATAGATGTATCTGTCACCCCTTATTTCCTAAATGTCAATATCTTAACCTCCGAGTGATAGATGTATAGAGAAAAAGACAACATTCAGGTATATAGGGGTGAAACCGTTATTTCTAAATTCAGAGTAGCGCTGTATTCCACAAAATGCAAGGAAGGAATAATCTATCCGCAGATTTTCAAAAACGGAGTTATGCACCAATCTACGGAACTTTTCCTGTGGCCTTCCATCTCTCTTTTCTCTTTCCTAAATTCTAATCCTACTCATTCGCTTTTGATCATATCCGTAGGATTAACCCTTGTCAACTTCCAAATTCTCCAGACAATGCAGAGGAAGACGATTCAGTCGGTCGGGATGTAGCCCCCGTTAGGTAGAGGATTCAGGGCTATCTTTATTCGAGACTCAGTACTTTCGTAGGGTTCTCACGTGCTGTGTGATATACTTGAGCCACAACAACGACTGTCGTCAAGCCTGTCACGAGCAGTAGTGTTCCCAATATAGGAAAGGCGGAGAAGGATATATGTTCAGTAAATCTTTGAAAATATTCATTGATGATGACATAGGTAATGGGTAGGGAAATCACAAAAGCCACACTGACAATCTTTAAATATTGAAGGATAAACATTTTGTGAATGTTATGTACTTTTGCCCCGTTGATGCGACGAATGGCAATTTCACGTCGGCGATATTGGGTGTCGAACAACACCAGTCCGAAGATTCCCATCAGCGGAAGTCCGAGTGCTACTATTCCGAAAAGAGTGTACATCAAGTTTTCCCGCTGTTCCTGCTGGTAGATGTCGTGCATATCGTCTTCGAAACTGTGGAAACGAAGATTTTCTTCTGACAAACGCGTGTCTATTTTCAGCATGCACGATTTTATCCATGTTTCCACTTCTTTCGCATCAGCCTGTGGAGCCAAGCGAAAATAGAGGTGGCCGAAACCGTTCCATGCCTTGTTGTTGACCACCCAGCCAATTTCTTGCTTGTCGTGGAGCATAGAATGTAATCGGACGTCTTTGCAGAATCCGACAATTGGATAATTCCAATAACTTTCCTTGTTGTTGGCGGTGAGATCCATGTGGTAGTGCTTTCGGGCGTTTTCACTGACAACGAGAGACTCTGTGCCTGGAATAAATTCTTTTTCAGAAAACATACTGCCGTCGGTTTTCTTTATCTTCATAAAATTGAAAAAGTTGGGGGCTACAGCCATGCGTAACAGCATGACGTCTTCGCCCTTATAAGGACAGGTGCTGAAACCATTGGGGTCACGGGATGTCAAATCTGTATTGCAGAAGGTCATGTCCTCAACCATTGGATGTTTCAGAATTTCCTGTCTCAGTTGTAGCTGTAGCTGTGCGGAATTAGGAATCTCGTAGGAGTATCCTTGATGGTGGGGATCCTCAAAGCTGATGGAGTAGAGGTTTTCTCGTTCAAAACCTAAATCTCCGCTAGTCATCAACCGATATTGCAGTTGTACGAAAGTTGCGTATCCCAAAAATACGAACGATACGACGAATTGTAGCGTCAGCAAGGTATAACGTAGTCGGCGTCCTATAGTGGAATTTCCGAAGGAGCGCTGCAGCGCCATGATAGTAGGTATGCTCGTTACATAATGTGCCGGATAGATGCTGACGAGTAGGGCAAGCAGGATACTGGACATTCCCATTCCCATCCATACGGGAATATTGTCTGTAAACATTAGGGACATAGAGATGAGTTGATGTTCTTCCAACCATGGGGTAAGTATTTTGATAAGGAGGATTGCGGGAATGAATGCTAGTAAAACTTGTCCTGTCGTATCGAGAATGATTCCTTTACGGATGTGGTTGTTCCGTCGGCCGAATATCTTCTCCGTGTTGTACTTCCGAATACGTGTGGGAAGTGTAGCCATAAAGAAGTTGAAGAAATTGAAGAAGGCCAAAAGCAAAAGTCCGACAGCCAGAATAAACAAGGTTCTATTGTCTTTTTGTATTTCATTGCCCATTTTCCATTGCTTCTGGTCGTAAAGATGTGTATCTGCTACGGGCACCAAACTTACTCCCATTTTTTCCTTGAACCTGTTATAAGTCAAAGTATCAGAGAAATATCCAATTTTCAGGTATTCCGAATACTTCACACGATTACAATATTCTTTAAACTCTTCAAAATCTCTAGTATCACGAAGACGGAAAAAGAACTTATTGTTCGTATTGTTGTAACTCGTGTACAGTTCAGGGGAGATATCCTGACTGATAAATAAATCAACATCGGCAAAATCACTGTTTGATGGCATATCCTTATAAACTCCGACGATGTGATGTAGCGGATCGTTGATTTGTATCTTATATGCATCTTCAATATTTATCGCATCGCCCACTTTTAGTCCATATTTTTTGCTGCATCGTTCCGAGATCAAAACAGAGTGGGGGGAGGACAAACTGCCAGTCTCACCCTCTACAAGATGAAAGCCGTAGGTAGAGGGAAATGTGGGTTCACCCCCAATAAACCGCAATTCAACAGAGGGCTGGTCGGGGTTGTTGGGGAGGGCGATGTGCAGAAACTGGTAGAAGGTGTAAGCTTGTGATCCCATTTGTTCCACCAAATTGCTCTGTCCTATATTCTTACAGACAGGCACATATTCTCCATATAATTTATAGGTATGCTCTGCCCCATCTATATCATGATTAAATGTAAGATGAAAGTAGGAATGAACAAGGAAGATGTAGCTTACTGCCAAGGCGAGTCCCAAACCCAAAATATTGAGGATGGCGGAGATTCTGTATCGTCGTAGATTGTTGATAAAGTTATTGAAATAGATTTTCATTTTATCTGATGTTTATGATATTATCTGATGTTATTCTGTCTTCATCACTTCCGCCGGGCTGATATGTACGGCACGTTGTACCTGTGCAATCAGTGTGAGCAAGGAGACGAGGGCAAGGAGGAGGAGTGCGCCGAGGAAAATCCAGATGGTCAGTGGTGCACGGTTGCCTACCTGACTCATATATGCGGTGACGCCCCAATAAGTAAATGGTGTGGCCACCAATGCAGCTCCTAACATAGCAATAGTGTATTTGCGAAGCAGCATGCGATAGATATCTTTATTGTGCGCTCCGTTTACTTTGCGTAAGGCGATCTCGCGGTAGCGGCCACGGATGTCGTAGAGCGAGATGCCGAAAAGACCGAGACAGGAAATCAAAATAGCAATTACGGCAAATACGCTGACGCTCTTCACGGCATTGAAATCAGCTTTATGACGTTCGTGCAAGTCTTCGTCGAGCCATTTGCATTCGAAAAGGCCTTCGGGGCAGAGCTGCTGATGCAAGTCTGTCAGATAGTTGATGGCTTCTTTTTCCTTGCCAGGTTTAACGGCGGCAAAGAGCACTTTTCTGTAATAGCCCTTTTTATTCTCCACATAGAAGATGAGTGGTTCCGCTTTGTTGGTCAGTTTTACCAGACTGAAATCGGGGATGACGCCTATGATCTGTACCTTGATTTTTTTGTCGGATACTCCTATGTTTCCTTTTTTGTCCATCATGAAAGGTTCCTGCTGCTGCTTCGGGTTGAGCTGTTTCCAGAAAGTTTCGTTGACGATGGCCTTATAGGTTCCGTCGGGTGTCAGCGGTATATCCTCGTTGTTGCCGCCTCCTACCTGTGTCTGTTCCATCTCTGTCCAGTTGCGTCCGTGGAGGAAGTTCAACTGGAAGAAATCCATCCATTCCTTGGTGGCATGATGGCTGGCAGATTGGATAACTTTTCCGTCGTCGGTGACAAATTGATTGTCGGGGTAGAAATCGTAAGGGCGCTCACCGAAGGTAACGCCTTCAAAAAGAGGGGAAGCACTGATGTTCCGCTCAAATTCACGGGCGATATCTGGAAGGCGACTGTCAATGTTTTGCTTTCTCTTGAAGTACTCCACATCTTTTTCTCCCGGAAAGTCAGGGATTTTCTTGATATCGAAGTAGAGTACATTCTCGCTGCGATAGCCACGGTCGTTGTGGAAGATATAGTAGACATGGTGGTTGAGGTAGAGGGCAAATACAATGAGACAGAAGGTCATCATATATTGCACGAAGAGGAAGGCAATGCGGGCATAGGAGCTACGACGGGCTGCGGGCACAACGGAATCGTTGGCGGTGTCTAGCGTCTGGCGATGAATCTGCACGAAGGAGAAGATGGTGAAAAGTATTCCCAATACCACAGGCAACGCCAAGGTGAGCGCGACGTCGAACCAGATGTCCGTATCCAAAGGTATGTTGAAGAGTTCGTTCAGCTGGTTGCGGGTGAGATATACCAGGAGCCAGATGAAGGGCAGAATGGTGGCGAGGATGATGAAATGCTCCGTAAAGAGTTCGCCGAAGATGCGTTTCTTGTTCGCGCCGAAAATGGTCTTGACCTGTATATCGCGCTTGCGGCGGTACATGATGACGGCATGCAAGTTGAGATAGTTGAAGGCACCGATAATGAAGAAAATCACCACCATTACGATGTAGAGGTGCAACTGCTTAGCATCTCTCAGATAAATATCGTTTTGGGCCTCGAGAGACAGTAGATGAATGCGACCCACCGCCCCATCTTCTTTGAAATCATGCAAATCTTTCTCGTAAGCCTCATTCAGCAGGTTGTTGAGTAGCGTGCTGTCTGAGGGCTGGGAGAGTTTCACCAGACCGCGACCTGCGTGTTTTTCATAGTACACCAAGTCAAAATCGAAGGTGGTCTTACAACGAGGGCGCTGAATTACGCCCACAACGGTGTACAACTTATTATATTTTCCTTTCCATTTTTTGCCGATGACGTTGGTGGTGCCGAAGATGCGTTGTGCCACGTCGCCCATAACGAGGGCATCGTTCTCCCCATTGAGTTTCAAAGTGCCTCGGAGTGTCTTGTATTGCATGAGGTTGAAGAAGGCGCTGTCGGTAGCGAGCACTTTGAGCGGAGCGAGTCTGGGTTGTCCTTCCTCAAGTTGTATCTCGTCTGTGCGACTGGGTTCTGACACGGAACATCTACCGACGACTTTTTCGTTATTGACAAAGAGGTTGTTTTCGGAACCTTTGGTGGCATCGAAGTCGGGCTGATAGTGGAGTAGGGTTTCTTTTGCGGGCATGTCTTTGTCCGTAGCGATTCGGTCATAGATGGTAAAGAATACTCTATCGTGGTCGGGCAGTTCGCTGTCGATGGTGCATTCCCGATAGATATATCTGGAAAGGCTGAGCACGCAGACCAGACTTAACACGAGGCTGGCGGCATTGATGAGGGTATACAGACGGAATCGTCTGAGGGTACGAAGGGCGAGTTTGAAGGTAAGCATTATTTTGATTAGGAATTAGAGGTTAGAGGAGAGAGATGAAGTATTGATTAGAGATGTTTTTGATTAGAAATTTAATCTCTAATGATCATCATTCACTTTTCATCACTTCTGCAGCATTGATGTGCACCGCCCTCTGTACCTGCATGAAGAGGGTGAGTAATGAAACGAAGGCAAGAATCAAGAAGGCCGCGAGGAATATCCATACGGTGAGCCGAGCTCGGTTGTCCACTGTTTGCATATATTCCGTTATTCCCCAGTAAGCGAAAGGAGTGGCTGCAAGAGACGCACCGATGAGAGCGAGGGCATATTTTCGTAAAAGGATTTGGTAGATGTCCTTATTGTGTGCCCCGTTGATTTTGCGTAAGGCAATCTCCTTGTAGCGCCCACGGATGTCGTAGAGCGAGATGCCGAAGAGGCCGAGGCAGGAAATCAGAATGGCGATAATGGCAAACACACTGACGCTCCTGACGGCATTGAAGTCTTCTTTGTGGCGTTCGTACAGATCATCGTCTAACCAATTGCATTCGAAAGAACCTCCTGGGCAGAGATGGTGATGGAGTCTTTCCAGATAATCGATGGCTTCTTCTTCCTTTCCAGGTTTGACTGATACAAAGAGTGTCTTG